>Ga0007809_10000685_pt1 | contig 14232 bp, 12 predicted proteins | sample CryBogCBE02Aug07_FD_60383 | JGI IMG/M metagenome (GOLD analysis project Ga0007809, IMG submission 60383) | Freshwater microbial communities from Crystal Bog, Wisconsin, USA - CBE02Aug07 | ecosystem: Environmental > Aquatic > Freshwater > Lake | place: Crystal Bog, Wisconsin, USA | collected...
ATTTACGGTGGGAGTCATACTTTGGATTATCTATGCGATCTTTACAGACAACTGGCCAGTGCTATTCGCCAATTTCATCACCTTAGGGACTTCAAGTTCGATTCTATATCTTAAACTCAACTCACTTTATAAAAAATAAGAGGGTAAACGCACAAAACCCTAGGATTCATTCCTAGGGTTTTGTTAAAAATCACCTACATCATGTGACTGAATTAATGAAACTGTTCTTCTTCCGTTGAACCTGTCAGCGCTGTCACGGATGATTTGCCACCTTGAATAACAGTGGTGACATCATCAAAGTAACCCGTGCCGACTTCTTGTTGATGCGATACAAAACTATAGCCGCGCTCACGTGCAGCAAATTCAGGCTCTTGGACTTTTTCAATATAAGCCGTCATGCCGCGCTGTGCATAATCTTTTGCAAGATCAAACATGTTGTACCACATCGAGTGAATACCAGCGAGGGTGATGAACTGGTACTTATAGCCCATCGCGCCTAATTCGCTTTGAAATTTAGCAATCGTGGCATCGTCTAAATTCTTTTTCCAATTAAAAGATGGTGAGCAGTTGTAAGCCAACAACTTGCCTGGGAATTTCGACCGAATGGCTTGGGCAAACTTTCGAGCAAACTCTAAATCTGGCGTACCTGTTTCACACCAAACCATGTCCGCATAAGCGGCATAAGCCAATCCACGCGAAATCGCTTGATCAAGACCTTTACGCGTTTTATAAAAACCTTCGGAAGTTCTTTCACCAGTAATAAAGGGCTTGTCATTTGCATCATAATCCGATGTAATCAAATCCGCAGCTTCAGCATCGGTTCTGGCAAGAATGATGGTCGGCACACCCATGACATCTGCTGCCAAACGTGCAGAATTTAATTTTTGTACGGCTTCTTGTGTGGGCACCAACACTTTGCCACCCATGTGACCACACTTTTTAACGGAAGCTAATTGATCTTCAAAGTGCACACCAGCAGCACCATTTTCAATCATTGCTTTCATCAGTTCAAAACCATTTAAAACACCTCCAAAACCAGCTTCTGCGTCTGCAACGATCGGGGCGAAGTAATCAACATAGCCAGCATCATTCGGATTTAAACCTTTCGCCCATTGGATTTCATCGGCACGTTTGAACGTATTATTGATCCGCTCGACAACTTTTGGCACAGAATCCACTGGATATAAAGATTGATCAGGATACATTTCAGCACCACTATTTGCATCTGCCGCAACTTGCCAACCGGAGAGATAGATCGCTTTAATCCCAGCTTTGACTTGTTGCATTGCTTGACCACCTGTCAAAGCACCTAGGCAATTGATATAGGCCTCGTTATTGACCAAATGCCATAATTTTTCCGCTCCACGTTTGGCTAAGGTATGCTCAATTTGTAGTGACCCTCTCAAACGGACCACATCCTCCGCTGTGTAATTACGGGTAACACCTTTCCAACGCGGGTTTGTATCCCAATCCTTTTGTATTTCTGCAATTGCTTCTTGACGTGATTTCATGAAATTCCCTAAAGTAGTTATTCGAACTTAATTAGTAAGTTAAGTAAGTCCAAGCTTCTAGTTTAGAAAATATTGCTCTGCAACACAAGTCCATTTTATGAATATTTATTCAAAAAAAATCAATTCAAATCAATATCTTAAAATTTATATCCCATATTATAAAAAAATAAATCACCCACCAAAATAAAAAAAAGAAGAACCTAAAAGAAATTCTTACCAACAAAAACGGCATTTCATATTATGGGATTTAATTCAATGCAAGCTGTTGTTGAGTGAGTTTGTTGTGCTGGTTCAGTTGGTGTGAAACTGCGATGGCAAGAAGCTGAAATGCTGCAATCGCAAAAAAGATTAAATGTGGACTTTTCCAATCCATAAATAAGCCGAATAGAAGTGGGCCAGAAGCCGATCCAACATCAATGCCTGAGTAAACCAAGCCAAACACGCGCCCTGAAGCGCCTTTTGGCACGCCCGCACGGACCATTAAATCGCGCGCTGGTCCAGTCATACCACCACCAAAACCCATCAAGGCGAAAATCAAAGGAACCGTCCATCCGGGAAAGATTGCCAAACCGGTAACGACTGCCATCAAACCAGATCCTGCGAATGCAAAAGTAATGATTCGATCAGCGTCAGCAATCTTGGCAGCAACAAAGCCACCCACAACCATGCCAACAGCACTGAACACCATAAACAAGGTGTATGAGGATGTCGTCAAACTTAAGGGAATATGGTAGATATCAACCAAAGCAGTTGAGGAAAAGCTTTGAATTCCTGCAAAGCCGAACGATGTCACAAAGAAAAACATCCAGCTAAGCCACATGCTCGGTAATTTAAAAATCTGCATGGTGGGAAGTGCCGGAATCTGTTCTTTAGAAGATTCAGTGGAGTGCTGTTGATCGACGAGTTGTTTGCGGCGGATCAGTAACAAAATCAAAATCGCAGAAGCTAAGGCGGCAGCACCGAATTCAGCCATGCGCCAATTGTTAAACGCTGCCGTCAATCCAAGTAAAAACAAAGGTGCACAAGCCCATCCAACATAGCCAGTGACACCGTGCACCGAATAAGCATGAGGTAAGTTTTGCGGCTTGACCAAGTGATTAATCATGGTGTAATCCACCGGATGAAAGACCCCATTTCCAATACCAGCTAGGCAAACCCCGATCATTAACATGGTGTAATTTTGAGAAACCCCAAGAAGGATGGCACCAGATATCAAAAATGCCATACCAATGAAAAGGATCACCCTTGGACCATAGCGGTCAACCAAAATCCCGCTAGTTGACTGAACAACAGATGACACCACAAAAAAACTCGTCATCAACAAGCCAAGCTCAGCATAATTCAAGCCAAATTCTTGCTTGATAAAGGGAAACAGTGGCGCCAGAATTAAATGAAAAAAGTGCGAAATGCTGTGAGCAATCCCTATTAAAGTAATGAGCTCAACGTCTTTTTTATCAGATTTCATTCCGCAATCTTATCAAATTAATGTACCTTTCTGGTAAAAATGAATTCATTGTTTTCAACATCAACTGGAATCACATCTTTTGGTCCAAATTTCCCCTCTAAAATCAATTTTGCGATTGGGTTTTCAATGGCTTGCTGAATAGCCCTCTTGAGTGGTCGTGCTCCAAAAACAGGATCAAACCCTGCATCAGAAAGTTTGATGATCGCTAAATCACTGACATCGAGTTGCATATCAAGTTTTGCTACCCGATCAACCAAGTGTTTTAATTGGATCTTAGCAATTGAACCGATTTGGGCACGATCTAGCGCATGAAATACAACCACTTCATCAATCCGGTTTAAAAACTCAGGACGGAAATAATCTTTGACCTCGACCCAAACCGCGTCCCGAATTTCGTCCTGAGGTTTCCCAACCATTGCTTGAATGACTTGCGAACCAAGATTGCTCGTCATCACAATGACGGTATTTTTAAAATCTACCGTACGGCCTTGACCATCCGTCATGCGCCCATCATCAAGCACTTGGAGTAAGACATTAAAGACATCCGGATGAGCTTTCTCGATTTCATCGAGCAAAATCACACTGTAGGGCTTGCGTCTTACCAGCTCAGTTAAATAACCACCCTCTTCATAACCTACATAGCCCGGAGGGGCACCGATCAAACGCGACACACTGTGCTTTTCCATGAACTCACTCATGTCAATTCGAATCATATGTTCGTCACTATCAAATAAAAAATTTGCAAGGGCTTTACAAAGTTCCGTTTTTCCTACGCCCGTAGGGCCTAAGAATAAAAAAGATCCATAGGGTCTGCCTTCATCGGACAAACCTGCTCTTGAGCGACGAATGGCATTGGCAACAGCGGCAATTGCATCATCTTGACCAACGACACGTTGATGGAGTTTTTCCTCCATGCCTAATAATTTATCGCGCTCCCCTTCCATCATCTTTGACACCGGAATACCCGTAGCGCGGGAAACGACTTCAGCGATTTCTTCCGCACCTACTTGAGTACGAAGTAATTTATTTTTAACATGCCCTGGCGCCATTTCTGCAGATGCGGCACTCTTGAGCTTGGCCTCTAATTCCGGAAGTTTGCCATATTGCAACTCAGCCACTTTATCTAACTTTCCTTCGCGCTGCAGTCGCACAATATCTGCTCGCAGGCGTTCCATTTCTTCTTTAAGATGGGCAGTGCCTTGAGCCGCACCTTTTTCAGAGCGCCAAATTTCTTCAAGATCCGCCAATTCTTTGCCAAGTCGGGAGATCTCCTCTTCGATCAATTCAAAGCGTTTTTTTGAAGCCTCATCTTTTTCTTTTTTGACAGCTTCGCGTTCAATTTTTAACTGAATCATACGGCGCTCAAGTTTATCCATGACCTCGGGTTTTGAATCAATTTCCATTTTGATACGTGAGGCTGCCTCGTCGATTAAATCAATCGCCTTGTCTGGTAAAAAACGGTCTGTGATGTAACGGTGGGATAACTCGGCGGCAGCGACAATGGCTGGATCAGTAATTTCAACACCATGATGGAGCTCGTAGCGTTCCTGTAAGCCACGTAAAATTGCAATTGTCGCCTCAACACTTGGTTCATCTACCAACACCTTCTGAAAACGACGCTCCAGTGCTGCATCTTTTTCAATGTATTTGCGATATTCATCAAGGGTGGTGGCGCCAATACAATGCAGCTCCCCCCGCGCAAGCGCAGGTTTGAGCATATTCCCGGCGTCCATCGAACCTTCCGTTTTACCGGCACCGACCATTGTATGAATTTCATCAATAAAGACAATCGTTTGTCCTTCATCTTTGGCGATATCGGCTAAGACGGCTTTGAGCCGTTCTTCAAACTCGCCACGGTATTTTGCGCCAGCTAATAAAAGTGCCATATCGAGTACTAAAACCCTTTTATTTTTGAGTGACTCAGGAACTTCCCCGTTCACGATCCGCTGAGCTAAACCCTCGACAATAGCCGTTTTTCCAACACCAGGCTCACCAATCAGCACAGGATTATTTTTTGTACGACGCATCAAGATTTGAATTGTGCGACGTATTTCATCATCGCGCCCAATCACTGGATCAAGCTTGCCGAGCCTTGCGCGCTCAGTTAGATCAACCGTATATTTTTTTAATGCTTCGCGTTGATTTTCCGCGTCATTGCTATGCACAGCTTGACCACCGCGAATAACCTCTATTGCCGCCTCTAACGCTTTTTTCGATAATCCAGCGGCCTTCGCTGCTTTACCAATATCCCCTTTATCATCCGCTAAGACCAATAAAAACAACTCGACTGCAACGAACTCATCACCTCGTTTATTGGCTTCTTTTTCTGCCAAATTTAACCAAGAAGCCAAATTGCGACCGACTTGCACATCGCCAATGTTTTGGACTTTTGGCATTTGAGCAATGATTTGCTCAAGACCTGTTTCAAGAGAGTTCACGCTGACGCCACTTCGCGTTAGTAAACTCTTTGTCGTCCCTTGTTTATCGCGTAACAGGGCGAGGAGGACATGCTCAGGCTCAATAAACTGTTGATCACCCGAGACCGCTATACTTTGAGCTTCAGCTAATGCCTCTTGAAACTTAGTTGTGAGTTTTTCAATTCTCATGCTTTATCCTATTCTTTAAAGGGAATCATACTCAGTACATGTGGATGAATTGCCTGATTTCAAGTGCGAAGAGACTATTTTTCATGAATAAAGAATTACCCCAAACCAAAGATTGGCTGGTGTATTTATTAAAATGTGCTGATGGTACTTTTTATACTGGCATTACCAATAATTTACCCAAGCGTTTAGCTGCCCACAACGCAGGTCTCGGGGCGAAATATACACGGGGCAGAATACCTGTCGAATTAATTGGAAAGATACTTGCGCAGAGTCATTCTCATGCACTGCAATTAGAAATAGAAATCAAAAAACGACCTAAATCGGAAAAAACGACCTATTTCCTAAGGTACGGAACAGAAACACCCACTTAGTTCGTCCGCAACCAAATTTGACTTCGCGAGAAAGGACCCCAATATCCTTTTACTTCTAATTTTTGATCATTTTCCAAGGTTTGTAACTTCACGCGATAAATTTTTCCGATCGCCGGATCTAAAATTTCACCACCTTCCCAAAAATCGGCTCCGGCCACTTTTTTAAGTCCGCGAATAATTTCCATACCAAGCACTGGTTTGGCTTTGCGGTCATCTTTACATTGCTCACACAGCGGATTGGTGTCAGCATTTTTACCGAGTAAACGAGTGACTTTGCCTTGTAAAATACCCCCGATTTCCTCAATCGTTACGATACTCTTCGGCTCACCTGTTTGATCATCGATGGTCTGCCATTTTCCGATTGGAGAGGCCTGGGCTATACCAAATGACAGAAGAAACCACAAAAGGCACTTCAAATAACGCGGTGATGATAATTGACCTGAAAAATGCCTCATTTTTTCTCCTTTCAATATGGCTCCATCAAAACAGCACAATACATGAAGTTTTTTCATCGCTCATGACTGCCATTTTTGTAAACGTTGTTCATCACTGGTTCTTGCATCAACCCAACGTGTGTGGCTTGGGGTGTGTTCTTTTTTCCAAAACGGTGCGGATGTTTTTAAATAATCCATAATGAATTCACTGGCAGCATAAGCATCACCACGATGACTACTAGCAACCGCTACGAGCACAATTTGATCACCGGGTAAAAGTTTACCGATCCGGTGAATGATGCTGACATTCAGAATTTCCCAACGTTCTTGGGCTTGCTTGACAATGTCAGCTAGGGATTTTTCAGTCATCCCTGGATAGTGTTCCAATTCCATTGCAAGGATCGATTCACCCAAATGCATATCTCGTACAGTCCCAACGAAGACATTTATGCCTCCAATCGCAGATTGATTTTCTCGGAGGAGCTTAAGTTCTGTTGAGACATCAAAATCCGCATGCTGAATGGCTATTTTCATTTACCCACCTGTTACTGGAGGAAAAAAGGCAATTTCTGCGCCATCAATCAAAGCTGTTTGGGGATCAACTAACTCAAGTGCTTGAGCAGCACGAATATTTTTTTCTGGAGCAAAAGCATCTCCCCAGTCAACTCCCCTTGTTGCCAAGAAGGATCGCAACTCCGCAATCGTTTGAATCTGCGCGGGCAGTTCGAGATGGAGCTCATCCGTTTTTAAGGTTTCTTTTAAGGATGCAAAAAATCGAATCGAAACTTTCATTGCTTAACCTTGTAATAAATGACGTAATGGGATGTAGGAGACGATATCCCCTTTACGAACAACCTGCCCCCCCGGAATATCTGCCAAACCATCCGCCCAGACGGCACTTGTTAAGACGCCAGAGCTTTGATTGTGGAATAACTCTAAGCTACCTTGCGCATTGCGTCGGACGCGTAAAAATTCGTTTCTTTTATCGGGCTTAAGCCAATCAAAATTGGCAATCAATGGGTAACATGGCACTGCATTGACCTGCTGACCTTGTAGCTTCAAAATAAAAGGTTTAACAAATAATAAAAACGTGATCAAGCTTGCGACAGGATTGCCAGGTAGTCCCATAAACCACGTTTTACCATTTGGTTGATTGATTGAGCCAAAAGCAAGTGGTTTGCCTGGCTTAATAGCAATCTGCCACATATCCAAGTGACCTTCAGCACTAACCGCAGGTTTGATATGGTCTTCCTCACCAACCGACACCCCACCTGAAGTGACAATCAGATCATGCTCCAGTGCTGCCAGTCGCAGTGTCTTCCTGGTTGACTCTAAGGTATCGGGAACAATCCCAAAATCAGTAAATTCACAACCTAAGCCCCTCACACACGCAATCAAGGTATCTCGGTTCGAATTATAAATCCCCCCTGGCTTTAAAGCCTGACCTGGAAGGGTTAACTCATCACCTGTAAAAAAAAGTGCGACCTTGATGCGTTTTTTCACAGTTAAATGGGTGGTTCCAACTGACGCCGCGACCCCCAGCTCTGGTGCCTGCAAAAAAGTTCCCTGGGTCAGAATAACGGATTGCGCCGCAATGTCTTCGCCCTTTTGTCTGATCCATTCGCCCGCCTGAGGCACATGGTTCAGACGAATTTGGTAAGCCACGCCTGCCGAATTTGGTTCGCCAAGTGATTCACAATCTTCTTGCATCACTACGGCATCAGCACCAAGCGGAATAGATGCGCCCGTAAAAATCCTTGCAGCGGTGTGAGGCGCTAATGCCTGACCTACTTTACCAGCTGGAATACGTTGCGAAACATCAAGGATGGTTCCCAGTTCTGTAACATCTTGGGCCCTAACCGCATAACCATCCATTTGGGTGTTATCCATCGGCGGAACATGCATCGGGCTCGTCAGATCATGAGCAAGTACACGTCCTAAACCCTCTTGCAATGGCACACGTTCTTCTGACTGCGTCGCTTTCGCATGTTGTAATAAGAGCTCTAGGGCCTCTTGAGCTGACTTCATCACCATTACGTATTTTCCCGAATAAACGCTTTAATCACGTCAACTTCAGCAGCAAGTTCATAGGTGCGTTGTGGCAAGCTTTCAATATCAACGAAAGCAGCAGGACGGGGTGGAGGATCACCCAAAGCTTCCTGAATTGTTTTGGAAAATTTAACAGGCAAAGCTGTTTCAAGAACGAGCATGCTCACCCCCGGTTCAAGATATTCACGAGCAACTTTGACACCATCAGCGGTATGCGTATCGATAATGACCCCGTAGGTCTTACTCACGTTTGTAATTGTCTCTAAGCGATTCTCATGGGTGCTTCTTCCGGAGACAAAACCATAATCAGCAATCGTTGCTCTGGCAGGATGGGCAGAATAATCGAAGCCACCGCTTGACTCTACTTGGGCAAATAAATCTTTAACAAGCTCACTATCTCGATCTAACCAATCAAAAACAAAACGCTCAAAGTTACTTGCTTTAGAAATATCCATCGAAGGGCTCGATGTATGGAAAGTTTCGTTGGATTTTCTAGCGCGATAATGGCCAGTTTTGAAGAATTCATCCAAGACATCATTTTCATTGGTTGCAACAACGAGCTTATGGATAGGTAAGCCCATCATTCGGGCAATATGTCCTGCGCAGACATTCCCAAAGTTACCAGATGGCACGCAAAAAGAAACCTTCTCGTGACGAGTCTTGGTGGCACGTAAGTAACCGGCAAAATAATAAACCACCTGAGCCACGACCCTCGCCCAGTTAATCGAATTTACAGTGCCAATGTGGTATTTGTCCTTGAAGGCAGCGTCATGGCTCACTGCTTTCACAATATCCTGCGCGTCATCAAACACCCCTGGAATAGGAATATTAAAGATATTGGGATCTTGCAATGAAAACATCTGCGCGCACTGAAAAGTACTCATCTTTCCTAGTGGGGACAACATAAAGACCCGAATCCCTTGCTTACCTCGCATAGCATACTCAGCAGCACTTCCAGTATCGCCAGAGGTTGCACCCAGAATATTTAAAGTGCGATGTTGCTTGGCCAGCGCATACTCAAATAAATTGCCTAGGAGTTGCATCGCCATGTCTTTAAATGCCAAGGTTGGCCCATTTGATAAGCTCAACAGCCCTATCCGAGTTTGCCCGTGGTCCCCCTCATTTCCCAACCAATGGATTGGGGTGATCTGCGCAGCGTCATCATCCGATCGGCCGTTGCAATAGACGTCTGCCGTATAGGTACGACGGGTTAATGCCTGCAGATCTTGTAACGGGATATCGTCGCAAAACAATTGCAAGACTTCACAAGCCAAGTCTGCATAACTCAGTGTGCGCCAAGTATCCAAGGTTTCTGGAGAAACCTGCGGATAAGATTGGGGCATATATAAACCGCCATCTGGGGCTAAACCTGCCAACAAAATTTCTAAAAAAGACAATGCGCCTGGAGCGCCCCGCGTCGAAATGTATTTCATGGGTTCTCTAACTTAATTCCTCTAAACGAATCTTCGTCACCTGTCCGATCATCGAAGGTAAGTTCTGAATCACCTCAATGGCTTCAAGCATCAATTGCTCTTGAGTCAGATGCGTCAAAATAATAAGATCTGTTTGATCTTGACCAGGAGCCGCTTCCTTTTGCAGAATGGCATCAATCGAGATTTTTTTGTCGGCCAAAATCTTTGTAATGCTTGCTAACACGCCTGTTTCGTCGGCCACAGTCATCCTTAAGTAGTAACTGGTGACAATTTGCGTCATCGGCAATATATTCGATGAGATCACGTGATGGTCTTGAAAGCCTAAGTAAGGTATGCGTTCTTCTTGCGTCAGCGATGCCTGACGGACAATGTCTACCAAATCAGCTATCACCGCTGAAGCAGTCGCCTCAGATCCTGCGCCCTTACCGTAATACAGCGTGGTTCCAACTGCGTCAGCTTGCACTTGAACGGCGTTCATCGCCCCTTCGACATTAGCAATCAAACAATTTTTTCGAATCAGGGTCGGATGGACACGCAATTCAATCCCTTGTTCTGTTCTTTTTGTCATCCCCAACAACTTGATGCGATAACCTAGCTCTTCCGCATATTCAATATCCATTGGTGCCAATTTGGTAATTCCCTCGACATACGCTTGTGGAAATTGCACCGGAATCCCAAACGCAATGGCGCTCATGATGCTAACTTTATGGGCCGCATCAATACCTTCAATATCGAAAGTAGGGTCTGCTTCGGCATAGCCCAAGCGCTGTGCTTCTTCTAAAACAGTTGCAAAGGGCAGCCCTTTATCGCGCATTTCCGAGAGAATAAAATTGGTGGTGCCGTTGATAATTCCAGCAATCCATTCGATACGATTAGCAGTTAAACCTTCACGTAAAGTTTTAATAATCGGAATCCCGCCAGCAACTGCAGCTTCAAACGCAACAATGACCCCTTTTTTTCTGGCTTGAGCAAAGATTTCGTTACCATGCACCGCAATCAAGGCTTTATTTGCTGTCACGACATGTTTGCCATGGGCAATCGCTGCCAAAACAAGATCTTTGGCAATGCCATAACCACCGATGAGCTCCACCACGACATCTATTTCAGGGTCATGGATTACAGCGTAAGCATCGCTCACAATTTGAGCGCGATTTTGGACAATTGCAGCGGCGCGGGCAGGATTAATATCCGCTACGACTTTAATCTGAATCCCGCGACCAGCCCGTCTTTCTATTTCTGATTGATTGCGGTGGAGAACATTAAAAACGCCCCCACCTACCGTTCCAGCCCCTAGCAGACCGACTTGTAATGCTTTCATGCCTTCACCATTTCTTAAAAATCACAAGAACAACTTACTCCACGGCACTATGTAAAACATGTGTGGCCATCCTTTTGCGATAACGCGCCAAAAACCGATCAAGCCGACCAATCGCCTCCCGAAGAACATCTTCATTAGGCAAAAAGACCAAGCGAAAATGGTCAGGATATGGCCAGTTAAATCCAGATCCTTGTACCAATAATACTTTTTCTTCTTTTAAAAATTCAGCAATAAAGTCTTGGTCATTTTTAATCGGGTACATCTCACTATCTAATTTTGGAAAAAGATAAAGAGCTGCGTCCGGTTTAACGCAACTCACTCCAGGAATTTTGGTAATCAGGTCATACGCTAGATCGCGTTGACGCCGCAAACGCCCTCCTTCAGCGACCAATTCATTAATGCTTTGGTACCCGCCCAATGCCGTCTGAATCGCCCACTGACCAGTCACGTTTGCACACAAGCGCATCGAAGAGAGCATGTTGAGTCCTTCAATATAGCCACGTGCAGGCTCCTTATCTCCCGAAACCATCATCCAGCCCGCACGGTACCCACAAGAACGGTAATTTTTTGATAAACCATTAAAGGTGATCGTCAGAACATCTTCAGACAATGACGCAATCGAGGTATGGGTTTTACCTTCATACAAGGTTTTGTCGTAAATTTCATCGGCAAAAATAATGAGTCCCGCTTCTCGAGCCAATTCAACAATACTTTTTAGAGTTGCATCACTGTAAACGGCGCCAGTCGGATTATTCGGGTTAATAATTACAATTCCTTTGGTCTTCGCATTAATTTTCGACTTCATATCAGCGAGATTTGGCTCCCACCCGCGACTTTCTTCACACAGGTAGTGGATTGGAGTACCCCCTGACAAACTAACGGCGGCCGTCCACAAAGGATAATCAGGAGCTGGAACCAAAATTTCGTCGCCATTATTCAACAGTGCATTCATGGCCAAAACAATTAATTCGGACACACCATTGCCCGTATAAATATCGTCTAAACCTACGCCTTTGATATGTTTTTCTTGCGAGTAATGCATGATTGCTTTGCGCGCGGTAAAAATTCCTTTGGAATCAGAATATGCTGCGGCATTGACTAAATTACGGATCATATCTTGCTGAATCTCTTCAGGGGGATCAAAGCCAAATACCCCTACATTCCCAATATTGAGCTTGATGATCTTTTGCCCCTCTTCCTCCATCCGCGAAGCAAGTTCTAGAACAGGACCACGAATGTCATAACAGACATTATTTAATTTTTCAGATTTTTCAAAAGTTTTCACAATGTTAGTATTATCAAAGGTTCTAGTTAGTGGAAGTCTGGCTATAATTATGACATGATGACCAAGGCCACGCCGTGAAACTCCAAGCAGACCCAAAGCAATCTCTTAATACAGTGACACGTTACGACCGATCGTTTATTGAAATAAACGAGGTACGCTTTACCGAGTCGATTTTGGTCATGCCTGAGGGCTTCATCGAGCCCTGGAAAGTAAATACCTTTGCAGAGTTAAATCTGAATCACTTTTTGCACATCTTAGACAAAAGGCCAGCGCTGGTGATTTTCGGTAGCGGTTCCAAATTACGTTTTCCATCTGCACACTTATTGCAAGACCTCATCCATGCCCGCATTGGTTTTGAGACAATGGATACTCAAGCAGCCTGTCGGACGTATAACGTCTTGATGAGCGAAGGTCGCTTTGTCATGGGAGCCTTTCTCATGGAGACCGAACCATTGCTAAACCCCACTGCGCAAGCATGAGGTCATCCTTGCTGCAAACCCAAACCTCTTGGTCAAGCCCAAAGTCAATCCGCTTCCAACACCTGTTTTGGTTTATTTTATTGTCTGTCATCTGGCTAGGTACCTTAGGGTGGCGTGATTTAATTCCCTCCGATGAGGGGCGATACGCAGAAATAGCTCGTGAAATGCTGGTCAGTGGCAATTGGCTGGTACCGCGATACAACGGTTATTTGTATTTTGAAAAACCTCCTTTACAACTATGGGCTACTGCGGCTGCTTTCAAAATTTTTGGCTTAGGGGAATGGCAAGCAAGACTCTGGAGCGGGCTGTGCTCTTTGTTTGGCATCGCTCTCGTTTGGTACACAACTAGTCGCCTGTGGGGCGAACGCGCTGGCATATTGGCCGGCATGATCCTCGCATCAACGCCTATTTGGGTAATTGGTGGTCATTTCAATTCATTAGATATGGGTGTTGCATTTTTTATGTCTGGTGCATTGTGCTGTTTATTGCTTGGCTTACATGCGCCAAGCAAATCACGCACTGAATTGATCTGGCTTTTGCTGTGCTGGTCGATGATGGCACTCTCCGTTCTGTCGAAAGGACTTATCGGTATTGTGGTCCCTGGTTTAGTTTTGGTCATGTATTCGTTATTCACATGGGACTGGTCCTCTTGGCGACGGATGCATTGGCTTTCAGGACTTTTCTTATTTTTCGCCATCACGTTGCCCTGGTTTGTGCTCATCATCGAGCAACATCCGAGTTTTTATCAATTCTTCTTTATTCACGAGCATTTTGAACGTTTCACCACCAATGAGCATCAACGTACGGCTTCTTGGTATTTCTTCTTACCTTTGCTTGCGGTTGGATTTTTACCTTGGCTTCTGAATGTTGCACAAGCGGTGCAATTGGCGTTCCAAGAGCAACGTCATCATGCGTTGACTTTTAAGCCATTATGTTTATGTTTGGTTTGGATCGTTACGATTACGGCATTCTTTAGCATTTCCCAATCCAAGCTCCCTGGCTATATTTTTCCCGTCATACCCCCTTTGGCCATCTTGGTTGGGGTATCGATACAACATCTTTTTGACAAAAAATTATCCCCTCAGCTCAGATCTGTAAATGTGTGGCTCTGGCAAATCTGGGTTCTAGCTGGTCTTTTTTGTATCGGTTTTTTCTTTCTTCCCAACATCAGAAACACGGGTGAGGTCTACGAAAAATTACATTATGCGCATTACACCCGCATCGTTTCTGTGGCGTTGAGCATTGGCTTGCTCGGCTGTGTCCTTGCTTGGTATTTGCGTC
>Ga0007809_10000687_pt1 | contig 14212 bp, 12 predicted proteins | sample CryBogCBE02Aug07_FD_60383 | JGI IMG/M metagenome (GOLD analysis project Ga0007809, IMG submission 60383) | Freshwater microbial communities from Crystal Bog, Wisconsin, USA - CBE02Aug07 | ecosystem: Environmental > Aquatic > Freshwater > Lake | place: Crystal Bog, Wisconsin, USA | collected...
ATAAACATGAGAATCAAACTGTTCAGCGCAATGGTCATCACGGTCATGGTGCTTCTTGCTGGCTGTGCCTCCAAAGTCAAACTCAACGAGGTGCCTGTAGAGGACAAGTCGTCAAGTTCAGTGAATGTAGATCCCTCATTGAATGCCAAGGCTGGAAATGGCGTGACCAATGTTCAAGCCCAATCCTTGTCGGGCATGAACGCGGGTCCAGTGGGCGTTGATAAGATTGTTTATTTTGACTACGATAGCTACACCATTCGCCCAGAGGCGCAACCTGCCATTGCCGCACACGCCAAATTCTTGGCCGCCAACAAGTCACTCAAAGTGTCCTTGGAAGGTCACACGGATGAGCGCGGTGGTCGTGAATACAACCTCGCGTTGGGTCAAAAAAGAGCCGACGCAGTGCGTAAAGCGTTGTCACTCTTGGGTGTGAGCGAGAGCCAAATGGAGTCTGTGAGCTTTGGTAAAGAAAAACCAGCAGCCATGGGTTCCGATGAAGTGGCGTTTGCGAAAAATCGTCGCGTAGAAATCTCTTACCGTTGATGCTCTCCATGAGTCGTTTTTTCTGGTCCTTTGCCTTCTTGGTGGCGAGCTTGGGTGGAGTGGCGGCCCATGCGTCTCTTTTTGATGACGATGAAGCACGTCGCGCCATTTTGGATTTGCGTCAAAAGCTTGAAATACAAAAATCCGGTTTAGAGTCGGCTCAAAATGAGATCAAGGCCTTGGGCCAAGAAAATGCGCAGTTGAGAACGGCCCTGTTGGATTTGCAGTCCCACATCGACAAACTCCAACAAGAAATTGCCCAAGTCAATGGTGACAAAGATTTGATGGCTCGCCAATTGTCTCAAACCCAAATGATGATCAAAGACCAAGCTCAGGTCATTGAAAATCGATTGGCCAAGTTTGAGCCCCAAAAGGTGAGCATGGATGGGGTAGAGTTCACGGCTGAACCCTCAGAGATGCGTGACTTTGACAGCGCTTTGGCCCTATTTAAAAAGGCTGACTACGCTGGCGCAGTGCAGGCCTTCACTGATTTTGCGAGACACTATCCCTCGAGTGGATTCTCGGCTCTGGCGCTCTACTGGTTGGGAACAGCCCAGTACGCCTCCAGGGATTTCAAGTCGGCTCTCCAAACCTTTAAAGCTTTGGCCAACATGGCCCCCAATCATCCCAAAGTTCCTGACAGTGAGCTCTTGAGTGCGAGCTGCCAAGTCGAGTTGAAAGATACGAAAGGGGCTCGCAAGACTTTGGAGGACTTGATCAAGACTTATCCTCAAAGCGATGCTGCTCAAACGGCGCGTGAGCGTTTGACGAAGTTGAAATGACGTGTTGATCCGAGCAGAGTGCATGCGAATGAAAGCATGCATCCTCGTCCTTGCTCGTTCACCTGTTCCTTAGCCGAACATTGATCATCCCTGAGATGGGCTCAACCGACAAGTTGTTGGCCCATGTCACTCTATCACCCTCCCTGAATTCATCTCACCATGCAAGAAGCTGACTTTCATGCGCTTAACTCAAACGTCTTATGGCTCTCCTATGGTTTGATGGCCAGTTTGGGCTTCATGGCCCACAGGACCCATTTTTGTACCATGGGCGCCATTGTTGATGTGTTGAGCTTTGGAGCCTGGAAGCGTGCATGTCAGGTTTTATTGGCCATGGCCGTGAGTCTCTTGGGCTTTGCGATTTTGGTGGGCCTAGGCGCCATCAATCCTGCCCAAACTCTCTATGCCTCGGCCAAATGGTTTTGGCTCTCGGATGCCCTTGGAGGTGTCATGTTTGGTGCGGGTATGGTTTTGGCGTCCGGTTGTGGCAATAAAACCCTCATCCGAATGGGCTCAGGAAACCTCAAATCTTGGGTGGTGTTTTTGGTGATGGGACTGGCTGCATGGGCAACACTCAAAGGTGTCACGGCTGTTTTTAGAGTGAATGTGCTGGAGACCTTCTATTGGGTCCTACCAGGGGGCGGAAGCATCGCCGAATGGCTCTGGGGCCATTCGGCCTTGGACAATGTCAGCTTGATGGGATTGCCTTTGCACGCCACTGCATTCACCCTCACGGGGCTTGCTTTGTCTTTTGTGATGATTTTGGCCAGTGTCGGGCTATTAAATCATCATGAAGCCAGACCCCTTGGGTTTGGTGAGTTATTCGAGCAGTTGTACCCTGGTTTGCTGGTCGGTTTGGTGGTCACGCTGGCATGGACCCTCAGTGGAGTGGTGGGGCATGTGAGTGAGAGTCCATTGACCTTGGAGGAGGTTTTTTTGGCCAGTCAATCGGGCAAAGTCGAGGCGGTGACTTTTGTCTCCCCAATGGCTTATTTGCTGGACTGGTTGGTCTTTTATTCCGATGCATCAAAGGTGCTAGGGTATGCTTCGATTTGCGCCTTGGGTGTGGCCAGTGGGAGCTTATTGAGCGCGCTTCTTGGGCGAAATTTTCGCTGGGAAGGTTTTGGCAGCACGGAAGACTTGGGGACTCACTTGATTGGTGCCCTTTTAATGGGTGTGGGCGGTGTGGTGGCCATGGGGTGTACGTTTGGACAGGGGATGAGTGGATTTTCAACGCTCAGTATCAACGCCATTGAAGTGGTGATTTTCATTGTCCTGGGTTGCATCATGGCCTACCGCTACCAGACTTGGCGCTTGGAGCAAATGCTCTAAAAATATCACTTCAAATTTCCCAGTGCAAATATTGTGAATGAATTAATCACAGACGAGGAGTTTGATCGGCGTTTTGGAGCGCTGGTGCGACTCTACGGCTCTCAAGGCGCACAACGCATTTTTGACGCCCATGTGGTGGTCGTGGGCATTGGCGGCGTCGGGTCTTGGGCGGTTGAGAGTTTGGCCCGATCAGGAGTTGCAAGGCTCTCACTCATTGACATGGACCATATTTCAGTCTCCAACGTCAACCGCCAAATTCATGCCTTAACCGATACGATTGGCCAGTCCAAGGGCTTGGCGATGAAGTCTAGGATCATGGAGATCAACCCACGCTGTCAAGTCACCGTGGTAGAGGACTTTGTGACACCGGAGAATTGGAATCAAATTGTTCAGCAACTGCATGCGCCAATCGATGCTTTGATCGACGCTTGCGATCAAACCTCGGCCAAAGTGGCCTTGTGTGAGTGGGGGCTAAATACAAAAGCCCGTGTAGTGAGCGTTGGGGCGGCTGGGGGCAAACAAATGGCACACCAAGTCGATATCAAAGACTTGATCGATGTCTCTCATGATCCTTTGATGGCTCAGGTACGCTATCGCCTACGTCGCTCAGGGGCTTTGGTCAAGGAGGTTAAAAAATCTTACATTCAATGTGTTTTTAGCACTGAAAAAGTGATCAATCCTTGGGCGGATGAGCTCAAGGATTCTCCCAATCATGACTCCAGCCTTAATTGTCACGGATACGGCTCAAGTGTTGCTGTGACAGCCACATTTGGGCAGTGCGCTGCAGGCTGGATACTCCAAGAAATTGCAAATTCCTAAGCTCCATTGTCCCTTTGGACCTTGGAGATTAAGCGGGAAATTAAAAAAATAATTCACTTCATGCTTTTAGCTTTTGTTTTGGCTTAAATTTAAGTTAAAAATTTGTTACAATGTTGGACTTGACGGGCTTTTACCGTTCGTCAATGTAGAAAGTGTGGGACGATAGCTCAGCCGGTAGAGCAGCGGACTTTTAATCCGTTGGTCGCGAGTTCGAATCTCGCTCGTCCCACCAAATAACCAAATGAAATCATCCCTCTTTAGAGGGTTTTTTCATTTATGGCTTGCTAAAAAATATCCAAGTCTGCAATGAGATAACACCTAGATGAGTAGGTCTCATACCAATTAAATCTCGCTCGTCGCACCAAAGATCAAACAAAGTCACTGGTAGAGCAATAATTTTTCAAGATAAAACTAGATCAAGCACCATACAAAGTGTTTTTTGGTTTTCAGAAAACATTTCATTCAATTTGTTTGATGGATTCATCAATGACTAGTACTATGATACAAAGATTCCCACCGAATAATTGATCACATCAATATGTCAGATAACTTGCTAGTTCAACAAGTTGAAAAATACTTCGCTGCCGTAGACAATAAAGACTTGGCCACTGTATTGTCGTTTTTTACGGTAGACGCAACATTTACCATTGCGACATACCAAACTACTTTTAGAGGACGTGATACTGAAATATCCGGCATGTTTGAGCGATTATTTGAACGCTACGACCATATAGTTCATGCCAACTTTGATCATTATTATGCTGGCTTGAATCGAATCGCCTCTAGATTTGAGGTTCAAAATGAAAAAATAGGCATGCCGCGTATTTACAAGAATAACTGTAATTTCTTCCAATTAAAAGAAGGACTTTTTGACGAGGTTTTTGTTTATATGAGCGGTGATAATGCTTTGGCATAGGCTGATAAATTTTTTTTCGGAAAACTGCCATCAGTGGGCATCAACGAATCATTGAGTCTTGTTGTTTCCTCAATCAAAGTGAGAAACTTCAATTAGCGCTTGATTGACCCCAAGAATTTTTAATCACATCGCTACTGAGCGATAAAGAGTTGCTCAATAGCATAAGATTGAAAGTGTTGTAGTCCTTGGTAACCAATCTAGAACTTATTGGTTATCGGATAATTGAATGCTTTAATCTATTGATAATTTGAATCCTTTTACTTGGAGTGGTCCATGAGTTTAATGAGGTACATTTTTTTGTTTTTGTTGGGCTTTACTAACCTGGTATTGGTTAACTTAGGTTTTGCGGCAGATATTTACAATCCAACAACCAATCAGTTATCTATTCCTTCTGTACAAGTTGGCTCTACAACATATAACAATGTGGTTATCACGGTTGGACAGATCATCTCTGTTGGACAATCTTCCAATAAAAACACCTACGTTCGTATTCAAACTAATCTGGGGTCAATGGATTTTCAACTTTTCCCTTCCAATGCTCCTTTGACGGTTCAGAATTTCCTCAATTATGCCAATACAGGCTTTTTCAATGGCACCATTTTTCATCGGGTGATACCCAACTTTGTGATTCAAGGTGGTGGATTCACCTCAGGGCTTATGCCAAAACTGCCCACCCAGGCCCCCATCCCACTCGAAACTCCCAATGGATTGAGCAATACGCAATACACCATTGCCATGGCCAGAACAACGGACCCCAATAGCGCAACGTCCCAGTTCTACATCAACTTGGCCAACAACGCGAGCTCATTGGATTACATCAATGCACTCAACCCAGGGTACGCGGTTTTTGGAATATCAACCAATAATTTTGGATTGGCCGCGCAAAACACCGCCACCATCAATGCCATCGCCAATACACCTACACAAACGATCAATGGGTTTTCAAATGTACCCGTGACAGATGTTGTGATTCAATCGGTGACGGTATTGAACAATTAGGGTGAATGTGGCCCCAGACATTAGTCTATTGAAATGCATGGGGCTTTATAATTTGCAGTTTACCGATTTGATTCAATTTGATTTGATTTGAGCTTGTCACAGTTGGATGTGGACTTGAAATAACTGATCAATGAAGAAGCTCAAAAATAATACAGTATGTTTATATATTCATTGCGACTCGTTGTTTTCTTTATAGGAATTTTTTCGGCAATTTCAGCCTTCTCTTACTCTAGAGAAGACTTTGTAGTCAAATTGGAAAATGGTGAGATTTGTGGGCATCACATTGTTGAGTACCTCCGATCTAACAGAATTCATGTTCACTATCAATGTTTGGAGAACGGTCGAGGTGATAATCTCTTTGAACAAATGAAACTCTCCAATTCGGGTCATTTGCTTCATTATCAAGTAACTGGCGAGTCTGAAATGGGAGGGGCAATCCATGAGGAGTTTGAGTTAAACAATGGCCTAGCCCAATGGAAGTCTGCCTCAGAGGAGGGGCGTCAACGAGTCCGTGGTTATCCTTTTTACGTGCCCATGAACTCAACCTTTGCTGTCAACTCTTTGATGATTAAAGAGCTCAATAAGCCAAACATCAAAAAACTTAAGCTGATTCCCTCCGGAGAGTTGAGTCAACAAGTATTGCTCAAAAAGACCATCAACAATGGTCATCAATCTATCAAAATTCAATTGCTAATGCTCAGTGGCATTGGATTAAAGCCAGACTTCTTTTGGGCTACCGATGGAAGAAATCCAAGATTTTTTGCGTTCATCAGTCCTGGTTATGCGATATTTTTAAAAGAATGGGAGCCCTTGATCACTGGCCTACAAAAGGAACAAAATTTAATCACTGAACATATTTTGGAAGAGCGAGCAAAGCTTATTCAGCATCCTGTAGAGGGTTTGCTCATGATTAAGAATGTTTCTATTTTTGACAGTATCAAAGGCGAGGTGACCGAGCCTAAAAATGTTTATATTCTCAATGGAAGAATTCAAAAAATATCACAGGTCAAAGAGCTGAGCTTGCAACCAAGCAGGGTAATTGATGGAAGTGACCAGGTCTTGCTACCGGGCTTATTTGACATGCATGCTCATGTCAACGGCTGGTCAGGGGCATACCATCTTGCCAATGGAGTCACCACAGTACGAGATATGGGCAATCAAAATAAGATGATCAAAGAAATGCTCTTTCAAATCGCTGAGGGTAAATTGTTATCACCCAACATTGTGCCTGCCGGTCTCATCGAAGGTAAAAGTGAGTTTTCCAATTCAGACGGCATCTTGATCTCTAACCTTGAAGAAGCAAAGGCAGCAGTCGACTACTACGCTCAATCAGGCTATCGACACATCAAAATCTACAGCAGTTTTCCCAAAGACATTGTGCGACCCACGGTGGAATATGCTCATAGTTTAGGGTTAACGGTGGGTGGTCATGTGCCCGCTTTTATGTCATCCAAAGAGGCCATTGAGAGCGGGTTCAATGAGATCAATCACATGAATCAATTGCTACTTTATTTGGTGTCCTCTGCTGAGACGGATACCAGAACAGTCGAGCGGTTTTATCTTCCTGCTGAGAAATTTCATGAATTGGATTTTGGCAGTGAAGAGGTTTTAGCGTTGATCAAGTTAATCAAAGAGCGCAACATTACTGTTGATCCAACCCTGGCTGGTTTTGATTTCTTAAAGCAGCGTGATGGTGAAGTGGCCGAGCCTTTTCGTTCTATTTATGACAATATGCCGGTTGATATTCAACGAAGCTTTAGAGTCGGTGCGATGAAAATTCCCGATGATGAGACCTCTGAGCGTTATAAAAAGTCGTACCAAAAGATGGTTGAATTCACCGGTCGATTGCACCAAGAGGGGGTGTCCATTGTTGCAGGAACTGACACATTTGCTGGTTTTGGTTTGCACAGTGAACTCTCTCTTTATGTGAAAGCGGGGTTTTCTCCCTCAGAAGCTATTCAACTTGCGACTTACAAGGCGGCCAAACATATCGGCCAACTCAATGACAAGGGCAGCATTGAGGAGGGCAAATTGGCCGACCTTATCATGGTTAAAGGTCATCCTACTCAATCGATCGAAGATTTGAGAAAAATCACCTTGGTGATGACAAGGGGCAACATCATCATTCCGAATGAAATATATTCAATGATTCATGTGCAACCCTTTGTTCATCACTCCACAAAGTTTTTGCAGTGACCTTGGTGAATCCTCAAGAATTGCCTTGTTTTCGCAAGGCCTGAATCTCCTGCATCAGTTCATCACGCTCTCTTTGTGCTCGAGAGAGTTTGGAATCGATTTGAAACAATAAAACAAAAAGGCACGTTGTCATGACCGCAATAGGCATGATTTGATTCGTCGCTAAATGAAATTCCATATAGATCCCTACTAGCGCGCCGATGACCCAAACCGAGATGAGTGATACCTTTGAGGGTGATAAGTTCATTGTCTACATTCCTTAAGTTTAAGTTTTGATAATCAAGATACTGACGGCTATCGCTATCAATAGATAAAGTACAGCGTAAATTTTGATATTTTGAAAGATGACGGACTTACTGACCCCCTTGTATCGCCAAAGATAGTAGTGATAAATAAAGGGAGACAAGAGGGCTACTCCCAATTCAGTGATCAACTGGAAAAATTCACTCTTCATTGAATGCCCGTCAGTGAGATTGTCGTTAGAACACTTGAATTAGTCGAGGTGTTTGGGCATAGTCCTTTTCCCGTTGACGATCGGGGGGAAAGCTTTCACCTCGTCGTAAACTTCAGTGATAAACCGATCGGTACTTTCTTTGGTGTCCCCTTGAGTTGAGGCATCATAGGGCTGTGTCAAATGTGCGGCCAGAACTTCTTTGAGTGTTTTGCCGTCGTCTCTCATTTTTTGTACCTTGGAGAGGATATCGACTAGCATGGCGCGATAAGGCAACAAATCGGAGGCGTGAACCAAGGTGCCGTGACCAGGAATCAACCAAGTGTCGGGTCCAGCGATCTTTTGGAATAGATCAACGGCTTCGATCATGCCCTTGATTGTTCCACCGCTAGTCTGAGCGGCATAGGGGTATCCAAAATTGCGATAAAAATCCTCAATATAGATGACATTTGCTTTTCTAAATCTAACCACGGTGTCTCCTGCAGTGTGAGAGGGCATCATGGGGATGAAGTCAATGATTTCGCCATTCATGTTGAGCGTGACTGCGGGTTCTCCCGCCTTATTTGGATCGTATTGATAGGTCACTACCGGTAGGCTCGCTGGGTCGGGCGCGGGTCCTGGCTCTCCGTTGGGTAGCTTAGGGTGGAGCATATCGAGCCTTAGATTTTCTTGTGCGAAGATCAAGGCGCCTTGTTTGGCAAAAAATGCATTTCCTCCAGTGTGGTCGCTGTGAATATGTGTGTTGACCAAGACCTTGAGAGGTGCATTGGTGACGGAGCGTATAGCTGCAAGAGTCTTTTCTTGCGTTTGTCGATTATTCGTATCCACCATCAAGACTCCATCGGGCCCGAAGAGTATCATCATTCGACCGCCTGATGCATCAGGGTGCGAGAGGTCAATACCCGATGAGCCATGGATAACAAACAAATTGGGTGACATCTTTTCAGTCACTCGCATCTCTACTTTATCAAAAGGTGTTTTATAGCCTTGTGGAAAGGTATAGGGACCTTTTCCTGTTGGGATGAGAATCAAGGGATACTTCTCTTCCTGAGCCCAACTGCTTGACAATAGAGCAGTAATTAAGAGGACGGCTGAGTACAAGGTAAAGAATTTTGGTTTCATAATTTCAAACGGTGCAATTTTTTTGAGCTATTGGATTAGCATTTTTTAAACTTGGGGGTTCAATTTAAGTGGAAATTCAGACCACCACAGACATGGTTAACCCTTGTCAAGAATTCCAAAAGTTTTAATCAACCATTCATTGTGTTTTTATTGAAAAACTGCAAGACTTTTCTGGTAAGTGCTACACAAGCACCTGTATTAATTCGTCAATATCCTTGATTAATCGCAAAGCGCCTAAAACCAAGTATTTTTCAACTTTAACTTTAGACAAAATAGTCACGCAAACAAAATATTACTTGGGTTTACCCTTGTGTTTATATGCTGAGGTTTAGTTTTTCTTCACACAAAGTGTTTTGAAAATGGTTTCCCCGATGACTCCAAAAAGTGAAGATTGTCATTGGATTGGTGATTTTTTGGCTATCACTGTCAAAATCTTTAGGGTTATTGTGGTTCCATAGGATTGCTTGATGATTTAGAGTTAGCGATTTGCTTAAATCATGTAGCTTTTAGGTCTTTGAATGTTTGTTCTCCCCACCCTAGCTTTTATCCGTGACCCAAGACCATTTCGCATAGTTGTCGTTTTGATCTTGACTACGATCCTTTTGGTGAAATTCGCCAAGGCAGAAATCACCACTTATGAAGGCCCAGACCGCATTCAGCAATTGGTGGCTGGCGCTCAAAAAGAGGGGTTTTTGCGCTTTTATACATCGATGGCAGAAAAAGATACCAACCGATTGGTTTCTGCCTTTGAAAAGCAATATGGTGTTAAGGTTCAGGTTTGGCGATCGGGCAAAGATAAAGTTCTTCAGCGCACAATTGCAGAGGCAAAAGCTGGGCGCAATGAAGTAGATTTTGTGCTTAATCCATCCCCTGAGATGGAAGCTTTGCACAAGGAACATTTATTACAACGCGTTGTCTCCCCAGTACAAAAGGACTTGATTGCAGCCGCATTACCTGTCCATCGAGAGTGGACTGGCATGCGTGTTTATGTGTATGCGCAGTCTTACAACACTCAATCGGTAGCCAAAGAAGAACTTCCAAAGACATTTCAAGATTTACTCGATCCCAAGTGGAGAGGTCGTCTGGGTATTGAAGTCAAACAGCAAGAGTGGTTTTACACTCTGGTTCAGGCCATGGGTGAGGAAAAGGGGTTGAAATTTTTCAGAGATTTGATTGCCACCCAAGCTGTCTCTCTCAGGACTGGGAACTCCTCACTCAACGGAATGGTAATCTCTGGTGAGGTACCGCTGGCCATGAACGTCTACACGTATTTGCCAGAGCAAGCCAAGTCAGAAGGTGCCCACATTGATTACATCACCTTGTCGCCTTGCATAGCGTACACAGATGGTATTGCCATTACCAAAAAAGCACCGCATTTGTACGCGGCCACTCTTTTTTATGATTTCTTGCTGACCAAAGGTCAAATCATTGTTGCTGAAAACAAGGCCATTTCAACAAATCTTCGAGATGAAGCCACATTGGCAAAATTCAATCCTGTCTTTATGGACGCTGCCAAGGTATTGGAGAGTGATGAAAAATGGATCAAAATCTTCAAAGACACCTTGCAAAACAAAGCCACTAAATCTCCCTAATTAATCATGACAGAAGCAGAAAACCTTTTATTATCACAAACGGGTCCCAACACCCTCATGGGTAATTTATATCGCAGTTATTGGCTCCCTGCATTGCTCGCTAGTGAGCTTGAAGAGCCTGGAGGTGCGCCCGTACGGGTAACCTTGTTATCGGAAAAATTGTTGGCATTTCGCAATTCTGAAGGTGAGCTCGGTCTCATCGACGAATTTTGTGCCCACCGTGGTGTCTCACTCTGGTTTGGCCGAAATGAGGAGGGGGGCATCCGTTGCCCTTATCACGGTTGGAACTATGCAACCAACGGTCAGTGCTTAGAAGTACCTTCAGAATCAAATGAAAGCGGTTTCGCTGAAAAAATAAAATTAACCTCCTACCCGCTTCGCGAACAAGGTGGAATCTTATGGGCTTATCTTGGTCCCATTGATCAAATGCCTGCTATGCCGGCCTATGAATGGTCAACAGTTCCAGATTCACACCGGCATATCTCCAAGCGACTGCAGGCTTGCAATGCTTTGCAAGCCATGGAGGGAGGCTTGGATTCCTTTCATTCTTCCTTTTTGCATCGCATGTCAGTGGGCGAGGATCCACTGCTAAAACGTGATCCTAGAAGTGCGGCATTATTAAAGGGTGACCCACACCCTCAATTTTTGCCCATGGACTCACCTGGGGGGCTATTGATCACCACACGAAGAAATGTTGAACCCGATGCCTATTATTGGCGTGTGACCCATTGGTTGATGCCTTGTTTTAACTTGTTTCCCCCTTATGAAGGTAACCCTTACGGAGCACACGCATGGGTACCTATTGATGACCATCAGTCTTGGACATTCAGCATTGATTACAGGCCAGATCGAGCTTTAACGCCTGAGGAAATTCAAGCCATGCAAGCTGGTATGGGTATACACAGCCGAAATATTGAGGGCACTTTCATACCCTATGCCAATGCCTCCAATGACTATCTTATGGATCGACAAGCGCAAAAAAGAAAAGAAACTTTCAGTGGGGTTATGGGAATTGCAGAACAAGACGCTGCAGTTCAAGAGAGCATGGGCTCAATTTCACATCGAGAGCTGGAGAATTTGGTGGGTACAGACAACGGCATTATCATGACCCGTAAAAAGCTTATGAATGCAGCCCAGTCACTTGCCAAAGGTGTCAAACCTCCAGGATTGGACAGCAGCGATCAATCCGTTCGTGCTTATTCTCGCGTCATTCCTCGAGACCAACCGCTGACACCAGAGAGCTGACTCATGACCGAATTTCAAATTAAAAATAAAGCCTACAAAGTTGGGGTGGTTGGGGCAGGTCGCATGGGTATGTCCATGATTGGACACCTCTGTAAGAAAGGTTTTGAGGTGGTTGTCTGTGAGAGTGACCCAAGTAAACACGAAAAAATTAGGCAGCTTGGCGCTCAAACGGCATCGCTCTCGGGGATGGCAGGCAGAGTCGAGTTTGTTTTGATCTGTGTAGGGTTTGACCATCAAGTTCAAGAACTGGTGCACCCCGATGGTGAGATGCTATCTCATCTTGCCCCCAGCGCTATCGTGGCTGTGTTGAGCACAGTTCATCCCAACTCCATGTTAAAAATGGTTGCTCTTGCAAAGGAGCATGATGTGTATATTGTGGATGCGACAGTTTGCCGCGGTGGTCGAGCTGCTGACAAAGGTGAGCTATTGACCTTTATTGGTGCAGATGCCCACATTTTTGATCGGCTAAAACCAGTCGTGTCATCCTACTCCAGTGACGTGGTTCATAGCGGTGGTGTTGGTACGGCGCAAGCTGCCAAGGCCGCTAACAACTTGATCATGTGGGCTTGTTTGGTCGCAAACCACGAGGGGTTGGCATTGGCTAAACGTTATGGCGTCAACACTGAGCAGCTTCGCTTGGCCCTCTTGGGCTCTACCGCATCTAACGCACCTTTGCTGAACTGGGGTGATCAGTCCATGGCCTGGGCCGATGACGATATGGAGATCGTGGCAGAAATGGCCAAAGAGGTCAATCTCTCTTTGCCCCAGTCGGGATTGGTGAGAGAGCTTTGCCGTTCTTTAAAGCCCAAACGGTACGATCTTGATCGTTATGGAGTTTGATGGCAAGGCTTAAATGTCCAGCCAATTGTTAAGAAAGTGCTAAGCGCTTGGCGATGATGGTTTTTTCAACTGCACGATCATCTGCCAACACAATCATCGAAAAAAGCAACTCCTCCAAGTTCTTGGACTGCTGTGTTCGTCTTGCCAATAATGGTGTTGCTTGAGGGTTAAGCACTAAAAAGTCAGCCTCATATCCTTCCTTTAAATTACCCACTTGGCCTTCAAGACCCAATGCCTTGGCCGCTCCGGCGGTGTGTTGCCACCAAAGATGAGCTGCGCTTGAGGAGAAGAGGGGCTTGTGACCCCCAGGAGCGTTTTGATATTGAGCGACATAAAACGCGCCTAACATCGTTTTAAACGGAGAAAACGATGTTCCACCGCCAACATCACTTCCAAGTCCATACATGAAGCCGCTTCGCTCAGCTGCTGCATAATCAAAGTAACCACTGCCCAGAAATAAATTGCTCGTTGGACAAAGGGCAGCCGATGTCTGTCGCTCTTTCATGAGCGCTCTGTCCTTCTCATCAAAATGTATGCAATGAGCATAGATGGCTCTCTCGCGCATGAGTCCCATCTCATCATAAACACTCAGGTAACTTCTGGACTTAGGGTAAAGCGCTTTGACCCAAGCGATTTCGTCATGGTTTTCTGATACATGGGATTGAATCCAGGTGCTGGGAAATTGCTGGGCCAGCTCTCCCGCTCCCCTTAATTGGGCTTCACTGCAAGTGGGTACAAATCTAGGTGTAATGGCGTATCCCAATCGGCCAACTTCGTGCCAGCGCTTGATCAGTTCCTCGGTTTCTCGCAAGCTTTGTTCGCTCTCTTGTTGCAGTCCTTGGGGGGAGTGTTGATCCATTAAACATAAACCGGTGATGATTCTCAGGTTTCTTTTCTCAGAGGCGAGAAATAAAGCGTTGACTGAGCTTGAGTGTGCGGTGGCAAAGGTCAGGGCAGTGGTAACCCCATTGCTTAGCAATTCATCTAGAAAAATTTCAGCCATAAAGTCCGCGTGAGATGAGTCTTTGAACCTCATCTCCTGAGGGAACGTATAGTTTTCTAACCAAGGTAGTAGTCCTGGGGCGGGAGAGCCGATCACGTCAATTTGTGGAAAATGGACATGCATATCAATAAAGCCCGGGGCCAATATTTTCCCAGGCATATGCTCAATGTCCTCGATGTTCAGAGGGGGCAACCCACGGTTGGGCCACTGATCTAGTACGCTTTGATAGCCACCAACAGCCAAAATGACTTCACAATTGGGCTCTTGTGCCAAGAATCCGGTCACCAATAAACCGTCCTCTTCTAAATGCGCCTGGACCTCGGAGCCAGATTGTGTGAACGACAAAATTGCTGCTCGGTAAGCTTTCATGGTACT
>Ga0007809_10000693_pt1 | contig 14144 bp, 10 predicted proteins | sample CryBogCBE02Aug07_FD_60383 | JGI IMG/M metagenome (GOLD analysis project Ga0007809, IMG submission 60383) | Freshwater microbial communities from Crystal Bog, Wisconsin, USA - CBE02Aug07 | ecosystem: Environmental > Aquatic > Freshwater > Lake | place: Crystal Bog, Wisconsin, USA | collected...
TCACCTTCCACGCGGCCCAAACGCCGCGCTGGTGTTCCCCCAACCACCGTGCCATCTGGCACATCGCGGTTGATCAAACTATTCGCCGCAATCACGCAGCGCGAGCCAATGCTCACGCCTGCAATAATCACAACTTGCGCTCCAATATAGGTATTTGAACCGATCGACACTGCACCCTTGCGTGCCGCTTGCACACCACCTGACACGGCCCAAAGCACTGTGTCGTGCGTATAGATATGAACGCCTGTAGATACGGAAACATAATCGCCAATCGTCAACCCGCCACCCGATCCATCAAGCATCGTAAACGGGCCAATCCAGGTATTAGCGCCGACGCTCACATCGCCCATCACAACGGATGAATCATAGATGCTCGTCTTCTCGCCAAAGCCCAATGCTTTCGCGCGTTCCCAGCGGTCAAACTGCGCATCGGCAAACGGCAGGCTGCGATTAAAGGTCGAGCGCAATTCTTCGTCGCGGCGCTGATGCAGCGCTTTGAGCAAGTCACCGAGTTCGGAAACTTTATCTCTCATGCTCATCCCTCAAAGAGGTCCAGCCACACTTCAAGATACAAGAGCGACCAAATCAGCAAACGACGATTCTGACGGCCTTCGAGATGATCGAGAATAAGTGTTTGCGCCGTTGTGCGATCCAGATAAGTCCAAAGCTTTGCATTCGGGTTCATCAATGTCCGGCGAACATAGTCAATGCTCTCGCCACGGAACCAGCTTGCATCCGGTGCCGAGAAGCCCTGCTTCAACGCTTGCGTGACATCCTCCGGGATATATTTCGACATCGCCGAGCGCAAAATCAATTTGCCGTCATTGGTCTTGCCGAAATAGGTCGCGGTTTTCGAGCCAGGCGTGTTTTCATCAAGTTTTAGAACTTCGCCGAGATTGGCGAGCTTCATCGTGACGGGAACACGGCCTGCATAATCTACCAAATCATTGTCTAAAAACGGCACGCGGCTCTCAAGCGATTGCGCCATTGAGAGCTTATCTTCCACCACCAACAAGCCATGCATGAAGGTTTTAGCTTCAAAATAAAGCGAGTGGTTGATATAATCCTGCGGCGTTTTCAACTCCGCATCGTGATGCGAAAACACATTTCGGAATATCGCGCGTGGATCGGCATTGCGGCCTTCCGATCCCAAAGGAGAAATCAAATCCGAATAGGATTCCGATGGCACCAAACGTTGCCAATTCTCGTAATAGCGGTCCACATAATCATCAAAATTTTGTGCACTCGCGGCACGGTAATAACGCCATGGATAGCCTGCAAAAAGCTCATCACCACCCGCACCCGACAGCACCACTTTGCCAAACCGGCTTGCAAGTTTTGCGGCGTAATAATTCGGATAGGATTGGCCAACGCGAGGCTCTTCCAAATGCCAGACCAGCGAACGCATGCAACGCTCCATATCGCCGGCTTTAAGCACCATCTCATAATGCTCGGTGTTGAATTTATACGACATGCGCTCGGCTGCACGGCGTTCATCAAACGCCATCTCAAGGCCTGAGGCGGATGACATGTCAAAACCAACCGTAAACGTATGCAACATCGGACGTTGCCGCGCTGCAATCGCGGTAATCGAGCCTGAATCCATGCCGCCGGAGAGATAAGAACCAATCGGCACATCGGAGATCAGTTGGCGACTAACAGCCTGCTGAAACAACCGATCCACTTCTTGCTCGGCTTCCGCGCGATCGGTGATCGACGCATCTTCAACAAAGCGGAAATCCCAATACCGCACGGGCTCGGGCAGGCTTTTCATACCTGCTTCAATCGTAATGGTCGAACCCGCAGGCAGCATCTTCACGCCAGCAAATAGCGTGTTGTCGGAGATGAAATTCTGGAACGTCATATATTCAGCAAGATGCGTCGGGTCGAGCTTGGCTTTGAAGCCCGGAAACTTCATGAACGCTTTGATCTCGGAGCCGAACAACAATGTCTTGCCGTCATACCAATAATAAAGCGGCTTCACGCCGAAGCGATCCCGCGCCAGCGTCAGGCGTTTATTGGCGCGATCCCAAAGCGCAATGGAAAACATGCCATTGAATTTCGAAACGGCATCCAAGCCCCATTCGCGAAAGGCGGTGACCACCACTTCGCTATCGCCGCGCGAGCGGAACGAATGGCCCTTCGCTTCCAAATCGATGCGCAGTTCCTGAAAATTATAAACCTCACCATTATAGGTGAGCACGAGCTTGCCATCCGCCGATGGCATTGGTTGATGCGCAGCATCCGACAAGTCAATGATCGATAGCCGCCGATGGCCGAGTGCCACGGGCCCATCGGTAAACTGACCTTCGCCATCGGGGCCACGATGATGAAGCGCATCCGTCATCGCCTTCAGCGTCACGGGTGACGCGGGCGTTCCGTCAAAATGATAGATGCCTGCTATGCCGCACATTCTTTTTCGACCCCAATGAAGCCGTCATTGCGAGCGATCAGCGAAGCAACCCAGTTGATGGCTCAGAACAATTCTGGGTAGCTTCGTCGCTTACGCTCCCGGCAATGACGGTATTATTTTGTTAGCTTCGCAATAATGCTGATGCCCGCTTCTTCCGCAAATTCGTGCTCGATTTCGAGGTTCAATTCCTTGCACCAACCGCGCACTTCTTCCACCGTATGGCGACGTGCATTCTTCGGTGCGAACCAATCGAAATTGATGTGGTTCATTTCATCAAGCGACATTTCAGGGCGATAAAACGCCTTAAGCACATGCCAATAGAAGAAGCGTTGCAGGTTTACTTTACCTGCCGGAATCTCGAGCAAGTCGATCGGACGTTTGATATCGATTTCAATATTCAACTCGCCCAAAATACGCCCAAGCTCGGAGAGCGGTTCCATCGCTGCCCAGCCTTCCTCTGGCGTCATCACTTGCAGCTTGTCGCGAATATAATCATCGGTGAACTCGCGCACCGGACCTTTTTTACGGTACACGTAAAACACCACACGACCGCCGACTTTCACATGCTTGGTAACAGCGGCAAGCGCGTTAAACGTGTTATCGGTATGGTGCAAAACACCTTCGGAAAAGACGATATCAACCGAGCGTTCAGGCACGGGAATCTGGTTCAAATCGGCCTGAATAAATCCGGCTGACCAACCCCGCTCCTTGAACCGTTGTTGCGCAACATCAACAGCGGTCGAAACATCCACACCCAGATAATGCACATGGTCCATCACGGGACCGAACAGCGCAATGCCTGAAAGAGCTGCACCGCAGCCAGCATCCAGAATAATCGGATGTTCGCCATGTTCTTTGAACCAAGGTGCAAATGGCACATCGCCATATTTCTGCACAAGCCAAGTGCGCATATGGTCAGCAACCGAGCCTTCAAACGTGTCGCGCTTCGCCCATTTAAAGCCGAAGGTTTCGCGTGTTTGCTCTTGTGCTGCCGACACAAATTCAGCCGAGCGCGGAATACCCGCGACCGTCGTGATCTGGCGGCCATTGGCCACAGCGCTTGCACCTTCTGCCGGAACTTGAACGCCCAGTAAATCCGATAACCATTGCGGCTGCGACATGATCAATGGCCTTTCGCAATCGAGCGAATGCACTCGATAACATAGGAATAATCATCAGCACTCATGCGGTTATGCAGCGGAATGGCCATGGTATTGTTTTCGCAATCCTTGGCACCCGGAAAATCTTCCGGCTTGATGTTGTAGCGCTCGCGATAATAGCCGAGCATATGGATCGCATGCGTACCAGGACGCGTCGCAACGCCCATCGCATGCAGCTTCGCCATAATCTCGTTGCGCGGCATTGGCGCAAGCTTCGGATCGACATAAGTCACATAAGCCTGCCAAGCATGGCGCACATCGTTTGGCACAACAGGCTGGCGGAGCCATTCAATATCCGCGAGCTCTTCGCGGTAGCGACGCGCGGCAACGTCACGCTCGTCGATAAAGCGATCAAGCTTCGTCATCTGCACAAGGCCGATGGCGGCTTGAATATCCGTCATGCGGTAATTGAAACCCAATTCGTCAAAATCCGGCAGCAGATAAGGCTGCGCACCACGATGCCGCATTTCTTCCGATACCGATGCGCCATGGTTACGCAACACCTGCGCCTTGGCAGCAACATCGTCATGGATCGTCGTCATCATACCACCCTCACCCGTCGTAATCGACTTGCGCGGATGGAACGAGAAACAACCGGCATCGCCCAACGCACCCGCTGGCGTGCCTTTATAGGATGCACCTGCCGCACAAGCGCCATCTTCAACAATCTTCACATGCTTTGGCAAAACAGCGCGCAAACCATCCATATCGGCGCAAAGGCCAAACAGATGCACGGGCATCACAGCCTTGGTGCGTTCGGTTACTTTCTCGGCAACTGAAGCCGGATCGATATTATTCGTCCGCGGATCAACATCGCAGAGCACCGGAGTAGCGTTGCAATAGAGCACGGCATTGGCGGTAGCGACCCACGTAAACGAAGGTACAATCACCTCGTCACCGGGGCCTATATCCATAGCCGCTAAAGCGAGATGCAAAGCCGTTGTGCAGCTCGTGGTCGCAAGCGCATGCGGCACGTTGTGGCGTGCTGCAAATTGCTTTTCAAACTCGGCCACTTTCGGGCCTTGCGTGAGCCAACCCGATTCAATCGGGGCGCGCACGGCCTGCCATTCTTCTTCGCCCATTGAAGGCAATGCAATCTGGACGGTTCTTTTTTCCATGGCCATGATGAAAGCGATCCTTATTCAGCAGATTTGGCGCGGCGCGCGGCAACTTCACTCTTATGGCCTTCGCGCCAGGTAATCAGACGGCGCAAGCCCTCTTCAAGATCGATATTCGCCGTGAAACCGATTTCTTTCGACGCACGCACAGGCGAACCAACGCGATTGCGCACAAGCGTTGCAGCCGAGCGTGGCGCATAATTGATCGGCTGGTTGCAGCCCGTGAGGTTCAACAACATCTCGGCCACTTCCTTCAGCGAGGTACGCTTGCCGGTGCCGACATTGTAGAAACGATCGGTAGCGGTTGAACCCATCGCGCAGAGGTTAGCGCGGGCGCAATCTTCCACGGCTACGAAGTCGAACGCTTCCGAGCCATCGCCCATAATCGTTGGACCTTCACCGCGATCAATCGCGTCAAGCATTTTCATGATAACGGCAATGTAAGCGCCGCGATAATCCTGACGCGGGCCATAGACGTTCATATAGCGAAGTCCGACATAATCGAGGCCATAGCGGAAGTGATAGGCGCGGGCCATCGCCTCGCCGCAAATCTTCGTCGCGCCATAGAAATTCTTGTTGTTGAATGGATGGTCTTCCGTCATCGGCTCTTCAACCGCATCGCCATAAACAGACGCCGAAGATGACCACACCAAACGCTTCACACCATTACGCACGCAGCTATCGAGCACGTTGAACATGCCCTTCACATTCACGTCAAACGCAGTGCGTGGATATTCATGGCATTGCAGCAGCCAGAGCGCTGCGAATTGGAACACGCCATCCGCGCCTTTCAGTGCTGCATCCAGAATATCGGTATGGGTGATGTCGCCACCGGCTTCGAAAATCTTCACCCGCGGATCTTTCAGCGACCCTGCAAGATTCTCCATCGTGCCACGCACGAAATTATCATAGATGACGATCTCGCCAACATCCTGCTGGATGAGCTGATCCACCGCATGCGAACCAATCAGACCCGCGCCACCGATTACAACGAATTTCTTACCTTTAATATCCACGAGTCTTGCTCCTAGTCGGCCAGCACCAGCTGGTTGTCATTCTTAAGATGATACGTTTCACCCGTTGCCGGGCATTTAAGGTCAGCACCCAACCGGTCGCCAGAACGGCTCATCCAGCCCATCCGCCGTGCGGGGTTACCCACCATCAAGGCATAATCAGGTACATTTTTTGTGACGACGGCACCCGCGCCAATCAGGCAGTAATCGCCAAGCGAATGGCCACAAACGATGGTTGCATTGGCGCCAATGGTTGCACCCTTGCCGACAGGCGTCGTTTTAAATTCAGATTTCCGGCTCACATTCGCACGCGGGTTAATCACATTGGTGAACACGCAGGATGGGCCGCAAAACACATCATCTCCCAGCACGACGCCTTCATAGAGCGAGACATTGTTCTGGATCTTGCAGCCATTACCGATGGTGACTTTCGGGCCGATCATAGCATTCTGGCCAATCGAGCAATTTTCGCCGATCACCGTCCCTGCAAGGATGTGACAGAAATGCCAGATCTTGGTGCCGCGACCGATCACCGCCCCATCATCGACATAGCTCGATATATGGATAAGGACGCCGGGAAAGCGCGGATCTTCCCTCATTTCGCTCATAAATTACGCTTTATCGGCGAAGGGATGAACAATCCCTGAACGTTTGGCAATTTCCTGATGGCGGAAGGTCGAAACGATCTCAATCGAAGGGCGAACATCCTTCAAGCCAAAGCCACGGCCCGCGAGAATTTCCTCGTAAGAGCGCGTGTGCAAATCGGTAAAGCCTTCGGAAAACTCAACTTCCTCGCCATCGACCGTAATCGAGCGATAGGTCGTCTTTTTGCCCTGCACGCTTTCAGGTAGATCATTGCGATCCACCGACAAGAACCAGCTCACATCGGCGCGCTCGCACTCCAAAAAGCCTGCTGCGCGTTCATCCGAGCGCAAATGGGCGACGTTGGATTTAACGCCACCGAACACAAAGCCAAGCATATCAAAGAAATGCACGCCGATATTGGTTGCCACGCCACCTGATTTCGAGTCATCGCCCTTCCAAGACGCGTGATACCAACGCCCGCGCGAGGTGCAATAAGTGAGTTCCACCTTATGACGCTTGGTAGAGTTAGCAAATTTATCGCGCAGCGCGATGATGGCTGGGTGCAGGCGAAGCTGCAAAATCGAATAAATCCGCTTACCCGTATCGGCTTCAATTTCCTCCAACCCATCGATATTCCAAGGGTTCAGCACCAAAGGCTTTTCGCAAATGGCATCCGCGCCAGCCCGCAAAGCAAAGCGGCAATGCGCGTCATGGAGATAATTTGGCGAGGCAATCGAGACATAATCGAGCCGCTCGCCCCGACGCCGCAGCTTGTCCACATGGCGGTCAAACCGCTCAAATTCGGTGAAAAAATGCGCGTCTGGGAAATGGCTATCCAAAATACCAACGGAATCATTGGGATCATAAGCGACAACAAGCTCGCCTCCCGTATCCTTGATCGCCTTCATATGGCGTGGCGCGATGTAACCGGAAGCTCCAATAAGGGCATAAGTCGTCAAGGGAATATCCTTCGAAGAAAGTAAATAGCCGCGCATTTTATAGAAATTCAGCCAATTCCGCCCCCGATAGCATCATCGGATGACAAATACGAGCCGGAATCGCCCAATTAAGACCCCGCAAAAAGCACGGCGCGGATGAACTGAAGCTGAATCAGGGCGAAATTAAGGGGGTTACTCCCCCCGTCATTGCGAGCGAACGCGAAGCAACCCAGCTGATGATGCCGAAAAAGTGCGATGGTTAGGTTGTATTTTAACAAGTTTAGCTAGCTGGGTTGCTTCGCGGTCGCTCGCAATGACGGAAAATAGATCGCCGTTCATCAGCCAGACAGGATTGGTCAGCTATTGCAGCGGCACAGCTCAGGAAACCCCTGATCTTCCCGCTTTTGGAACCGCTTTAATCCGCATGGCCTTGCCTAAACTGCTCTTTCTTGTCACCGATGATCGCTATTTCATCTCGCACCGCCTGCCCATGGCGCGGGCGGCGAAATCGGCTGGCTTTGAGGTACATGTCGGCACGCGGGTAAAAAACTTTGGCGCTGCGATCCGTGGCGAGGGCTACATCGTTCACGATCTGCCATGGGAAAAGCTCAAGCGCACGCCCTTCGACATCATCAAGGATATCTGGGCTATTCGAAAGCTTTATCAAAGCCTTAAGCCGGATATCGTCCACCATATTGCGCTCGTTCCGGTGATGTTTGGTCAAATCGCCGCAACAGGTCTTGGTATCGCGACAGTCAATACAATCGCGGGCTTGGGTTCGGGCTTTATTGGTCGGGGGTTTAAGGGAAAACTCCTCAAATCCGGCCTTGTCATCGCCCTCCGCACGCTATTGTCGCGCCGCTCATCGATCACCGTGGTGCAAAACGCCGATGATCGGGCGGCCCTTCAATCCATCGGCGTTCCATCGGATAGCATTCGCTTGGTGGCAGGCTCGGGCGTCGATACCGACCTTTTAAAGCCGCTACCGGAGCCCGAAGGGCCGATTACCATCGGCATCGCCGCCCGAATGTTAGAGGATAAAGGCATAAGGCCACTTGTTGCGGCCCAAGCGATTTTGCGCGAAAAAGGTCTCAACACGCAGCTTTTGCTCGCAGGTGATTACGATCCCACCAACCGCTCGGCGATTAAAATCGAGGAACTTCAAGCCTTTGCCCGCCAACCCGGCGTCGAATGGTTAGGTCATATCGAGGATATCGCCGCACTTTGGACGCGCTGCCATATTGCCGCTTTGCCGTCCCGGCGCGAGGGGCTGCCCAAAGCGCTGCTCGAAGCCGCAAGCTTGGGGCGCCCACTGGTCGCCACCGATGTTCCAGGCTGCCGCGACGTCGCTGTTGACGGGGAAACCGGCCTTTTGGTTCCCGTCGATGATGCCAAGGCGCTGGCAAACGCCATCGAAACGCTCGTCCGCGATCCCGCTCTTCGCGCCAAATTGGGGCAGGCCGGGCGCCGTCGTGTCGAAAAATTATTTTCATCAACCGCAATCGGTACCGAAATTGCCGCAATTTACCGCGACATGGCCGAATTGAGGATTGCTGATCCGCAATTTGCCGTCTAGACGGCTGCCTGAGTTTAAGAAAGTGGAGACTAAAAGCGTGGCTCATACCAGAAAAATCGCCGTCATCGGACTTGGCTATGTAGGCCTCCCCGTCGCCGTATCGTTTGCGGCCGCTGGCGAAACCGTGATCGGCTTTGACATCGACCAGCGCCGCATTGCCGAGCTGAAAGACGGCCATGACCGCACCTTGGAAGTCGAAAGCGCCCGCCTGAAAGCCCCAACGCTCACCTTCACGCATGACCGCGCTACGCTCAAGACCGCCGATTTCTTCATCGTTACCGTGCCGACCCCAATCGACGAAGCCCGCCGTCCAGACCTGACCGCTTTGCTCAAAGCATCTGAGACCGTCGGCAATGTGCTCAAAAAGGGCGATATCGTCGTCTATGAATCAACCGTCTATCCGGGCGCAACAGAAGAAGATTGCGTGCCTGTGCTTGAGCGCGTCTCGGGCCTGAAAGCCGGAACCGACTTCACCGTCGGCTATTCGCCCGAGCGGATTAATCCGGGCGATCACGTCCATCGCTTTGAAACCATTACCAAAGTCGTCTCCGGCCAAACGCCTGAAACGCTTGAAATCGTGGCTGCTGTTTATGGCTCGGTGGTTAAAGCAGGCATACATAAAGCGCCTTCGATCAAAGTGGCCGAAGCCGCCAAAGTCATCGAAAACACCCAGCGCGATCTCAACATCGCGTTGATGAACGAATTATCGGAAGTCTTTCAAGCCCTCGGCGTCAATACGCTCGATGTGCTTGCAGCGGCAGGTACCAAGTGGAACTTCCTGCCCTTCCGTCCCGGTCTCGTCGGCGGTCATTGCATCGGCGTTGATCCCTATTACCTCACCTACCGCGCGGAAAAAGCCGGATGCCATCCGGAAGTCATTTTAGCCGGACGTCGCACCAACGATGCCGTCGGACCCCGCGTCGCCCGCGAATGCATCCGCCGTCTGCTAGCGGACGGCCGCGCCAATCCGGTTGTAACCGTCCTTGGCCTGACCTTCAAAGAAGACGTACCCGATATTCGCAACTCGAAAGTGGTTGATATCATTACAGAACTTAAAAATTTCGGCATTACCGTCCAAGCCCATGATCCGATGGCTTCGGCGGAAGAAGTGCATCACGAATTCGGCATTGATTTGGTATCCACCGAGAACCTCAAGCCTTCGGACGCAGTGATTTTAGCCGTATCGCACAAATCCTATATGCAAGACGGATGGGGCTTGATCCAAAAGCTGTTGAAGCCCGGCAACCCGATTGTCATGGATGTCAAAGGCGCATTGCCCCGCGAAACGCGGCCTTCAAACATATCCGTTTGGAGCCTCTGAGCGAAATCATGTTGACATCCGTGCGATTGAAGCAAACCCGTCACAAAGTTGTAACCTTTGGCTGCCAAAGCGTCGCGTCCGTGGGTGCGGATAACGTCTTACGCATCGGCTTTAAACGCGTTAACGCCTCAATCCGCTTACTCGACTGCCCGGGGTTTTAGGTTGGTTAGAAATGTAACACCTCGGCGCCTGCTTCTTGCTGCGTCATTGATCGCAACGATGGCAACTGTCATCGGCGGCGGTGTTGCGTCGAGCACAGATGATATTACGCGGGTGCGCGAACTACCCTACCCCTTCCACCAAGTTGTCAGCTTCAGCGACGACGCGGACGAGTTAAAGCCATGGCATGGCGCCGCCATCCATCGCGTCTTCAATCAAGAACTCGGTTTGCAGGTAACGGACTCGCTCTGGCCCCATGGCAGCAACCGTCTATCCACGATGTTCTTGGGGCCAGGCCGCTTAAACCGGACGCCAACAGGGGTTGATGGACTTCCCGCTTATGCGCTTCTGCTACGTGAATGGCATCGTGGCAATATCGATCAGTTTCATGGCTGGCAGGAAGATTCCAGCTTCCAATTGCGCAATGTGTTTGAACCTTCGATCCAACTGGCATCCGAACAAACCAATATTGCGATTCCAGCCGTCGATTCAGACATCGCGAATGAACAACGCCAAAATGTTCGTCTCTTTCTAAACGGCGAACCACCAGCTGATTTATCGGTTACCTTGTCCGATAGCACCGGACGCACGCTCACATATGGCCCCGATCAGGTGGCTAAAGGCAGAGACGTTCAACTCAAAAAAGACAACAAATTTGTAATCGTTGAATTCATCATTCCGACCGAAGGCGACACGTTCGACCATTTAGCGTTGAATGCAGGTCAATTGGATCATGTCACGCTAACGGCGCCATCATGCAGCAATGGCTGCGGCGTATCGGTCATGCGCATTGAGCGCGACGATTTCAGTCGCCAAACCGTCATGGCGGAAGCGCCCATCTTGGCCGATTGGAACCTGCGCCCTGCACTCCTCACATCGCATGGCGGCAATACGCTGGCGCAAGATTTTGGTGTAGCCGGAAAATATTACGAAGTACCCCGCTCGCCGGGCACCATCTTCAATGATGCGTCGGTTGTGGTGCGGCGCGAAGCCCATGCGACCGATGAAACAAGCCACGCTTATCATGCCGATATTCTTAAAACGCTTGGTGTAGAAGGCATATGGTCTTACTTCCCTGCCGACCCTTCCCATTATTTTGGTCCGCTTAAAAGCGATTTTAAAAAGCCGCTTCCGCCACTCACCACGACCTATCCGGGCTTTTACAATGTGCCGCGTTCAACCACGGGCAATTTTGACCGGAGTTCGTCGGACGCTTTTGCCAATGACCTTGGGCATCTCTTGCCAACCCTTTCTTATGAGGATCGTAAGGACCTCTATTGCGGTTTGCGCTGCGACAGCGCGCAAGGTGATTCACTCGCCATGCTGGTCGCCTCTAGCGTTGAAATGATCCGCAATGGTGATGCCGTCCGCCATTTCTGGTATACGCATTTTGGCTCTGGCGGCTCGGAATTTCAGCACACCACTGCGGAGCCTGTAACGCCTGTCATTCGCAAATGGATGCAGCGCCTCTCGAACCTCGTTTATAATTTTGATGGCACAGTTCCCGATAGCCAACGCGTTTGGTCGCCACCGGGCTCGACTTGGGTTCGCTATCAGCAAATGCGCAATGCGATTGCTGGCCATATTGAGTTTAATGAAAAAGATAACCGCATTACGATTACACCTTGGACAGACAGCGTTACCGGAAAGATGATGCCCGATCCGCACGCTGGCAGCCGCGATTTGCATGGCCTTACCCTCTATGTAAGCGACCCGACGAAGGTGCGCGTCTATCTCGGCGAAACCGAGCTTCATGCGTTTACCCGCAATCCAGCTGATGAAACGGGTAAACCATCAATTACGCTTGTCGATGATAATTCACCCTCGGCCGTTCTTGATCACGTCGCACTGTTCGAAAAAGGCCAAGTATCGATTGATAATGGCGAGGCACAGGAGCGTCAGGCACAAGCCAATGATCCTGATGGTTCGAAAATTTTGAGCCTTACCGCCGATAATACCGGACGGGCTGAATTGCTATTCCGGCCCTCCCGCCTTGAATTTTGGAACACAAGCCATATCCAACTTGCGTTGCGAAAACTCGATCATTCCATATCAAAGCGGAACGCATCCGCCGGCAATCTTGAAATCGATCTGATGATGGAAGACGGTACGACCGTCTCGATCAATGAACAGGATACGCCAGAGCTTGAAATGCTCCCCTCTAGCCAATGGCATATCTCGCCCGTTTCGATTTCAAACGATTGGCGCTATGAGACGCTTGATGTTGCAGCCTTGGATTGGCCCGACCTAAATCCATCCGCCAAAACATTTTCTCGTCCACCCTTACCGCTTGGCAAAGTCAAAAGCGTTCGTATCGCCCTTGTGAATGCAAAGCCTGGCACCGTGCTTGAACTGGCCAATCTCCGCGCCCTTCGCCCTAACCCGAATGGCGAAGCAGAAGATGGCGGCAAACTCGTTGCTGGTCGTGTGACGAAAGATGGCCAGACTGGTCTCGCGCAGGTCAAGATCCGTGCAACATCATCGACATCAGGCCTGATCAAAACAGTAACAAATGAAGATGGTTATTTCTTTTTGCCGCACAGGAAAAAGGGTGAAACTCTTTCCATCATGGCGCGCATCAACGGTCAGAATTGCGCCGTTGAACAGGGACGCCGCATCGAGATTTCAAAGAATGAAGTCGAACTAGATGTGAATGCAAACAATTGCCAGCAGCTCGTCTCTTCAGCTGATGACGTGTTTGAAACGAGCATGATCCCTTAAAACAATTACGCTGCTATACGCGCAGCGTATCAATCCACTCCCGCGTCCGCGCTTCGGGATCGGCGTTGCGTAAGATATCGGTAACAACACACGCGCTATCGGCCCCCGCTTGCAAGACGAGCTTCGCACGTTCCGGCGTCAAACCACCAATGGCAACAAGCGGCATATCACCAATGATCCGCTTCCATTCGCCAATGCGCTCCAACCCTTGCGGCGGAAATTTCATATCCTTTAAAACGGTCGGATAAATCGGCCCCAAAGCGATATAATCAGGATCAAATTGAAGCGCACGGTCCAGCTCTTCGGGTGTGTGCGTGGATAGGCCAATCTTAACGCCGCCCGCTTTCAACGCTTTAAAATCGGCTGTGTCCATATCCTCTTGGCCGAGATGAACGAAATCGCATCCTTCATCAAGCGCCATCTGCCAATAATCATTGACGATCAAAGTCGCGCCATTCTGCGCGCACAAAGTCCGCGACATGATAATTTCATGCGTCAATTCCGCATGGCTTTTATCTTTCATGCGAAGCTGCACGGTCTTAACACCAAGCGGCAACAGGCGTTCAAGCCAATGGGAAGAATCAACAATCAAATAAAACCGATCCAGCATTTTAAACTCCAATATTTTACACAAAAGGTTGACCAAAAACGGGCGTTGAAGGCACCGCCATATCGCGCGCTTCCATCGCACCCGCACGATAGGCCAATCGTCCCGCTTTAGCCGCCAGAGCAAATCCTTCCGCCATAGCAACCGGATCACCCGCTTTGGCAACCGCCGTGTTCAGCAGCACCGCATCATAGCCCAATTCCATCGCATCGGCTGCGTGGGAAGGAACACCCAAGCCTGCATCGACAACAAGCGGAACTCTCGGAAAATGCGCGCGCATTGCTTTCAAGGCAAAGCGGTTATTGAGCCCTTTGCCAGAGCCAATCGGCGCGCCCCACGGCATCAAAACCTCGCAGCCAACGCTCAATAATTTTTCTGCAACGATCAGATCATCCGTCGTGTAAGGAAACACCTGAAAGCCCTGCGCACATAATTCCCGCGCGGCTTCAACAAGACCAAACACATCCGGCTGCAAAGTATCTGCATTGCCAATCACTTCGAGTTTGATCCACGGCGTATCAAACACATCCCGT
>Ga0007809_10000697_pt1 | contig 14100 bp, 20 predicted proteins | sample CryBogCBE02Aug07_FD_60383 | JGI IMG/M metagenome (GOLD analysis project Ga0007809, IMG submission 60383) | Freshwater microbial communities from Crystal Bog, Wisconsin, USA - CBE02Aug07 | ecosystem: Environmental > Aquatic > Freshwater > Lake | place: Crystal Bog, Wisconsin, USA | collected...
GACCTCGGAACATTTCAATTTCGGGGTCATATTGAATGACGGCCTTGTAACCGTCGATGGGCATCAGATTCATCATGGGTGAATGGTACTGCTAAAGGACTCCGGGGAGGGCTTGCCAGGGCGTAACCCTTGATGTGCCTTTGAGCGGCAGTCATCTTTGATGAGATGCATCATATAAGTAAATACTCAAATGATGCGAAAAGTCCGTTTTATTGAGAAGTAGAACGGCACGATTAATTCATGCGAGAATGTCCCACATAAGACATTATTATGTCCTGAATGGGATGGAGGCTTTATGGCAACGGTCAGCACGGATTGGGTCAAGTTCTTAGGGCTTGGAAGAAAAAAGCTTTCGCCTTTGGGCTACGTCGATTGGGTCAATGAAGGATTGCCTGCTGAAACCCTGGAGAGGGTAACGGGAGCCGTAGCGCCCAATGACCGGCAGTTCGTAAACCGCCTGGTAGGAAGTAAGTCCACCCGATACCGGCGCTTTGATAAGCCGCTCTCGGTGGAGTCTGGTTTTCGGACGGTGCGTGTGGCCATCGTTTGGGTGATGGCTCTGGATGTGTGGAAAAGCGAAGAAGCCGCGAGAGCCTTTCTCAATAGGCCTCATCCGATGCTTGAGGGAAGAAAGCCCATCGACGTTGCCATGCAGTCGGAACTCGGTGCTGATATGGTCAAGTCGATACTCGGTGAGCTTAAATATGGGACCGCTGCGTGAGCGGACAGGTTCTTGATCGCATCCTCCTCTGTTACCGGATTGGTGATCCGAAGGGGCAGTATCCTGTTTTCAGCTATGAGGGTTCGCGCCTTTTTCCTGGTAGGTGGAACACACCTAGTTCCCCGATGATTTATTGCGCTGAGCATTACAGTACAGCGATGCTTGAAAAGCTGGTTCATGGAAGCGGCCAGATGCCCCCCGATCAGCACAGCATAGAAATCACTATTCCACCCGGTGTGACCTATGAACAGGTGACGGTTCATAGCCTCAAGGATTGGGATGCCCCTGACCGGCAGGTATCCAGAGACTTTGGTGAGCAGTGGTTTATTGAGAAAAGATCACTGATTCTCCTTGTTCCAAGCGTTGTGGCCCGTATGGAGCGAAATGTTTTGATCAATCCGTTTCATTCAGACTTTGAAAAAGTGACGCATGGGTTGGCCGAGCCGGTTCGGTGGGATGATCGGCTGTTTTCTGCATGATGACTGAGGCCTGAATCTCTCCGCCTTTGTGCCATTTGGCAGAGGCATCTACGATCAGATGCGTGGAGACCTTGCTCTCCATTACTTCTTCGCTGAAGGGGTGTGTGCTGGCGGGAGCCTAGATGTCACTTCATTGAGTTGATACTCCAATGAGTATCTGATGGTTGCATCAAAGTAGATGAATCCAACGGCAAACCCTATGGCCAGGCAGGCGGTCAGGGTCCACAGGCTTTCAAGCCATGTCCTCTGAGGAATAACATCCAGCACCTGACGAATTGGGGCTATGCACTCCTTTTCGACATTCCTTTTGAGTTCCTCAGACATCTCCTCGCTGACCTTCTTGGCAAAGGAAGCAAGCTCATTCTGAGCGATGGTCGTCATGCGTTTGGTTTCGCTATCAATGACCGCATTCGCGGCTTCCAACCGGCTCTGGAGATAGGCATCGACAACGCCTCCCAGCTTCGATGATCGCTCTTCTACCTGGCCAGCTACCGCCTGGAGGGCGGTAGTGGCTTTGTGGGTGGATTCCTCAAGATCAATTTTCTGTCTTTCCTGCGCGATGGTGATGATTTCGACCAGAGCAAAGAGGGGGTCATCTTTTGAGATAGGGACTCCGGTTCTGGCGAAGACCTCTGATGCCAGAGAGTCTTTCATGTCGGCGGTCAGTTCCATAACTGAACCTCATCAAGCTGCCTGTAAACATCGTCACGAAGGATTTTCAGCCGTTGCCGCTCAAGAAGCGGGATGTCCGGCGAAGCCAGAGCCTCGTTGAAGGTTTTGCGGCTGGCCAGGAGATTGCGGATATCGACACCAAAGGTTTGGTGATTACGCTTCTCCAGCATGACGCGACCGGCGAGGGACGGACCCTCTTTCCATTTGGGCTCAAAGGGCTTCCCGTCGGATTTCTGTAGTGGTCCGAAATGTTCGTTTTCCCAGATCACCAACTTTACGGTGGGGGGGAGTGTGCTCACCATCGAGTCGAGGGCGTTCTTGGTGTCGTCGAATAGATCGCCACCTCCGACAACGGTATGGACGATAGCCTGAATATCAGTTTCAGCCAGAAGAGACAGGATGTCGTTCTCCAGCAAGTAGGCCAGAAGAGGGGAGAAGGTGTTCGCACCGCTATCCACGATGACGTCTTGCTCCACAGCTTTCTCCAGGATGCTTGAAATGAGACCGTCGAACTGGCGTTGATCGATGATTCTGGAATCATCCATGACTTTGACCTTTTGGACGGCCAAAGACGCATATTGGGCGAAGGTTGCATTCTCCTGGTCGATATCAAAGCATCCCGCCAGTTTTTCCTGATCTCTCAGATATTGAGCGGCCAGATAGGCGACGAAAGACTTTCCGACGCCGCCTTTTCCTTGCAAAACAAAATGAGCTGCCATCGCTATTCTCCTTCTTTCCGGAACCGTTCCGGGGTTGGGTTGTGAATGAATTTCTTTCTCTGTGCTTGCTGTCTGAAGTATTCGATTTTCTCGGTGGGTGACAGGGTGCTGAGGTATTCCTTCTCCTCCGGGCTCAATTCGCTCCTGTAGGCCCAGGGGTTCGTCGGCACAGGAGTTTTCTCTTTCGCATCGGTTGGTGGAGGAGGTTCATTTGTTGAGTACGGTTCCCTGGACCCTTCCTTTTGCTCATGAATAAGGGAAGGCCCCGGTATGGGGCGCTCGATGTGAGCCGACGTCCCTTTGTTCTTTCGTTTCTTCCTGAATCGGTACAAAGCAGACCGCAAAGAGGTAGGGGCTAGGTCTAGGCCTAAGTCGGCCAGCGTTTTTTCAATCGTCTCGATCTTCACTCCGGAAGCTATCGCGACATCAATCTCCGCGATGCAATCTTTGAGGATTGCCCACGCAGGGCGGACATCCGTTGAGTCGGAGAGTCCGCGAAGTCTTTGGATGATCTCTTGCTTCATGGTGAGCCTGGCGGTGTATCTGGGTGTCTTTCAGTGTATTTGGGTGTGTGGGAGCGATTCTGGGTGTATTTGGGTGTATCTGACTAATAGCGTTTTTCGAATTTTCGTATTCGAAACGCTGATAGGTCGTGGCCTCCAGAGCTTTTTGAGCCAAGGGTTGGCGGGTGTATTTGGGTGTTTCTCGGTGTATCGGAGTGTTTTCGGGTGTAAGGCGGTGTAAATGAGTGTATTTGGGTGTATTTGGGTGTAACGGGGTGTAAGAGGACACCCAAATCGGGTTCTGGAGACCTGCTTTTGGGGGGTTGGAGAACTAGGGCAGGATAGGCTTTCAGCCAGCAAAGCGATACACTACGACCTAAGTGCCAACCCCCCAAAAAAGAGGGCTCAATGCGGAAAGTCGCAGTTCTATGCCGGGTCGATCCCGACACCAAGGAGAGGATTCGAGTGCTAGCCTCGCATGAGGGGGTTTCCGAAGCGGATCTCGTTCGGAGGCTTATTGATGTAGGGCTTGGGGGTATTCAAGAGGTGAAGGAGCCAACATTGCCATCTTCCCCGGAGGGTTATCAGAGAAAGAAAATCACGCTAACCCTCCCGACCTTCATTGTGGATTTGGCAAGGGAGCGAGCCGCTCAAAAGAAGATGAGTCTCTCCCGCTGGATCGCCAGCCTTGTACAGAGCAGCGTATTCCAGCCCCCGGTCTTAACGACGACTGAATTGAAATACCTGAATGAGAGCAACCGGCAAATTAGGGCGATAGGGGTCAACCTGAACCAGATCGCAAGAGCCTTCAACCAGATGGATATCGATATTCGGAAGCTCAAGAATCTCGATGTGGTTGAGAAGGTGGTTCGTGAAAATCTGGATGTGATCGAGAGGCTTCTAAGGGCCGTAAATAGGTCCTGGGGGATAGGTCGTGGGCATTATTGAGAAAGAGTTTTCAGATCCCTTGATTGCAGGGGTGCGGCCAGGGCGAAGAAATAACACCCGAAACATCAGGATTGGCCGTCAACGGGAAACAGCCGTTCGTGTCTCCAGAGGCTCCCCGGAAGTTTTGGTGAAGATCTCAGGATTCACCAAAGGGTCAGAGCATCTCAAGGCTCACATGAGTTACATCAGCCGAAATGGGAAGGTGGATCTTGAGGATCAGAACGGGGCTATCTATGACGGGGCGGCGGCGGTTGATTCTCTCTGGGAGGCGTGGGACCGCGAAATAGGGATGGGAAATCCGGAGAGGGGAAATCGTCGAGATACCGTGAAGATTATTCTCTCGATGCCACCTGGGACTGACCCGAAAGCGGTCAAGGATGCGGTCAGGAAATTTGCGGGGGATGAGTTCGAAAATCACGCTTATGTCTTTGCTATGCACACGGATGAGCAGCACCCGCATTTGCATCTCACCGTACAGATGCGTGGTTTCAATGGGGAACGGTTAAATCCAAGAAAAGCCGATTTACAGCGGTGGCGTGAAATGTTTGCGGATCGCCTTCTGCATGAAGGCGTTGATTGTGTGGCAACCCCGAGGACCGCGAGAAACAAGGAGAGGAGTCGGAGTCAGTCGAAACGACACGCAGATGAACGTCAGCAGCAGCGGGGGAGGGATGCGGAGGCGTCGTCCAGTCAAAAGGCTTCCATTCGGACCAGGTTTCGAAACGGGATGGAGCGAACGAAGGAAGAGTGGGAAGCCATCAGGAACAGGAGCCGGAAAATCGTTCAGGCGGCCTGGATGAAGGCAGCAATGGATCTTGAGTCGGGTGCGGAGCGCTTTGACGTGCCGCGCCCAAATTATGAGAGGTATGCGCGAGATGACGAAGGACGTAGAAAGTGGCGGCGAGAAGCCGCTATACACCAGCCCGGTTTTGGCCATGCTGGAGGAGTCGGAAAGGCCGGTTCAGGCGATAGCCTGCGAGACCTGTCCAGCGGCGAGGTGGTACGTCACCGGAGGCCACCTGAGGGCCTACTGCAAGGAGTTTCACGCGATGGTCTGGGACGACAACCAGAAACCCATCACGATTTGCGACGGGAGAGAGATTTGGCTGGCCCAGATGGAGCGGGAACTGGAGGGGTGAAGACCCTGGATGTTGCGACATCGGGTAGAGAGGCGGCTCAGATGGTTAAGGCCTTTGCGGAGAATCTACAGAAGCCGGAGAAGAATCGGACCGTCCAGAAGGATCGGGATATTGAGCGGTAGCCCCTCAAGAGGGCATATCTCGTAAAGCGGCGATCAATTCCTACTGCCCCGGCTTGAATCCAGACTCTCGCGTGTGGCGAATTGCGGTAATGAGAACGATATCCTTTTCTTCCTGGTACTCGTACAGGGCAAGATAACCCGCCTTGCCGAAAGGGATAAACAGCTCTCGCATGGTCTTGTATCGCTCATCTTCAGAAGGTCTCGCGATACGGGGGTGATGTTCCAGAAGCTCTATGCCTTCAAGAAGCGTTGCAATCACCTTCTGTTTGAGGCGAGGCTCGATCTCTTCGATGAATTCAGCGACCCGAACGATGTCACTGGTTGCCTGCTCCGAATAGATTATTTGTGGCATTTGGGCGGCGGAAGTTCGTTTCTGCTTCCCAAGCTCTGGGCCCAAGCCTTCATTTCATCGTGAGTGGTGTGAAGACCTGTTGCTCTGTAGTGTTCACTCGCCGCTTTTGCGGTTTCGTAAAAGTGAGTCTGCGCTTGCTCCCTTTCGATGAATTCTTTTACGGCTTGGCAGAGCAGGAAATGCACGGATCTATCCTTTTCCTTGGCTATTTGCGCGAGATAATTCTTCTGTGCCGTTTCGAGTTTGATTGAGATCGGGACATTTTTCTGGGGTTGGCGCGGCGTTGTTTCCATCTCCGTCCTCCATTTCATGTTGAGGTAGTTATATAAACTACCTCGGTGTGGGCGAACCCGCAAGATTCTTCTCCCCATCACCAGATGCGTCGATTCAGCAAAATGGTGTGGTGATCGGCCAGGTGTCCTCAGTTTGACGGAATGGCAGGGTGGGATGAAAATCCCCGACCCACTTAAGGAGTAATGAATGAACAAATCGGAATTGATTGATGCTGTGGCCCAGAAAACGGGTCAGACCAAGGGTGATACCGGAAAGACGCTGGATGCCTTGATTGATGTGATTATTGAAGCCGTTGTCGCTGGCGACAAGATTCAGTTGGTAGGGTTTGGAACCTTTGAACCGCAGCACCGCGCCGCCCGCTCAGGACGGAATCCCTCTACGGGAGCTGCGATAGAGATTGCGGCATCGACCGCACCGAAATTTACGCCTGGCAAGGCCTTCAAAGACAAGGTTGCAGGCCGGTAGTCGAATTCCTTCATTCGAAAAGAAGGCCGGTCATGAGTTCCTCATGCCGGCCTTTTCTTTAGATGTGATCAATCTGAGCCACGAGGGCCTATGAAGCGGTTAATCACCGCTTTCTAGCGGTCTTCAGCGGGCTTCTTTCCTTTCGCGCAACTTCGCGCCTTCCTGAAGGACATGGTTTTCCAGCCAGCCGGTTACAGTCCGGTTTTCTGATTCCGCGAGTTCCTTGAGCAGTTCTTTCACGTCTTCCCGAAAACGGAACGACATATTCCCTGGTTTTTTGTGTGTCGTCATTGACGGTACCTAGAATGTCGGTGTATCGTCCTATTATGGTCTCATGCAATGCGTTGGACAAGAGTCTTCGGGGACTCTCTATCGCCTGAATGGCCTGATTTTCGCGACTATTTTGTTTTGACCTATCAGCGTTAGAGATTTTTCGCTTTTCAAAACACGATTGGACGCAAGTTGCCTCCATTCTTTAGTGTGGCAGTCACGTTGGAACGATGGTTATCCATCCGACCAGCAAATGACTTTCAACACGATGTTATGGAGAGCAATGATGGTGACGAACAGATTGACCGAGATTGACGATCTTCCCGCCTTCTTTAAGAGGGCTTCACGGAGCGAGGCGCTCCGTCCGATTCTCGTTTCAGCGGAAGGGAAGCGGGGTGGGTTCCACCTCATCCTTGAAGGTGGTGAGAGGACCGTCATGGTTTCCGACCGTGGACAACCCGCCTGGTTTGGCGGTGTCCGAGACATCATTCCGATTTTGTCGGATGGGTACACGCTGGAGGCCATCGCGGATCGGGCAGAAGTGGATTTGACGGGTTGCTTCTAATGAAGCGGCTTGCCACATCCCTTTTGATCTTGCTGCCGATTGTGGCAGGAGGATCTAGCCTGGAACCGAAATGCGCGGAGCATACGGCCAAGGTTTGGGGGGTTCCGGTTGCGTTACTGGAAGCGATCCACGAGATCGAGGCGGGGAAGCCTGGGGTGACGCACCGGAATCGGAATGGCTCTTTTGATATGGGTACGATGCAGCACAATAGCCGGACGGCAGCAGATCTTCAAAGGAAGTTCGGAGTAGATCCGAACTCTCTGCTATGGTCCGAATGTTATGCGGTCTACGTGACCGGCTGGACCCTTGCGACCAGCGCATACAAACATCAAGACTGGCAGCTTGCGATAGCTGCTTATAATGCAGGAGACGGAGCCGTGGAACGGGCTGTGAAACAGCACGGCGGCATCCCGAAGGATATAGGCCTTTTGAACATCCCAGACTCAACCAAGTACGGATATGTGCCCCGCGTCATGGACGCCTGGGCGCGGTATGCGGCGAGAGGGCATTAGGGATGGGGCTGATGATGAATATCGGGGGATTTGGCAATCCCCTGAAATGCGAAAAGCCCGACCTTTGGCGGGGTCGGGCTTTTCAAAAGAGTGGTTCTAAGCCCCGGCAAGGGCATCGAACCGATGTACTTCAAGTTTGCGTTCGGGCTAAGAACGATCAAACAAGGACACGTAGCAAGTCCATGTTAGACCGTTTCCAAACTCGATTGCAAGCGTTTTTATTGGAAAAACGTAATGCGTCTCTCGTTGGGAAGCGGGAATGGCTGCGGCCACGACCGATACAACTTCCGAAGATTTAGTCCACCGACTAACAAGCAGCCGATCATCCTGGAAGATGCCCGTCGTAAGATCGGGGATTGTCTGGGAGGGGCATGGGACCGTCTTTGGGATGGCGACCGCCAGACTCGAAGCGAACGTCGCGAAGCCTGCGGACTCCTTCTTTCCGCCCTGATTCACCGCCTTGATCTTGTCACCCTTCGGGTGGGCTTTCCTCAGGCTGATGGTAGCTTTATCGGGCTGACCGATAAGGATCTTGCTCGCATGACGGGGCTTTCTATCCGCCGTCTTGAACGGGCCATGCACGACCTGGCCGCCATGAAGATCGTCAAGGTTCATCGCAGTTGTGAGCGGCAGGAAGATGGCTCCTACAAGGGACGCCCCTCCATTCGGGCGATTGCTACGCGGTTCTTTGAGTTGATCGGGCTCGGTGAAAAGCTGAAAAAACAGCGCCTCAAGGCCACGAGGCGGCGTGAGGACCGATCACTGGCCCGTGCCAGCCAGAAGACCTTCGAAGCGATGGCCAAGGCCATGAATAAAGCTGGAAGACCTGTGCCGGAAAATGCTGACAGCGCACCCAAGACGGGAGCGGAAGCGATTAAGGACATCAAAGAGCTGCTGCGGCGAAGTACAGCATAGCCGCTCCAAGAACACGCAAGAGTCCCCCTTACAGCCCTAGAGGCTGGCAGCCCCCTTTGCCCAGACGTTGGGAAGGGGGCTTTTTTTGGCCTTCAAAAGCCGCATAAATCTCTGAAGGCAGACCCAAAGCAGAAACAAACCGACAAGGCAGTAGCATCCAGGCGAGGATGCCGCCTTTATCCACGAACACTTGGAATTTAAGTGTCGGGGTTCATGGTCAATAAGTGGCGGGTCTTTCTTCAGCCTTCTTTTTATCTAATAAAAGGAAAGGCCTTCGGCCAAACTTCCTTTTTCAATTCCCAAGAGGGGCTTTGCCCCTCCTGGACCTCCCCACTCCTCGCCGGAGGGTCAGGGATGCTGGCGATTGCCAGCATCCTCTGTAAAGCGTGGGGGTCGCTCCTGGCCGTCAAGGATTCGCTTCGCCGACCTTCGGTCGTCCTTGACCGCCATCCGCTCAACAAATACAAAAACAGATATTCACGTTTTGTAAAACGTGATAATATAAAACATCATCAGTAGATGACAGGAAAGAAACTATGACTTCCAAAGCTCTTTTTGCGACACTTTTTTTGACCTTGTATTCATTCACTGTAGCCGCAGCAGAACCAGCAGGGACACGGTTAGAAACCCAATCATCGGCGGTTTTGCCGCCATTGCCTGATCTTCCGATCCCTGGGACCCATTCAAAGGTTTCAGGGAATCAAGACATCCAGGCTGTAACGACGCGGAGCAATGAGCCCAAGGCCGAGACACAGAGTGCAGTAAATACGGTTGAGCCCTCTGTAGAAAACCCATCTCCGCTTGTCTTCGGAAATGGAAGCACCGGGCAAATCGTTTTTTAAGAGAGAAACCCAATGACCAACTCAATGTACGCAGAAATCACGGAAGCCAATTCGATCACAGGTTCAGCCTTGGCTGACGCATTAAAGAACAGTGCGGTTGAGAAAATCAGGCTGATATGTGAGTCCGATGGACACTTCTATTTGTACGCAAAACTGAATTGGAAGGAGCCCGAAGTAAAGCTCAGATTCAATGCCGTTAAGCGTGGTTTTTGGGACTTTAGAAGCCTCAATACCGCATGGACTTTCCTGAGGAAACTACCGAAAACGGATGTTTTGATTGTCCTTGAGGTGGACTACGAAGAGGAGGGTGATAGCGCATAAATCATGACGAGAGAAACACGACTCATCCTTTCTTGAAAGACTTACAGAGGATTTCATCCATGAAAACGATAGTTTTTATTTTGGCGGCGCTCTCAATAGCCGTGCCTGAATTGGCACTTGCTGCGCCTTGGGACTCCGTGGGACAGACGATTCTGACGGACCTGACCGGACCTTTTGCTAAAACCATCGCGGCGCTGGCCGTAGTTGCTTGCGGTATCGCGGCCATGGCGGGTCGGATGCCGGTCGATTGGGCCATCAAGATCGTCCTTGGGATTGTTCTGATCTTTGGTTCCACCAGTTTCGTGACCTGGATTTCCGGCGCGGTTTCTTAAGGAACAGGGGAAGCCATCATGCGCGATCAGGAAGAAGCCCTTGCGATTGATCCTCTTTTTGTCGGCATGACCCGACCGGCATCGGCCTTGGGGGTTCCCTATGGTGCATTGGTTGTTGAGGGGGTCTTTGTGGTTTTGATTTTTCTTCTTACCAGTAACCCCCTCTACCTCCTTTTTATTGCCCCCATTCATGGAATCCTGGTTCTTGTCAGCGCCCATGACCCTGGTGTCTTCGGCTGCGCCTGGATATGGCTTCAAACCACGGCACGACGCCGAAATCTCGATATCTGGGGGAACGTCACCAGCGTAGCCCCCGTGTCGGGTGAACGACTCCAGAAGTAGGAGAGAAATTGATGTCCGCCATTCTCAAAGCCGTTGAAAGTGACATCACCGCCAGGGACTACATTCCCTATGAGTCACACATCACCCGAAACATCATCCGCCTGGAATCGGGGCATCTTCTTTTCGTTTTGAAGCTCCAGGGGGCAGCGCATGAAAGTGCGGATGACCTCACCAAGAACACCTGGCATGAGTCCTTTTGCCAGTACCTCAGATCCATCGCCTCTGAAAATGTGGCGGTTTGGTCTCATGTCGTCCGACGCCCTTATGGGGAATATCCTGAAGGGGAGTTTGAAGAGGGATCGTTTGCAGATCGCTTCAATGAGAAGTATCGGGCGATGCTGAATGATAAGCAGACCCTGGTGAATGAGCTGTATGTTTCGATTCTTTATCGACGGCCCAAGGCGGAGCAGCCTCTCTTTGGACGATGGGCATCCGCTGAAAACCTTGAGCGTGACTTGCTTGAGGATGTTGGGATCGTTGAAGACCTCATCATTCAGAGTTTGCAGGCTTTGGATCGATATGAACCGAGAGTGCTTGGAACCTATACGAATCACAAGGAGAGGCTCTGTTCAGAGATCCTGGAGTTTCTGGCTTTTCTGATTGATGGCGACTGGAAGACGGTCACTGTCCCCACGCGTCCTATTCGGGACCACTTGGGAAGTACCCGATTCTTTTTCAGTTCGACCGGAAGAATTGCCAGTACCGGATTAAGAGAACTCTACGGTAATGCGCTAACGATCATGGAATATCCCTCCATGACGCATCCAGGGCTTCTCGATGAAGTCTTGAGCCTCCCGTTTGGATTCGTGCTTTCCCAGAGCTTCACATTCCTGAGTAAACCGACGGCCATTAGCCGCTTGAAACGGCAGGAAGGCCGCATGGTCAATGCAGGCGATTTGGCGTTGAGTCAGATCGAAGAGTTGAGTGATGCGATGGACGACGTGATGTCCAATCGCTATGTGCTGGGAGCGCATTCCCTGGCATTCATTCTTCGAGAGGAAGATCCTAGAGCCCTCGCTGAAAACGTCGCCAAGGCGGGGTCGGCACTGGCGGATGCCGGGATGAAGTGGGTCAAGGAGGATTTAGGCTGCGCGGGGGCTTTATGGTCCTCCCTTCCAGGAAATCTCAAATACAGGGTCAGGATTGGCGATATAACGAGCCGCAATTTTGCAGGCTTTGCCTCCATGCACAATTTTCCGACGGGACATATTGACCGCAACCCCTGGGGGCCAGCAGTCACGATGTTCAAAACCTCATCCGGTGCGCCTTATTACTTCAACTTTCATCAGGTCACGACAGAGGACAGGGCGAATTCAGCGGTCGATCCAGATCATAAGGTCTTGGCCAATACCGTGGTGATCGGAAAATCAGGAACGGGTAAGACCGTTCTTGAAATGGTTCTCCTCGCACAGCTCCAGAAGTTCAACCAACCAGAAAAGGGAAAGAAGCTCTCCTGCGTCCTTTTCGACAAGGATCTCGGGGCCAGTATCGGGGTTCGGGCCATGGGTGGAACCTATCTTCCGATCAAGAATGGCGTTCCATCGGGCTTCAATCCTTTTCAGCTTGATCCAACACCGCAGAACATTTCCTTTCTTGAACGCCTGGTAAAGCAACTGGTTCACCATGAATCATTCCCAATTACTCCTGGGCAGGAGAAAGAAATCCATGATGCGGTTCAGGGGGTCATGGGGGCTGCAAAGCCGCTCCGCCGTCTTGGAGCCGTTCTTCAATTCCTGAATCCGACAGACGAATACGGTCTTCATGTCCGATTGGCGAGATGGTGTCAGGGCGGGGCTTTGGGTTGGCTGTTTGATAACCCCGAAGACACGCTTTCGATTGGCGATGACATTCCCATCATCGGATTTGATGTGACCGAGTTTCTGGATAACCCAGAAACAAGAACACCGACCATCCTGTATCTCTTTCATCGCATCGAGAAGCTCATCGATGGACGAAGAATCCCGATCTTCATGGATGAATTCTGGAAGCTTCTGGATGACCCTGCGTTTGAGGATCTCATCACCAACAAGCTGGTGACGATCCGAAAGCAGGATGGCTTCCTGGTCATGCTGACCCAAAATCCACAGCAGGTCCTCCGTTCCAAAGCAGGCTTTGCCGTGGTTTCACAGACAGCCACCAAGATCTTTCTTCCGAATCCGGAAGCAGACCGGAAAGGGTATGTGGAAGGCTTCGGACTCACCGAAAGCGAATATCAGATTGTTCGGAGCTTGGGAGAGAAGTCCAGAAGGTTTCTCATCAAGCAGGGACACAACTCCGTGGTTGCAGAACTGAACCTCTCTGGATTTGAAGATGAATTGGCAGTCCTCTCCGGAAATACCGCTTCATCACTCCTGGTTGAGCGATTGGTATCCGACCTGGGTGACGATCCTGAGGTGTGGCTGCCCGATTTCCACAGGATCAGAAAAGGGGGGTAACAGTGATGTATGAATTAAATGATGCATCCATCAAATGAGTAAAAGCTCAGAAACTCAAATTGAGAGGTGATATATGATGAAGACTCGAAAGACCCTGGGAGCCTTGGCTATAGCTTCCTTTGTCACTAGTCATGCCGTGGCGGATATGCCGGTCATTGACTTAACAGCGGCAGCGAATGCTGCTCAAGAGCTACAGGCCTGGGGGCAGCAGGCCTCCCAGATGCAGCAGCAGATCACGACGATGGCTCAACAGCTTCAGCAAGTTCAAATGCTGTATTCCAGCGTGACGGGGGGTCCCAACACCCTCAAGAATCTGGCGAGTCTTGGGAATAATTCGACCTTTTATAAGTATCTCCCCAGCGACTATCAGCAAGTTCTTCAATCAGGGTATGCCGGGTGGCAATCCATCAATCAGGCGAACCAGATTGCGGACCCCGCCGCATCAGGGCTGACTGGGACAGGGCTTCAAGCGGTCACGCAAAGAGCAATGCAGATTTCATCCAATGTCGGAATGATGCAGCAGGCCTATACCTCGGCAGCTCAGAGGATCGGGAACCTTCAAACCTTGCTGAACCAGGTCGATGCAACGCCTGATGCAAAATCCATCGCGGATCTTCAGGGACGCATTCAGGCCGAGCAGACCCTTTTGCAGAATGAACAGGCGAGGCTGCAACTCATCGGTCAGATCGCTGACTTGCAGCGGGATCAGGAGGTTCAAAAAGGGCAACAGGCCGCACTCGCGGCCACCGGGGGACAGATACCCACCGGCTGGTAGGTATCACCCCATCCATCATCAGGAGGGATAAAGATGGCTGCTCCAGCTCAGAATGTTCAGTTCCTCAATGACTTCCTCATGAAGTTCGACACGGCCGTGGTGTCGTATTGGCAGAACCTGGTCTCCAGTGTGGTTTCTGCCATTTCACCCGTGGCGACATCGCTTCTTGGGATCTACATCATTCTTTGGGGATGGTCGATGCTTCGGGGACATATCCAGGAGCCGGTCATGGATGGCCTTGGCCGCCTGACGCGGCTTGCGATGATCGTTTCCGTGGCCTTATCCGTGGGCTACTACAACAGCATTCTGGCGAATTGGATCTCACAGACGCCTGATTATCTGGCAAGCCTTGGGACCGCCGGGGGCGGGGGGACATC
>Ga0007809_10000698_pt1 | contig 14096 bp, 21 predicted proteins | sample CryBogCBE02Aug07_FD_60383 | JGI IMG/M metagenome (GOLD analysis project Ga0007809, IMG submission 60383) | Freshwater microbial communities from Crystal Bog, Wisconsin, USA - CBE02Aug07 | ecosystem: Environmental > Aquatic > Freshwater > Lake | place: Crystal Bog, Wisconsin, USA | collected...
AGGTGCCTGGCTCTGGGACAAACTGGCTAGATGCATCGCAGACTGGATTGCAGACCTGCGGTGTATAGGGCTGAAACGGATAAACGAGGTTCGCACGAAATCGGCTGTCCACATTAATAATACGCTTGCGCAAATCCGTGGAATTCACCACATCATTGAGTCCGTGTATTTCATTACGACGACTATTTATCATAATCCTATTAGGAATACGCTAAATAATCTAGTATGATTGGCGCGCCGCCATCTGTTTTCTGAAAAGATTTGCATCAATATTCAGGTTCATTGACTCCATCTCCTGTAAGTTGAACCAGCCGGCCTCACAGACCTCATTTGTATCACGGGGATTAAGAGGAAGCTCAAAGGGCACCTCAAAGACATAATAGTAGCCGACACGCAGAGGATACTCTCGGAGAGGCATTGGTAAACGGTCAATACCGATCTCTTCGCTGACCTCCCGCACCACACAAGCGAAGGGATCTTCTATTGTAGGCGGATTACCTGGTATCATATTGCGATGGCCCTTGGGCAGAGACCATTTGCCTGAATTGGCACCCTTGACAAGACACCATTTATTGGACACAGTGCACTTTATAATGGCACCATAGACCTCTGTCTTACCGGGCATTGGCCGTTGCACAGGCAGGCGACCAAAGGGATTATTGCGTTGGGTTATGATTTGATTTGTTTGACCGGTTTGACTGGTTTGACCGTGTTGATTGGTTTGATTGGTTTGAGCGAATCGCCTGTCTGCTCGGATGCTATTCATTGACGGAGTTGTTATTATTTGGTTCATATTCATAGCGTCAAGTTTATTTGGCGTTACGCCTAGTACTGTATAATCTCACTATGTGCTTTAGGCTAAATTTGAAAAAGAAAGGGAGCACTGATAGGAAACAACCTATCTATGAATGCCTGTCGTATCTGTTTTGATACACATAAACCTCTCTATCATCCGTGTAAATGCAGCGGATCTATTAAATGGATTCACCAAGAGTGCCTCTTTCAGTGGCTAGAAAATCGTGAGGATAGCCGTGATATTCAGTGTGAATTATGCAAAGAATCCTATTTGCTCGTGTATAATTATCCCTTAGAAACGGATGTTATGAATCCACCCTATCGGTCGTTCTTCCTTCTAAATCCTTCGTGGCATATTGCTGGCCACTGCATTAGCGTTATTCTACTACAACATCTTATACCGGCCTTATCCACTGATCTAATCTATATAATCGTGAATTATACATATAACATTATGTATTTGAGCCTATGGTCGCTCTATATATGGAAAACGGTGAAACAGCATAAGAAATATTATAGGCTGTTTCTAAAAAGTCATACACGGACAGCGATTGGATTCCATTGCATTCTTATGACTGCAACTCTTGCAACCTATATTGATAAAAATGTTGGCTCCCTTCTTCTTATGGTTCTGGCCAATCAATGCTACCTAGGCATCTATCCCATTCTACATTCGGATATTCTAAAAGATATAAATAAGACTAGACGGGTAGTAATTAAAAATAGGGGCTCAGAGTAGGGACAATGGTTAAACGCCAGACAAGAAAGAAAATAACTGGAGCCCTGGGCGAAGGATTCTATGGAATCGCCTACAATAGCCGAAGCAACACACTCTACGATCAGTTCAAAGAGGACCGCATACAATCTATCCGTCTACAAACACTGAATGCGAAAGACGAACAGGTGATCAATGATGAGGCTGGGATCAACGACTTTCTCCATTTTTTAAAGACGCAGAACGATATTATTGTGAAGACCTACAAAACAACCTATTTGTTAACAGGGACACGCCATAAAGACAATTATCGCACCGAAATCCAAGAGAATCGGAAAATCATTGGCCTCTATGGTCCTGAGGCCAAGAACTATCTGACCATCTATCCGATCTCAGGATTCCGAGACCTGGATATTCTCGGTGCGGTCTTTACGCTCCGTCGCAGACGCACAGTCTATATGCTGTTCGGTCATCGCTGCAACAACCACTACGATATGAAGCCTACCAAGATGGTCAAGGATCTCCTCAAGAGTCTCGTGGTCCTGCAGAAGTCCAAGTATCTGCACAATGATATTAAACTGGAGAATATTGTGCTGTGCGGCTCCACCTATAAACTCATTGATTGGGGTCAGGCAGGTGGCTATCATCAGTTCCATATGGGTGATATGATCGGCACGAGTCCCATTAAGTGGTATATGATGGGATATCCCAATGTTTTCACGGACAATATAATGGCCCTGAGAACGCAGATGGTCAATTCGTCCTTTAAGTTCTCGGAACTCTTCCGACTGGTACACGATCAGGTGCAGGCAGAATACCACGAGGTTATAGGATCAGGAATCTCCTACACTGAACTGGTAAAACGCTATGTGCCATCCTTTGATGTCTTTATGGTGGGAATGTTACTGTTGAGGGCCATTCACAAGTTCCATTTGAATCAGCGGATCTACCTTCCAATTGTGAAGAAGCTCGTGTCTCTGAAAGAACCCTTGGACGCGAAGGCGGCTTTGGCAGCTGTGAATAAGATGTGATCTTTTCTTTCCGATTCTATGGAAAGATGGGCTGCGGGTGTGGCAAAAAGAGGGGGCAGGTGGTGTTATATGATGAAAAAACAAATGCAACGGGAGATCCTACGCAATGGGGTCCGGCTATTTGGTCTGTGCTTCATATATTAGCAGAACATATAGGCGCTTTATCTATTGATTTAGATCAGGCACGGGACTTTGATGTGATTATTAGCCTTCTATGTCAAGTGCTTCCTTGTGCAACCTGTCAGGCGCACTGTAAGGCCTATATTGCTGCGAATCCATTTGAAGCTGCTAAGAATGCCAAGGTAACAGGTCAGCTTGCTCCTTATGTGCAGACCTGGCTACTGAACTTTCATAATGCTGTGCGAGCACAGAACGGCCAGAGTATAGATATCACCACCTTAGAACAACTAACAGGGTTGTATGCGGCAGAGAAAGTGCAGCAGTGTCAGTTGACTATCATTACTATGAATGCGCTTTATGGAATCCGTAATCGGCTAATCAAGACAGATATCTGGAAACGCTGGTATACCTCGCTAAATCATTTGAAGGTGATTACATTGAGTTAATCAAAATTTGACTTAAACTAATTCATAGTTGTTAAATTAACCACTATGAATTCTATATTGTATACTTATAATAATGGCGCAACACTACATAAAATTGGTGTTAGGGAGCTCCTTAAAATCCCTATTTGGAAAGGAAATCGCATTCTAGATCTTGCACACTGTGCAGAAATACAAAAGGCAATTGGACCCAATATAAACCATTTAGATTCGGGTTATTATATTGTGGAATATGAAGAATTAGATGCAAACAATACACCCATTCTTCAGTCCTATATTATTGACGGACAGCACAGGGCTGCTGTGTTAAAAGAGCATTTTGATTCAACACTTTGTGAATCGGTGTTTGATGTTCTTGTAACAAAGAAACGCGTAGTAGACGAAGAGGAGGCGATTGCATTCTTTAATGCAATAAATAAATCAAAGCCTCAAGCCTGGAAAATAGATCCTGTTATACTTGTAAATAATCATATTGCTGCGCTAGTAAAGCGATTCAATAAGGATAAAAAGATACTCCTCTTTCGTCCTGGTGCAACTCACAGACCCTATCTGTCCACGGATAGGTTGCGTGAAACTATGTTAAAATACCCAGAACGCTTGAAACAGACTAGTAGGGAAATTGGGGAATTTGTGGATCGCGTTGCCAGATGGAATATACAGGAACAGGGGGCTGCTCAAATGTCCATAATATTGGAAGGTGTTAATAAAAAAGATGTGGCCATCCTAGAAAAATCAATAGAACTAGGGTTTCTATTGGCGTTTGATCCTGCCTTTAAGTGGCTTGAGGCCTGCCTATAAATATGAATCTATATGGCATCTACTAGTCCTGTGCCATTGCAGCATTCACAAGTTACTTTTCTTGAAGTTGTCCTGAGCCACTGTTGAAAGTGCAGCATTTTACCACCGCCATTCATCTGTTTTAGAGCCCAATTACAATATGCAACATCTGTCATTTTTACATATTCATATGTTTTTCCATTATGTTTTCCGAAAGTTAATACTGTATATGCATCCGCCATAGTTTTTATCAATTACTGTAATTTATTTTTTTTCAATTTTATCTAAACTATTGATTCTCCAACAAACCACACTGCTGCTGCAACTGGGTCACCACGAACTCATTGAGTTCGGGCAAAGACAAATTATCATAATTATAAATGATGGTTCGGAAGAAAATGTATTCGTAAATCCCTAGGAGAATTACCATAATGGCATTCTCTAGAAGGATTCGCTTCCAGGCCAGACGAAGAGAGGCCCGATGTCCTAGAACCCCTGCTATGATCACGCCAGATCCTAGAACTCCAACATAGAGCCAGGCCTGTAGTTCAAGGGCATTATTTGCAGAGTTTATATTGGCGGCTGAGATCTGATTCTGTCGTTGAACCTCCGTTGTATTAATTAACATAGAAAGCACATCATTGACGAACAGGGTTGTATTTGGACTCCAATTGCCACACGAGGTTAGAACTCCATTCACATAATTGTCTATCATTTTCTGAAGCCCCGTGTTCTCCGTGACACTTACGAATTTGAAGAAGAAGATCGTTTCAAAGATCCCAATGAGAGTAATATGGAAGGCAAAGCCAATTAGGCGATTAAACCAGGTCTCCGCCGGTGTAAAGGTTCTGGAAGGCTGATGAGGGCTGGTGAATTCATCCATATCCGTTTTTGGACTAATGAGCTGTTCCTGGAGTTCAATGTGTTTCAAAGGGACAATGGGATGTAGGGAGTGATCTGGCATAAAAAGTAATGAATCCGAATAGGATGGCGGTCTGCGTATATGTGGTCGTTCATCCATCCCTGCTTGTAATCCAGGATCTAAAATTGAAAATTTTTCCCTACTGATACTAAGGTAACTGAATGGAAGATATAAAACTAAAACACGCTGATTGGGTCTACGAACAGGAAGCAGAAGGGGGCGCTATTCATAAGAAAACATATCCATTGGGTCCGAAACATCCCGAGTCCTATCTTCTCTATAATGACTCAGGCCTCCTCGTGTTCCCCCGAGGTCATTCGGGTCTCTATTCCTCCTATCCGTTCTGGCTGGAGTATCTGGGTGCTAAAGAACCCATTGATTACCTTGGAACTGACTACTTTTCATCCAGAGAACTCGGTATTAGTCCAGATCTTATTGAAGAACTCTATGATCTTCAACAAAAATTTATGATGAAAGAGACAACAGATACAGAAAGAATACAAAGAATACAAAGAATACAGTCCATTCAAAAGGACCTCCAGGCAGCCCTGCATAAAATTGAAGAGGCACGCCGATCCAAATAAATACTAACAGGATTGAATCAGATGTATAAACCTCCCAAACCCAGCCCCTTGCCCGCCGACTACGATGCCTTCTTTAAGTCCTTGACGGAGGACGAGAAGCAACTACTTCAAATCGCCCAGGAAAAGCTGGGATCCTCCTTCTTTGTGCAGTGGTGTCGGCTGTATTTGGACTGGAAAAGTAAGCAAATAAAAAATTGAAGATCGGATGGTGGTATTTTTTTTGTGGGGTTGAGCTTAACTAATCATTTATATCCATATTTAAAATGAACTGCACTCGTGAAAATCTCATTGCTCATCCAGGCACTACAAGTGTTCGGCTTGTTGGTCTAGCTCCTACTAGTGCTGTTGTTGAACAAGCTGTGCATTTCATTGTTCTCGCGGACCGATCGGGTTCTATGCAATCCAATAATAAGATGACCAATGTGAAGTTGTCCTTGGATCATCTGTTGGAGTTTATGAAACCGAATGACTTCCTCACTGTTCTGCCCTTTGATCACGAAACTGTGATGCCGCCCCTTATTTACGCAGAGGGTTGTAATGCAAATAACAGGGAAATGCTTCAAGCGCGTATCAGTAGTTTGAAGGCCGGTGGGGGAACCAATATTGAGTTGGCGATCAAGGCTGTTCCTGAAATCCTCAAGGTAGAGTTGCCCAGTAGACCTGAGGGAATTAAGACCGGCGTGTTGCTCTTAACAGATGGGGAGGCCACAGCGGGAAATGTGGATTCTGCTGCTTTATTGGCTCTGCAGCGACTGAATCTGGAACTAAGACCCGATCTGACGCTGAGCACAGTGGGCTACGGAGACGATCATAATGTAGCCTTGCTGACCTCTCTGGCCATCAATGGCTCTTATAATATCGTGCATACACTGACAGATGTGGCGTCCGTCTTCGGATCTATCCTGGGAGGTCTGAGAACCACTCAGGCGGAGGCCACTCGGCTCATTATACCGGCTTATGTGAGACAGCGCACAGCCTTCAAGACGAATGTGAGGGCGGATGGGGATCAAGAGATCTTGGTGGGAGATATCATTGCCGGCGGAGAACAGATTGTGGTGTTGGAAGGACTGAGGGAAACGGACAGGTTGCGAGTAGAATATCACGCGGTCGCCGAGAATGCTGCTGTTGTTCTGGAAAATGTAAAATGCAGTTCTTCAGAGGACGGACAGAGTGTAGGAGAGATTGCCTATCTACGCTGCAGAACAGTGGATCTGATGGCGGAGGCAAATCGCCTAATGATAGCCGGCGAATCACCGACTGATGCTCTTCTGGAACAAATGGCTGTCCTTATTGCAACTCTAAGGGCCTTGCCAGGAAACTCCATCATTACAACGCTCATAGGGGAGCTGGAGAGGGCACGGCGATATGTGACAATGCCACCGGGTCCTCCCGAAATGATGCGCACCCATTCTAACCAACTGAGCCAACATACAACCTATTTGGGACGAGGGGGAGGAGGGGGTGGCATAATGTCCACGGGATCCGAAGATGAGGATGGAGGAGATCCTGTGTCTCCCTTTGCCACCCCTTATCAGCGCAGCATCAGTATTGGACTCACGGAAAGTGTTCAGAGATCTAATGCGACGCATACTGTGGTCCATATGGACACACCCTATCCGATGTATCTGAGTCCCACCAGTTCCTTGGATCCATCTGGAAATTATACAACTACAACTGCGTTTCCAGTATTTCCTAATAGTCCAGTTCTGCGAAGGTCTTAGAATAATTCCTCCCTATTTTTATTAGGGATGCAGTTTCGGGACCGACAGCTGCTGGCTAAACCAAATCTTGATACAATGCTAACCATTCTTAGAACAAAGGGACACCCTGAACATTTGTATAAAAAAGGCACCACTATTCGTGTTTATAACCGAATGGAACGCGGCTATACTTATACCTTGTCCGAGGATTGTGGAACCAACTTTGATCCCGAGTTCAAACCTGCTTTGAAACCATGGGAGATGCTGGCTCTCGGTGTCTTTGAGGGGAAATACTTCAATGACTGTATTCTGGAGTTCCCGAAGGACTGGTTCTTGCCTGCCTTGTTATTGGGAAAACTTAGTCCAGAGGAGGCCGATGTATCGGTCAATCTGTTTCAGACGGATAGTCGGTTGCCTTTGACGAGCTGGGAGGATTATGGCTGGGTTCCGAATAAGGAAGGAATGGTGGCCAAACAATATCCAATGCTGTCCGATAAGAAGGTGAATCCGGATGAACGGGGATGGGCTCAGTGGTATTTTCGTTATTACTTGGGACGGCGTATTCCAGAGTTAGATGCTATTCAAATCAAACGCTGGAAGGCTTTTGTGCGTCATAAAGGGCAGATCAAGGCTAATTGCAAGCCTGGGGATTTGGAGTGCAGACCCAGGCAGCGGCAAGGCTTATTACAATGGTCGCACGACCCGTTCTTGTGAGCATTAAGATCCATTCTTGTAAGTTCTATGGTGTTTACGAACAGGAATGCGGCAGCGATTGTTCTGCAAGTGCTTCCTCGTAGACCACATCAGCTTCTTCCTATCCACATAGGGCACTCGTCTAATACTTTTAACCGTCGCCTTCCCATTCTTGATCGGCACATTGAGTTCTAGCATCTCATAGTTCAAGATGCCACCCGATTCCTTGCCCTCCATCTCACGAATAAGCTGATCCATAAAGAGCGAATGAGAGACTAAGACGAGGCTCTTTTTCCCATTATCTGTTATTTTTGACCCATTTCGGCCCAACCAGTTGAGAAACATCTCCACCTGTTGGTCCTCGGAATTCATCATATCGTCCTCAAAGTAACTGTAATCACGGATAGGTGGTATGGCCTTGTCCCCTGTCCGTTCTAGGAGTGTTCTGGCCTGTAGCTCAGGTGGCAAAGCCGTGCATTCCATTGTCTCTCTTTGCAGTTCGCTAATGTGCGGCACAATCAAGAGCTTCTTGGGTTTCAGGAGCAAGTGGGCTGTTTGTTGGGCTCTCAGCAGCTTGGAGGCGCCTGCTACAAAGGGTTTATTGATCTTCTTAAGAATGTAGGGACTCAGGCGTTTGGCAGTCTGTCGCCCTTCCTCTGTCAGCTCGGGATCTATATAACGATCCGCATTAAGGGAGTTGTTCCCTTGTATTTGTCTCAGCAGATTGGTGCACGAGACACCGTGCCGAATCAGATAGAGTCTCATTTCCTATATTGGTCTAAGGATATATTAATATATCAATATATCCTTACAATAGTATGTCCTACATAGCAATAGGCGTGTTCACCGATGTCAGTGGCGGATCTTGGTGGCGATACAGAGCCTTTTCGTCCACCGATCCTGATAGACCTCTTCATAAGATTAAGCGGGATATTTATTACCATATGGGTTATCAACAGTCCTATCCAAATGATAGAAGCACTTCCTATGGTTGGTTCCATTATCTCTTGGAACGAAACTGTCATTTAACCTTGGAAGAGAGGATGGATGGTATCCGTTGTGTTATTCGGCACAATCACACCATTAATACAGACTATGAGCCCATCGGAGCCAATTCTTCTTATACCGGTTCTATACCATCCAATCACGGACAGGTGTTTCTAATTCCTCATATAACTGTGCAGCCTAATGTGGCAATAGATGCGACCTTTGCCCAAGAGGATCTGATTGCCGAACAGGAAGATGAAACTAGCTCGGATGAGGAATGATTCGTTATTTGCGGCGACTTGTAATAAACTGATAGCCGGCATATAAGAAGACAACGCCTAAGGCGATTTCCACAGAGCGCATTAGCCAGATCTCCTCTTTTCGCACTAAATCGTGAGTTTTGTAGTAGTTGGAGCTAAGATCACAGATCTTACAGCCATTTAGTTCCTGAATATCCGTTTTTGAATTTCTTTGAGTAACTGAAAAGGTGGTTGTGCAGATTAATTGGAGTCCGTGCACCCTTTTAAAAACAGCTGTCCAGAGATCAATATGTAAATGTAATATATTCGCCTCATCTAAAAATCGCTTGGCACAATCCAGTGTAATAAAATAACATTGGAACCCAACGAAGCCATCCAATGATGCAACAAGAGGATCCCCAGGAATCGGTTTCATAGTAGATTTTAAATGTGTTAAAGTCAGCAGTTCCCATTTGCTCGTATCTTTCAGAGTAGGGGAATTCTCAATAGTCTGATTCATATAGGGGACAAAATTGGCTGGAACTTTGGCATCATCCTCCATAATCATAGTAATCGGAGCCTGATTCTGAACGATCCATTCCCACACGGATATGTGGCTGAGGGCACAGCCAATGCCTCCTGCAGTGGAGAGTTCTTCGTGGGTCCTCCTCGTCTTTGTCATAATATTTTTCTTTATGTATATGGGTATCCTATTGTCATTTTGAATATCCAGTTTTGATCCATCAACTCCAATAAACCGTTTCATATTCGGTAGCTGCTGGACCCCTGGCTGCGCAGAAAACTGCTGCCAACGATCTATCCGTCGTTCCAAATTGATGCAGAATGCCGGTATTTTATCCACATACCAGGTCGGCGTTTCTTTTAAATCATAATAGGCCCTTTTTGTGTCCATCCTATTGGTTGCAGGGGATTAAATTTGATTAATTTTCAGGCAATAAAAAAGGGTAAGATAAGAAAAGAAAATGGGCCATTTAACTGTTTTAATCGGATGTATGTTTGCCCAGAAGACCACGGAACTTCTGAGGCGAATTCGGCGCTACAAGGCCATCGGCTATTCGGTGCTCGTCGTAAACTTCGTGGGGGACACTCGTTATGGAACCAATAAGATTGCGAGTCACGATATTGACACCTATGATGCTGTTTGTGTCAAGTGGCTCCAGGAAGTTGCCAGTCAAGTGGAGAGCGGATCCTATCAGGTGGTTATCATTGATGAGGGGCAGTTCTATGGAGATCTCTATGCCTATGTAACTAAGTGGGCAGATAAACTCCCCATTCATATTGTGGTGGCAGGTTTGGACGGAGACAGCAATCGGAATTCCTTCGGAGATATGTTGCGCCTCATTCCCCACGCAGAAGCTGTAGAGAGATTGACTGCCTTTTGCGCCGAATGCAAGGACGGCACAGAGGCCCACTTTAGCAAACGGATATCACGAACAGAGGAACAAGTGGAAATTGGAGGGGCAGATAGATATATTCCCGTATGTAGGAAGCACTATCTATAGGTAAATTTGACAAATCTTGTTTATTTTTCGTCCCGTTAGAGGTAAGTATAAGATGGCTCTGTTTGCGGTATGGTTGATGGCGTCTTTATTCGTGTCTGTGTCAAGTGAGCCTATTAGTTTAGCTATCGGCGGTGCTGTCCTTTTGTCAGGGGGTCTCTATGCCTATTTGAGACCTGCACCCTACTATAAGGGAAATTTGGATGTTTGTATTGCTTCTATTGCTCAGTATAATGCAGATCCCTGGTTCGGCTATTCCACTTGCGCCTATCCAAATGTCCGTGTTCAACTGGGAATGAAGGAGCGCGCGAACTATGCGGATGGATTTGAGGTCATTACATCCGATCACAAGCGTGCCAAGCTCTATGTAGATACAGTTGTGATCTCTAGGGTTCTTTCAGAGGTCCAACTGGATCTTGTAGAGGAATATTACATTGAAGATATTGCTTTCAAGGATTCAGTTATAGTAAATCCCATTAAGCACTGTATTATGGATGATATCCGTCAGATCACCTATGAGTCCCTGAAAAATGATACACACTTAGATGAGACCATCAAAGGATATATCAGTCAATGTATGGACAGATTCAGCACCAGCTATGAGCCAACCAAGAATACCTATGTGAGGCTGGTGAAATTGTCTTAGGTTAATGTAGCAAAAAATTGTATTTTTCATCTATTTTAGACTCATCTCAGTGGTTCGGAGACGACCTATTGTAGGATCATAGATGAGGCTTAAAATCACGGAACATTCATTCACCTTTGGATTCTGTTCGCACAGTTGACGCCAAAAGCCGTTCCAGCCGATCTGAAAGGCCAGAGAGTCCTTATAATTGGGTGGAAGAATCTGCCTTTCAGATTGGTGCTGCATCATACTTAATCTGGATATTTTGATGGGACAATTTAATACTAGGTAGAAAAATATTCAATTTTTTTATGGCACGGATAGGGTCTATAGCCATTCCAAGTAGATGGCCCGATTATTCTTCCAGGCCACAGGTATTTTGCGTTCTCCTGAGGCAAATCGCTGAAGGGCCGTGGCCTTCGGCAGATAGGTCCACCCAGTGTTTGCATCGGGTCTTGAATAGAGCCAAGCATCAATAAAGCGATCCTTGATAATCCGTTCCCCATCATACCAGGTCACGCGCCATTGTAAAGGCTCTTGTATGAGTTGTTGGTCAATCATTTCTTCTAAATATGGATAGAATGTGCTATACGGCCCCATAAAAATAATAAGCCTCTGGATCTTCAATTTTTTATTTTGGCTCTTGTGCGTGAGCTAATGGGTCCTTCCATTCCCTTCTGAATCAAAGAACTTGGATAGTATTGTTCCAGCGTGTCTCTTTTGACCAGTTTACGGAAGAAACGGACAATGCGTTGTAATAGATTTCTATTGGTCTCCGAGTCCAGTATGCGATTCAATGGAATACATTGGGCAAAGAGGAAGAAGGCCAAGGTGAAGATGAGGCCCAGAAAGGCACCATAGCAACTGTCTAAAAGGATATAGTAGGGTGTTTTGGCTAATGTGATATAGTATCCTAGGATAAATCCTGCAATAGCTCCATAATAAATGATAGCAGCAATTTGCAGCCTCAAGGCACTAAAGTCATAGCTCATATTACAACCTCTTAGGGGATCTATTGAACAACGAACAGGTGTGTGCTGTCAATTTTATTAGAGCCAAGGAAAATTTGAACTTGCAAGGCCTGTATGTAAATGTTGTGTCCCAGCGTAAAGATATAACATCTATCCATATTAAGAGTGTAAAATGCCCGGCAAGAACAATTCATCAGCGGCAAAGGGAAAGGGATTCAATCGCAAGAACCAGTTTGCGGATACTGTGAACAAGAAGGTTCTTGGGAATATCGTATCTGACGGCTTTGACAACGACTCTATGCGTCTTGCAAAGGTCAGTAAGAATGTGGGAAACAGTCGCTTTCTGGTGACCCTATCGGATGGACGAACAGATGTGAATGTGCTTGTTCGCAATGTTCTCAGAGGGAAACAGGCTACGCCTATCGGCACTGGATCTATCATTCTCGTCTCCTTGCCTGACTGGGAAAAAGATGCGGCCATCGCCATCACAAATGGAGGGGCGCTAGTCAAGGACCCCGTTGCCTATGTGGAAGCCGTTTTGGACAAGAAGACGATTCGTGCCCTGGACAAAGAGGGTAAAATGCCGCCTTCCTTTATGAAAGAAGGAATGGATGGATCCTCTGGTGAAGAAGACGGCTTCGTGTTTGACGATGAAGATGATGAAAATGAGGTGATCAATGAGGAAGAGGAAAAAGAGGACGAAGAGGGCTCTAGTAGTTCTGCTGCAGCTACTCCTAAAAAGAAGTGGACTGGTCATAGCACTGCTGCCCCAAGAGCAGATGGAGACTTCAACATTGATGATATATAAGAATATAGACAAAAAAAAATAGTATTTTTTTATGGATTTATTTATTAATATGAACATCTAATAAATGTTCATATTGATCAATTAGCCGTGGCCACCAGCTATGGCGTCGCTTGGACCAAATTGTGATCCAAAGAGGATGCGATGCGTTGATTGCATTATTCCTGTTACGAGCATAATCATATAAGAGTTTATTACCATACATTAGGCCAGTAAGGTATATTTTCTTGTAGGCTCTTACTCTTGACCAGTGCCCAGTATACTGATAGTAGTTGCCAATAGACAGATTCGTATATAGATCCACGAACATCGGGTATCCATATTCGTCCACTATAAAGTAAGCTGGATCTATGGGAAGCTTTGTAATAGGATCTATCTTGTGGACACAAGTTGGACCACCCTCATTGAACTCAGGGAATGCTGTAAGCGGATGCATTGTTATAGTGGGTTTCAAGAAGAACCAATAGAAGTAGGATAAGAGGCCACAGTATAAGGAAAGTTTCAATAGAACTGGATTCATTTCTAATAGCAAATATGGATAATGGCAAATGCTTGGACTTTTTGTGGACACTATGAAACTTCAATTTTTCTTCATAAAAAATAGGACTAGAGATCTAGAACCTATCCGTTTTTTTTGTTTTTGTTTTTGTTTTTGTTTTTGTTTTTATTCTATTTTTAGGTGCTTACTAATTACATTTATTTGATTTTCCAGAGCTTTAATATGCTCTTGTAAGGTGTTTTCATATTTGCAGCGGACACAATCACAGTATTCCGCATCTTCATTCACAATAAAGGCACAATATAGTTTATTTGTGCGATCAAACAGCTCATTTATTTGTTTTTCTTGTTCACAAGTTCTGCAGTCACAGGGAGGTTCATAGAAGGTGCAGCCGGCACAATCACAAGGACCTGCATCCGATTCCTCTTCAGTTGCTGTTGCTGTTGCTGTTGCTGTTTCTGTTGCTGTTGCTTGTTTTGCAGGTTCCCTAATGCGCGCCTCATCCTCAGCAGTTGCCTGGATTACAAAGGACGAATTGGATGGTTCCCAGTTTTCTAGAAGGATATAGACATTTGTTGCAGCGCCGATCGAAAGATGGTTGATAATCTCAACAAGGGATGGATTAAGTTTGCCCTGTCCATATGTCTTGACATATTTATGATACCACTTA
>Ga0007809_10000701_pt1 | contig 14057 bp, 10 predicted proteins | sample CryBogCBE02Aug07_FD_60383 | JGI IMG/M metagenome (GOLD analysis project Ga0007809, IMG submission 60383) | Freshwater microbial communities from Crystal Bog, Wisconsin, USA - CBE02Aug07 | ecosystem: Environmental > Aquatic > Freshwater > Lake | place: Crystal Bog, Wisconsin, USA | collected...
AGCCTAAGCGTTTGCTGAACTGTTTGACTAAAAACTGGTCCCGCGTTGTCTCCTCCAAAATAAACACCATCTGTGGGTTCATCAATCATGACTGCAACAACGATTCGAGGTTGCTCAATTGGAGCCAAACCAACAAAGAATCCTCTGTATTTATTACTTGCGTAGCCTTTGCCTTCTTGTTTGTGGGCGGTTCCTGTTTTCCCGCCCACTGAGTACCCCATGGTTTGGGCAAGAGGTGCTGTGCCCCCGGGCCCAGTAACCATGTGCAACATGCTCCTCAGCTCGGAGGTATTAGCAGCACTTAAGATTTTCGCCCCCACTGGTTTTTCTTTTCGTTTGATCAGACTCATTGGGATAATTTCCCCATCTGCTGCAAAAAGTGTGTATGCCTGAGCAAGTTGAAAAAGGCTTGTAGATAGACCATAGCCATAGCTCATGGTTGCCTGCTCAATGGGCCTCCAAGTCTTGTAAGCCCTTAGTCTTCCTGTTCCAGCGTAGGGGAAGGGTACTTGCGGTTTTTGCCCAAATCCAACTTGTGTATAAATCTCCCACATATCCTTGGGCTGCATTTGCATTGCAATTTTTACAGCACCAATGTTGCTTGATTTCTGAATGACCTCACGCACACTCATTGCGCCGTGGGGGTGAGAGTCAGAGATCACGACACCAGACATATTCAAGTGTCCATTGCCTGTTTGAATAATTGTTTCGGGCTTAACAATATTATGTTCTAACGCCAGTCCCACAACAAAGGGCTTCATTGTTGAGCCTGGCTCAAAAGTATCTGTAAGCGCCCTATTTCTTAATTGCTCACCGGTTAACTTATCCCTTTTATCTGGTGAATAACTTGGATAATTAGCAAGAGCTAGAACTTCTCCGTTTTGAACATCTAAGACCACAACGCTACCCGCCTGCGCTTTATGGAGTATTACGGCCTCTTTTAATTTTTCAAATGCAAAAAATTGAACTTTTGAGTCAATACTCAATTGCAAATCACGTCCGTCCATGGGAGGTATCATCTCCCCAATGTCTTCAACCACTTGGCCGAGTCTGTTCTTAATGACTTGCCTTGTCCCTGACTTGCCCCCTAGCTGAGTGTTATAGGCATACTCCATACCCTCTTGACCATTGTTCTCGTAGTTGGTGAAGCCAACGACATGGGCTGCTGCGTCCCCTTCAGGATAAACTCGCTTGTACTCCATCCTTGAGAAGACGCCCTTGATCTTCAAAGCAGCAATTTGTTCAGCAACGGGCTCATCCACTTGGCGTTTTATCCAAACAAAGTTTTTGTCCTCGTCTTGTAGTTTTTTATCTAGCTCTGCCGGGCTTAATCCCAAAAGGCTTGCCAATTGTTTTAATTTTTGGGGATCACGGTCAATATCCTCAGGACTTGCCCAGATGCTAGGTACAGGCACACTGGAGGCCAAAATCAAACCGTTTCTATCTAAGATTTTTCCTCTGTTGGCGGGGAGGTCAAGTGTTCTAATGAATCTGACTGCCCCTTGGCGTTTAAAAAATGCATTGTCAAGCACTTGAACGTAGGCGGCTCTTGCAACCAGACCTAAAAACCCAAGCGCGATTGCAGCCACAATAAACTGGCTTCTCCACACTGGCGTTTTACTAGCTAATAATGGGCTGGAGGTATATTTGACGCTTCTACCAATCACTGCGTCTCTCCAGTACTAACTAAACCACCCAATTTAGAGACTTCTCCTGCAGGCGTTGCATATAAAGTGATTGCCGGTGTAATGGCGTGCATTCTTATTTGTTCACGCGCTAGTTTCTCTACCCGCACGGGTGTTGCCTCTGCTCCGCGTTGAACATCCAACCGGTCATATTCAACTTCTAATTTATGAGCCTGGGCGTTAGCACGGTCTAGCTCAGTCACTAACTTTCTGGACTCGTACTGAGTCCTCACCAAGTACAGTGCACTTCCTATCACGGCTAATAACAACAATACATTAATTCGGTTCACGAACCAGTTCCTAATCTTTGTGCAACCCTAAGAATTGCACTCCTACTTCTTGGATTTGCCTTTACCTCTTCAGCTGATGCGCGGACCCGCCCAAGAGCTCTCAACGCCATCACCTTTGGCGCAGCAAAGGGCTGACGCCTGTCGTACTCATCTTTGGAATGATTTGCAATAAATTGTTTAACGATTCGGTCCTCTAATGAATGAAAACTGATCACTGCCAATCGCCCCTCAGGCTTTAACACTTTAATAACACCCTCTAATGCCTCTTTGAGTTCATCCAACTCTTGATTGATATGAATTCGAAAAGCTTGAAATGTCCTCGTCGCAGGGTCTTGCCCGTACTCTCTTGTTCTCACATGCTCACCAACCAACTTTGCCAATTCAGAAGTACCACTTGGTAATCCTTTTTCATCTCGCCTTTGCACGATTGCTTTTGCAATTTGATTTGCAAACCGCTCTTCACCGTACTCACGTATCACTCGAGCTATCTCCTCGACCGATGCTTTGTTTAACCACTCTGCCAGACTCTCCCCCCTGGTTGAGTCCATTCGCATATCCAAAGGCCCATCGAACCGAAATGAAAAACCCCTGGCAGGATTGTCGATTTGAGGTGAGCTGACTCCCAAGTCCAAAAGCACTCCAGCCGCAGAATTTGCCGGCAACTCGCAAATGGCGCTGAAACCGCTGTGATGGATCTTTAGCCGAGCGTCCCCCATCTCCTGCGCTACCCTCACAGCCTCCAAATCCTTGTCGAATGCAATCAGAGTCCCCTGGCTTGAGAGTTTTTTCAAAATCTCCCGAGCGTGCCCGCCTCGACCAAACGTGGCATCGATGTATGTATCGTCCTTGTGGATCGCTAGCGCCTCGAGGGCCTCTGATAGCATCACAGAAGTGTGTGTCCATGGGAGAGTCACTACGTTCCTTCAAAAAGAAAATTCCTTAAACACATCAGGCATCTCACCTTGCAAAGCTTTGGCCTCTTGCTCTTCATATGTCGCTTTGTCCCACAATTCACAGTGCGTGCCCATACCTAACAATACGATCTCTTTTGTCAGCCCTGCGGCACTTCTTAACTCTGGAGAGATAAGTACTCTGCCTGTTGCATCCATCTCAACATCCATCGCATTACCGAGAAAAATTCTTTTCCACCACTGTGCAGACATAGGTAAATTTGAGATACGGGCACTAAAGCGTTCCCACTCAGGACGAGCAAAAACCATCAAACAACCATGAGGATGTTTTGTAATGGTGAGTTGCCCCGCAGCTGTTGCGCTCAGTAAATCTCTATAGCGAGTAGGGATCGATAAACGACCCTTCCCGTCTAAGCTGAGCGATGATGCGCCTTGAAACACAATAAAAACCTTTTTTAAATGCAAAGAAACAGCAGGATCAATTGCTTACACAATTTCCCACAAAATACCACTTATTTGCACTTTACCAGGTTTTTTGTATTTTGTAATTAGTTTTTACAATTATTTCAATGAAATCAAGGACTTAGAATGATTTTCACGCTCTTTCTCTGAATAAAATATTATTTAAAATTAAGCACTTAGGAATTGAAGTGAATGTACATAATGAATTTTTCCGAGTATTAAAAAAAATCCTGTCTTTTGAGGTAAGTAATCATTTTTGATACAAACACAGCATTTCTTTGAATCTGTTACAAAAGCTCAAAAGTAAATCTTTATAGCGCATTCTAAATAAATTAAGTCTCAAGACAATAGCAAAGATATTTGTCTTCTTGGCCAGAATGGTGGAAAGATTTTGTAGTCATATCAAGTTCAAGTAAAGCTCAATTTAAACTTTAAAAATCGGATACAGAAATATCCCCAACAAAGCGGCGGAGATTACAACAATAGGCTCAGTAATTTTCTTAAACTTCCATAAAACAATTCCAGTGAGGACGGTTATCGTTGCAGTTGGCAAATCTATTATTGATTTTTGTGCAATGACCACAACCGAACCTGTAATTGCTCCTACTGCTGCTGCAGTGACTCCATCAATAAACGCCAGCAAACTGGGATTTTTTCCGTATTTTTTAAAGTAAGGCGCTGGAATAATTGTAAAAAGATAACAAGGCACAAAAGTTCCTAAAGCAGCTACACAAGCTCCACTAAAGCCTGCTATCAAATAACCTATGAAACCAACTGTAATCACAACCGGCCCAGGCGTGATCATTGCAACAGCCACCGCATCTACAAATTGCTTCTCATTTAACCAGTGGTGCTCGACTACGACACCGCCGTAGAGGAATGGAACAATAGCTAATCCCGAACCAAATACAAACGCCCCAGCTTTGGTAAAGAATAAGCCTATTTGAGTTAACAAACTCAAATCCATACTACCCCAAACGCTAGTAATGGCTGGTAATTGGGTGAGCATTGCCGAATTCAAGTCACCACTCTTAAACCACTTAGGTGGAGATTTAATAAAGAGAGTTGTAAATCCTGCTGCAAAAACAAGCCATGCAATTTCAGATTGTGTAACGACGGTTGTGACAACCATTATTAAATATATCACCCAAAGAAGTCGATCTTTACCGATTGTCTTTTGTGTTAGTTTTTGAGCGCTGATTGCTATGATACCGATCACTGCAGCGCCTACTCCGTAGAAGACGGCTTGCATCCACGCTAGCTCTCCATAAGCAAGGTAAGCCCATCCAAGAGCCACAACCATCAAGAATGAGGGCAACACAAATGCGATACCTGCGAGCGTCGCACCCAGGATTCGAAAGTGAACATATCCGAGGTAAATGGCTAATTGCGCAGCCATTGGACCAGGGGCGAGCTGAGCCAATGCCAAACCTTCCTTATAGTCAGCTTCAGTAATCCATTGAAGTTTCTCAACTAAATCTCGGTGCATGTAGCCAGCAAGTGCAACTGGCCCTCCAAACCCCCAAGTCCCAAGCTTGAGCATATAAATAATGAGTTGCCAAATGCTGTATGCGGGCTTCATTAAGGACGATTAACTCTAAGTTGAAGTTGAACTGTAAATTTTCATTTCGAAAAAAATGACGCGACGTTACACGACTCAAGTCATGTAAAACTAGCGCTCAATTTGCAAAAATTTAAAAACTTCTTTGCAAAACTGAGCGCCTAAATTATCTACCTTCTTAGGCCTTTGCTGACTTAACTGCTTTAAGCGCTTGCAACACTTTAGCTGGTGTAATGGGCACCGAGCGCAGACGAACGCCAGACGCATCATAGATTGCATTGGCTATCGCAGAGGGCACAACCGCTGCTGAAGGCTCACCAGCTCCCCAGGGCTTCTCATTGGGACGGTCAATCAACTCTATCTCAACTGTGGGTACCCCTGGAAATTTAAGAATAGGGTAGCTAGCCCAGTCTAAACTCGTCACCATCGAGCGGTTGAACTTAACTTCCTCAATCAGTGTGCGACTCACCGTTTGAATCACATTACCATCGATTTGGTTTCTAAGCCCGTCGGGGTTGATAATTTGACCGCAGTCATGAGCGACATAGAATTTTTTAACCCGCACGACTCCCGTCTTTTTATTAAGCTCGATATCAGCAACTACTGCAATGTATGTTCTGACGAGCTCATACTTGATATAGGAGACTCCTCGGCCGTAAACGATGTCTGATTTAGCTTTGTCGACTTGTTGTGAATGGGCTGGCGCACTCTTCCAATTAGCCATCTTCATGACCCTTTGAATACACTCCACACCCCTTGGATCATCCAAGTAGCTGAGTCTGTATTCGAAGGGATCAATGCTTGCTTTTGCTGCTAACTCATCTAGGAAACACTCGTTACCAAACGTATTTTGCATACGACCAGGAGTTCTAATCCAGCTCGGTCTGAATGGCGTATCTTTCACGTAATGCGCGGTAGCGCGGATATTGGGTAACTTGTACTGCACTGCCAAGGACTGTTGGATGTTTCCAGGGTGTGCAACCTCACGAGGAAGCTCTGCTAAATCTGCAGCTAAAAGCGTTACTGAAATCTGCTTTGGTCGCTCGGCTATGAATGCATCTGACTCCCAGCTTATGACACGGCCCGCTTTGTCAATTGAGCCTTTATAGTCGTAAAGAGACGGTGGACCTTTAGGATCCCAGCCATGCTCATCTGCTCTAGACCACTGAACCCTGACTGGTTTACCGACGTATTTGGAGATAAGCACAGCGTCGGCTGCAGCGTCCTCGTGTCCGTTTCGTCCGTAGCATCCAGCACCGTCAATATAAATACACCTAACTTGATCATCTGCCAATTTAAGCATCTGTGCCAATTGCTTGCGCAACAAATGCGTTTGCTGGGACGCGTTCCAACACGTTACACGTCCGTCCTCCCATTGAGCAACTGCACAAGATGGACCAATAGAGCCGTGTGTGTGAATGGCAAAATCATAGGTCGCCTCAACAGTTTGAGCGCCCTCTAAATTAACCTGCTGAGTGTTACCAACTTTTTGTAGATCCTCTACTCCTGCAATTTTAGAATTGCGCACATATGTCCAAAGGTCTTTTTGCTGTGGTAGTCCCTCCCACTCAGACCACTTTACTTTCAGCTTTTTGCTTGCAGTGATGGCTGCCCATTCATCTGAAGCAACCACGGCGAGGAAATTTCCATCCCTTACGACTTGAAGGAATCCCGCAATCTTAGTAACTTCGGAGTCGTCAAAAGAGATTAAGCTTGCATGTAAGTTGGACGGTCTAACTACTCTTGCATGCACCATACCTGGTAATTTGAAGTCATGAATGTAAGTAAATTCGCCGGTCAGTTTTGCAGGAATATCAAGCCTAGGAACTGATTTACCAACAACTGCATAGTTAGCAGGAGCTTTTAGCGTCACCTTTGCATCTGATTTCATTTTAAGAGGTTGCATTCCTACTAACACCACGTAGCTCAGTGACTTATCACCCAAATAACAAGCCCCGTTCTTAGTCGTGATATCAGATGGGCTTGCGCCCCACTCTTTTGCTGCAACTGATTTCAAAGCCTCCCTTGCTGTTGCACAAGCTTGCCTGATTTGCATGCCGCCGTTTTGAATGGATAAACTGCCGAAAGTTGGGCCTTGATCCGGGGTCAGCAATGTGTCGCCTTGAATTAGATCAATTTGAGACAAAGAGACATCAAGCTCTTCTGCTGCAATTTGAGAGATTGCAGTACGAATACCAGTTCCTAAATCAACTTTGCCAGAAAAAATTGAGACCGTACCGTTGGCGTTGACTGAGATAAAACCTTCCACCTCATCAAGTGCTACGGATTTGACACTGTTAAAGGTGCTGCTGGTAGCGGCGAGCACAGATCCCGATAGGGGAGCCAGAGAGAAACTAACGACCAACGAGCCAGCACCTTGGAGCAAACTTCGACGCGACAGATTAGTGGGCTTGGAGGTGTCAACTTGCACGGGGCTAGATTTTGTTAAAAAACTCATTTTGTATCCTTTAGCGAAAGCGCCAGATTTGCGCTTAATTAGACGAGTTGACCGGAAGCTCTTTGTACCGCACGAACTATTCGTTGGTGCGTTCCGCAGCGGCAAAGATTATTACTAAGAGCCTCTTTAATTTGAGCTTCTGTTGGTTTTTTATTCTTATTCAATAATGCCTTAGCCTGCATCACCATGCCGTTGATACAGTATCCACATTGAGCTGCTTGTTCGTCGATAAAGGCTTGCTGAAGCACATCGGGTTTGACAGAGGTACCTAAGCCCTCCAACGTAGTTACGTTCATACCCTTGGCAGAGGAGACCGGATAACTGCAAGAGCGAACCGCCTCACCATTGATGTGAACTGTGCAACTGCCGCACTGTCCAAGACCACATCCAAACCTAGGGCCTTTTAAATCAAGCTCATTGCGTAGAGCATATAAAAGCGGCATATCTGGATCGTTAAATGGCAAAGATACCTCTCGTCCATTAACCTTCAGCTTAATCGATTGCGTCATCAAGAACTCCCTATTCAGCGTAATTTGGTTTGTGCTTAAACACCGAGGAATTCTAATCTATGCAGGGCATTGGGGAATTAAGACAAGTTGTATAGTCCTAAATACATTAAAACCCTAGGGAGCTAATCAAATTGCAACATTCTTGACTTTTATGTTTTAAATACAAGTATTGATTTTTGATTGATCAATAAGTCTCTAGATGTAGGCGTCCTTCTTTTTTGAGGTTTTGGGATAAGGTTTCCCAATTAATTCCGTGTTCAGTCACAACATCACGCAAAGCCAAAATTGCCCCCTCCTCCATACTCTTTAACCCACATACATAAATGTATGTGTTGGCTTCCTTCAGCAGTTCAGCCAAATCGATTGCTCTTTCTCTCATCAAATCTTGAACGTAACGTTTAGGCTGTGCTTGCTCACGAGAAAATGCAAAGTTAATATCGATAAAGTCTTTTGGTAACTTTTGCAAGGGACCAAAGTAGGGAAGTTCCTTTTGAGTTCGGGCTCCAAAGAAAAGCATTAACTTGCCGCCCTCAAATTTGCCACTGTTTCGTTGCCGCCTGCGCCACTCGGTCATCGCTCTCATAGGGGCGCTGCCTGTTCCCGTACAGATCATCACAATATTTGATTTAGGATGGTTGGGCATTAGGAAACTATGGCCAAAGGGGCCTATAACTTGAACCTTATCGCCGAGTTTTAAATCGCATAAATAGTTGGATGCAACACCTTTAACAGGATTACCAGAGTGGTCCTCTATCACACGTTTAACGGTGAGAGAGAGGTTGTTATAACCAGGTCGTTCACCGTTTCGTGGACTTGCAACAGAATATTGACGAGCATGATGTGTTCGACCTTGTTCGTCACTACCTGGGGGCAATATGCCGATTGATTGCCCCTCCAACACGGGAAAGGGTAGGTTTGCAAAATCCAGTACGATGTGATGCGTCTCGTTATCTGTGCCGGCGTCATTGACCTGAACATTACCAACCACGGTCGCAGTGATGGGCTCCTTGGGCCCATAAAGATTGGTAAAGGGGTGAGCTGCGGACCAAGGGGGGACAGTAGAGCCTACAGAGGCCGACACGAGTGCTTTAACCTGTGCAAGAGCTTCATTGTCTTGAGAGGGTGAGACAAAGGCTAATGCTTGCTCGGCTGACTCACCATTTCCTGCTGAAGCGACGGCGGACAACTCATTATCGGTCAAGGCAGCAGGTAACTCATCCCAAGAGAGTTGCTCCTCAACGGTGTAGGGTGAGCTCTTGGCCTGCATCCTCCAATTATCAATTGAGCCAGTTGGGCACGGCGGGACACAGGCCATACAAAAATTGCACTTATCAGCAAGCACTACGTAGTTGCGAGAGTCGTGCGTGATCGCCCCTACTGGGCATGTCGCCTCACAAGTGTTGCACCTGATACAAATTTCAGGATCAATCAAATGTTGATTAAACAGCTCAGCAGTTGCACTCATAAGGATAAAACTTCTTTAGGTTTTTATTGCTTTAATTAAAACGAATATATTCAAGATCAACAGGTTGGCGATTGACCCCCATGACAGGTGGTGCAATCCAATTTGCGAACTTGCCTGGCTCAACTACGCGCCCCATTAAGCTTGCAACGTACGCGCGGTCTTGCTCAGTTGGCAACCAAGCATTGACGTTTGTATTCCACTCTGAATCACTCAAGACACGTCCGTCTGTTGACACTTTAACACCTGCTAAAGCACCAATGTTACGGTGAAATGCCTTATGGGGTACCGTTAGTTTAAATGGTATTCCAGCTTTTTCGATAATTCTGTTCCAACGGTCAACACCGCCCTTTGAATCGGTTATGTAATCATCCCTTAAAACCTCATTAAGCGCATTCAGCATCGGGACTTCTTTTTCTATAAGTTGGCCGTTTTGAACCTCTAGCACTTTGTAAGTATTACCCTTCAGAACATGGTCATCCGTGCGTTTACCTTCCTCGTATCGACCTTTTAGGCCTGAGCTGTAAAAGGTTGCAGCGTTTGAAGATTGATCAGCACCAAACAAATCAATGGTCACACTGAAATGAAAATTAATGTAGCGTTGTAGGGTGGGCAGATCGATCACGCCTGCGGCGCGAAGTTTTGCGACATCATCAGTTTTGAGTTGATTCATGGCGTCCACAGTACGTTGAATTACACGACCTACTCCAGATTCACCCACAAACATGTGGTGTGCTTCCTCTGTCAACATGAATTTAGTTGTTCTGGCTAGGGGATCAAATGCGCTCTCAGCGAGGGCGCAGAGTTGGAATTTTCCATCCCTATCAGTGAAATAAGTAAACATGAAAAAACTCAGCCAATCTGGTGTCTCCTCGTTAAACGCTTGAAGAATACGGGGATTGTCAGCGTTGCCACTATTTCTCTCAAGGAGAGCTTCCGCTTCCTCGCGGCCGTCGCGACCAAAGTATTTGTGTAACAAGTAAACCATTGCCCACAAATGACGGCCCTCCTCTACGTTCACTTGAAAAAGATTTCGCAAATCGTATTGGCTCGGAGCTGTTAGACCCAGATGTCTTTGCTGCTCAACGGATGCAGGCTCGGTGTCACCTTGCGTCACGATGATGCGGCGAAGATTGGCTCTGTGTTCGCCGGGCACGTCTTGCCAAACATCTTGACCTAAGTTATCACCGAAATGGATTTTGCGGTCTTGCTCTGCTGGATTTAAGAATATACCCCAACGATAGTCTGGCATCTTGGTATGACCGAACTGAGCCCAACCTTGAGGGTCAACACTCACTGCAGTACGCAAATAAACATCAAAATTTTGCGACCCCTCTGGACCCATATCATTCCACCACTGTAAGTAGTTAGGCTGCCAGTGCTCTAGCGCTCTTTGCAATGTGCGGTCTTCAGATAAGTTAACGTTATTAGGAATCTTTTCACTGTAATTGATTGCTGTCATGGTTAGTTCCCCTTAATAAATAATTTCAATTTTGTTTAGTATTTTTGATTTATCAAACACGGTTCAAATCAAATGCGGCTTTTTCGCCTTTACCGTAGACCTTCAGAGCACCCTTTTCGCCGACGGCGTTTGGACGATTAAAGATCCAGTTCTGCCATGCTGAGAGGCGACCAAAAATTCGTGTCTCCATTGACTCTTTCTGACAAAAGCGCAGATTTGCTTCAAGTCCCGTCAAACTATCTGGAGACATAGAAGCCCTTTCCTCAACGGCAAGCCGAATTTCGTCATTCCAATCAATATCATCTGGCGCTGCAGTCACCAGACCTAAGGATAATGCAGTGTCTGCATCCAATGTTTGTCCGATTACAGAGCGAACCTTCTCCATGGGTTCAACTTCTTCGTAAAAACGTCTTTGTAAACGAGTTTGATGATTGACCATGGGGAAGTAGCCAAAGTTTAATTCTGTGAGGGTCAAACCTGGAGCCTTATTTGGCTGATCGGGCAATGCGAGCATATAGGAACGGTCCGCTGCAAACGCCAACTCTGCCAAGGTACCTGCAAAACATGAACCTTCATCTATGAGGGCGAACAAGGAGCGAGATGAAACATCTATACGAGCGAGTGTGCGACGAAGATAGCCCATGGTTTCACGAACCAACCAATGATCTGCGAACTGCAAAAGGACTGCATCCGATTGCAATGCCAATGCTTTATCACCAGCTGTCGTTAGCAGCCATGTCCCGATATCTGATTCGTTTGTACGCAAACTCAAAATTGCATCATCCAACTCTCTGGCCATTTGAAGTGGATACCAACTTGCGCCCTGTGCTTGAATGTCTTTGATGCTGCTTGGAACTGCAACTTTGGGTGCATGCACTTTGAGCGTAGCGGTGCGCTTTTGCCTGTCTATTCGGACCTGTACAAATTCATAATCAATGGAGTCTGAACCTAGGTTTTTAGTTAGGGGAGTTAATGCAACCCCTTGCCCCGTGGCTGGTGCACCTGCACGCTTACTATTTAAACTTAGTTTAGCGACACGAGCATTCACCGCTTCTGCGAATTGTGCAGGCTTAGCGACTTCATCAACAAGGCGCCACTCTACCGCACGTTGGCCCCGGACACCTTCAACACTTGTGCAAAACATATCAGCGTGATCATGACGAACTTTACGCTTGTCCGTCACACGTGTCAGACCACCCGTACCTGGGAGCACACCCAGCAAGGGCACTTCGGGTAGTGAGACACTAGATGATCGATCATCAACCAACAAAATCTCATCACACGCAAGTGCTAACTCATAGCCCCCGCCAGCACATGCACCGTTGACAGCAGCCAAGAATTTAAGACCATCGTTACGGCTGGAGTCCTCCATGCCGTTGCGAGTTTCATTGGTGAATTTACAGAAATTCACTTTCCATGCATGAGTTGATAAACCCAACATAAAAATATTAGCACCCGAGCAAAAGATCCGGTCTCTTAAACTGGTGACGACAACGCATTTGATTTCTGGGTGCTCGAATCTGATTCTTTGCAGGGCATCGTTGAGCTCTATATCAACTCCCAAGTCATAAGAATTGAGCTTGAGTTTGTAACCGGGTCGAATTCCACCGTCCTCATTGATATTGAGTTGTAGAGTGGCTGTTTCACCTTCGTACTTAACCGACCAGTGCTTGTATTGGCTTGGATCAATTTGGTAATTTACTTGCGCAGTTTGACTCATTTACCAGTCTCCTATTTAGTGAGGGATCGATATGCATGTTGATAAGATGAATTTTACTTCATTTAAATGCATTATATTTCACCTTAATTTAAATATATGCACTTTTATTCATGAAAAGGGAAAACCCTGACAGTCTAATGTTCAATACCACTTTCAATTATTACTTTGGTATTAAATATTAAATTGGAAGTTTTAAAACGGCTCTTATCTGAGCTCGCAAGGCTTTGAAGCTATCCTCCAAAGACTGGGAACTGGTATCGAAAGTTAAGTTTGCTTTTGAGTAAAAAGGAGCACGCCCTTCGAGGATCAACTTTAAATCCTCAAGTGCTTCCTCAGATCCGGCCATGGGTCTCATATCACCTTGGGCCACAACTCTGGATAAATGGTCTTCGGGCTTGGCCTGCAGCCATACGGTATAGCAGTGGGAGAGCATCTCGTTAAGGGTAGCAGTATCTGAGACCACACCGCCTGGGGTGGCGATGATCACCTCGGGGTAAATTTGAATCGCTTCCTCAAGAGCCCTGCGCTCGTAGCGACGGTAGGCACCAATACCGTATAGGTTGTGAATTTCCGATACGCTACAGCCCGCAAACTTCTCAATCTCGCGGCTAAGTTCAATAAAAGCGTAGCCTAAGTCTGCTGCAAGGAGTTGCCCGAGCGTTGACTTGCCAGCGCCGCGCAAACCAATCAAAGCTATTCTGTTGGTACGAGCGGACTCCACAGTTGCCCCAAACATTTCTGAGATCTGCACCCGAGCACGGTGCAAATCTGCATCATTTCGCTGAGCCAACATCTCTCGAAGGAGCAACCATTCGGGTGAAGACGTCGTAACGTCCCCGATCATCTCCGCTAGTGAACAATTCAGTGCCGAAGCAACCTGGTGCAATACGAGTATGGAGGCATTGCCCTCCCCGTATTCCAAGTTAGCTAAATGTCGCTCGGAGATATCTGCAGAGATAGCAACCGCTTTTCGAGTGAGCCCACGTCTAGCCCTTAAGGACCTAACTCGCTCACCCAATGCAGTTAAAAATGGGTTCTTATCTAATTCCACCTCAGACATTTCAAGCCTTAACCTTTTAATTATCTAGGGATTTCCCTAAACATGCAATATAGTGCTAGACGCGGAGTTTACTGCATGTTATTCTACACATAAGCATAATAATTCATATCCCTGAAAATAACAAGTCTTTTTATCCATAACAGCCCCACCTTTACTTTGCTAGATCGGACAACACAAGTCAGCTAAAGCTCAACCCCGTGTGGGGGCCACTCAATTTAAACCATCATATTTAAGAGAACAACATGAGCGAACTTTTAGCTAACTTTGTCTGCAATCAGTGGCAATCCGGAAATGGCCATGCAAGCGCACTGTTTGACCCCGTATTGGGAACTGAGTTGGTCAAGGTAGATGCCACTGGCCTAGATTTAGCTGCATGCTTTGCTTTCGCTAGAAACAAAGGCGGCGAGTCCCTTAGGGCGCTCAACTATAAAGATCGCGCAGCCCTTCTGGGTTCAGCGGTGAAGGTACTTCAAGCGA
>Ga0007809_10000705_pt1 | contig 14000 bp, 9 predicted proteins | sample CryBogCBE02Aug07_FD_60383 | JGI IMG/M metagenome (GOLD analysis project Ga0007809, IMG submission 60383) | Freshwater microbial communities from Crystal Bog, Wisconsin, USA - CBE02Aug07 | ecosystem: Environmental > Aquatic > Freshwater > Lake | place: Crystal Bog, Wisconsin, USA | collected...
AAGCAATTCAAACAAGGGAAATAAATATGATTGATCATTTAGATCACTTAGTTCTCACCACTGCTAATGAGGACGAGTGTGTAGATTTTTATACCCGTGTTCTAGGAATGAAGTTGGAGTCTTTCATTGGGGGCACTCCTCCAGTTGAGCGCAAAGCATTTAAGTTTGGTAATCAGAAGATCAATTTACATATCAAAGATAAAGAGTTTGAGCCTAAGGCTCATATTCCGACGCCAGGATCTCTTGATCTTTGCTTTATTGCAGATCGTCCACTAGAACAAGTAATTGAAAAACTGAAATTGGAATCATGGCCAATGATTGAAGGTCCAGTCATTCGTACTGGGGCCACGCAGAAGATTAATTCAGTCTATGTCCGCGATCCAGATCAAAACCTGATTGAGATATCTGAGTTAATTTGACAATCTAAAACCGAATTAGCAAAAAGCCCTTATAAATTAAGGGCTTAGTACTGAATTACTGGTTGCGGGGGCAGGATTTGAACCTACGACCTTCGGGTTATGAGCCCGACGAGCTGCCAGACTGCTCCACCCCGCGTCTGAATCTGAAATTCTACCATTTTTTGACCTCTCTTGTCGAGGTAATCCAGCAAATAAGGCTTAAAAACGGCATTTTTATCCAGAAATAGCAGTTTGATCCATGGTGCATCAGGAGTAATATATTGCCACGCAATAAGACCGTCACAATAAATCAAATTCAAGGATGAGTTATGTCTGTTAGTAATCCAGAGTTTTCAAATTCCGAGCTTTTACGTCCGGTTGAGATTGAGCATGATCATGAGGAAAAAAAAGGCGGGTTGGCAGCCCTAGCCTTAGGCGCAATCGGTATTGTTTTTGGCGATATTGGAACAAGCCCCTTGTATGCACTTAAGGCATGTTTTGATCCAAACAATGGGATCCCTATGAATACTGAATCTATATTCGGTGTGATTTCAATGATCTTCTGGGCATTTATTGTTGTTGTGTCTCTTAAATATGTGCTCTTTGTAATGCGGGCTAATAATCACGGTGAGGGTGGGATTCTATCCTTAATGGCTTTAGCTTTGAGAACTGCTAAGACTGGATCTAAGCGTTCATTTGTATTGATTGTTACGGGTGTTCTTGGTGCCTGTTTGTTTTATGGTGATGCAGTCATTACACCCGCTATTTCAGTGCTATCAGCAATTGAAGGAACAGAAGTGGTTTCTTCTAGCTTCATACCTTACATTTTACCGATCACAATCGTTATTTTACTGTCCCTCTTTTTGTTTGAGAAAAAAGGAACTGGTGCAGTTGGCGCACTATTTGGTCCGATTATGTTGATATGGTTTGGGTCGCTTGCTGTTATGGGTATCTATCAAATCCAGAATGCGCCCGAAATTTTATTTGCATTAAATCCCATGTATGCCATCAGTTTCATGCTCAAGGATTCTGCTGTGGCATTTGTTGTAACGGGTTCAATTTTCCTGGTGCTGACAGGTGCCGAGGCTCTGTATGCTGACATGGGACATTTTGGAATCAAGCCAATTAAATTTGCTTGGTTTTTATTTGTAATGCCCTGTTTATTACTCTGTTATTTTGGTCAAGGGGCGATGTTGCTTACACGCCCAGAAACCCTGCCAAATATTTTCTTTCTCATGGTTCCAGAGTCTTACACATTTGCGCTGGTTATATTGGCTACAGTCGCTACAGTAATTGCATCTCAGGCTTGTATCTCGGGTGCTTATTCAATGACAAGCGAGGCAATTCTCTTGGGATTTTTACCGCGGATGAAAATTTTCTTTACTTCCGAGAGGGAGAAGGGGCAAATTTATGTTCCGTTCATTAATTGGCTGCTCTGTATTATTGTTGTTGCCATTGTTTTGGGCTTTAAAAAATCAGAAGCTCTTGCTTCTGCGTATGGAATTGCCGTCTCGACTACTATGTTGATGACTACCTTATTAGCTGCAGTAGTTATGAAAGCAGTTTGGAAGTGGAATGCACTAATAGTTACTTCAGTTATTGGTTTATTTTTGGTTGTCGATCTTGGATTTTTTGCATCCAATTTAAGTAAAGTAATGGAAGGTGGTTGGTTTCCCTTGGTTGTTGGGTCAATTGGATTCTTGCTAATGATGACCTGGTATCAGGGGCGAGGTATTTTGCGTAAACGTGCGATTGCCAGTGGTATCCGCTTGGATGAATTCATTACGTCATTGCTTGCTCACCCACCTCATCGTGTTGAGGGCACTGCTATTTTCTTAACGGCGCACGTCGATTACGTTCCCATCTCTTTGTTGCACAACCTCAAACATAATCACGTATTGCATGAAAGAGTATTCTTTTTGAAAGTCAGTATTTGGGACGTTCCGTATGTAAATGATGACCAAAGAATTACCATCAGAGAACTTGGACCAAATATTTATGTCGTTCGTGCTGTCTATGGATTTAAAGAAAAACCTGATTCTACTCAAATTCTAAATTTGCTTGAGAGCCAATTTAATCTCAAGACAGATCAGATGAATACTTCATTCTTTTTGTCCCGCGATACTGTTGTTCCTACTGATATTCCTGGGATGGCAATTTGGCGCGAGGCATTATTTGCCTGGATGTACCAAAATGCTGGACGCCAATCTGACTTCTTCACAATCCCTGCAAATCGATTAGTTGAGCTTGGTGCAAAGGTAGAAATTTGAGAGCAGCATTTGGAATGCACTCCAAAATACTCCTCGGGGTATTTTTGGGAAGCATGGCCTTTAGTGGTATTGCTCCAGCTACTCCCGCAGAAGAGGCTGAGCTTGAGCAATTAAATAAGATCGAACAAGAGCTCGAGGTCCAGAAGGAGTGGGCCAAGTATCGCTGGGATAAAGCTTCCTCTGAGTGTTATCAGAACTATTGGGTGAATTATTGTTTGAATAATGCAAGAGCAAGCTACCGCAAAGAAATTGATCCAATTCGCGAGCAAGAAGTAGCTTTACATGAAGTACAGCGTAAGTTACGTGAAAGTCTTAAGAATCAAGAGGACATTAAGCGGGCAGCTGAGCGTGCCTCACCAGAAAAAGCTGCTGAGCGAGAGGCTAATCAGCGAGAGTATGAGCAAAAGCAAAAAGATGCAGCAGCAAGAGCAGCTGATTTAGAGCAGCGTCGTAAAGATGCTCCTAAGCGCGCTAAAGAAAATAGAGCAGGTACACAGCTCGATTAATTTTTTCTCCAATTTACTTTTATTTAATTAGGCAATCCTTGGCTAAAGTCAAAACGATTTATATCTGCCAGTCTTGTGGCGGTACTTCTGCTAAATGGCAGGGTCAGTGCCCATCGTGTCAGGCTTGGAATACTTTGGAGGAGGGTCTACCTGAGACAACATCCAATGCACGCTTCCAAGGGCTGGCGCAATCTCTCCCAAGGCAAAAGTTATCTGCCATTACCGCAGAAGATTTGCCAAGATTTAGCACGGGAGTAGAAGAGTTTGATCGCGTACTCGGCGGTGGCTTGGTACCAGGCGGTGTCGTACTTCTCGGCGGTGATCCTGGGATTGGAAAATCCACGCTGCTATTACAAGCATTAGCCGAGATGAGTGCTGCTGGTATGAACGTACTCTATAGTAGTGGTGAAGAATCTGCTGCACAAATTGCGCTACGTGCAAAGCGCATTGCTCTGGATGCTCCTCAACTTGAGGTACTCGCAGAGATCCAATTGGAAAAACTGATTTCTATTATGGATACTGTAAAGCCACAAGTGTTGGTAGTCGACTCTATACAGACTTTGTACTCAGAGGTATTAAGTTCCGCTCCTGGTTCTGTAGCTCAAGTACGAGAGTGTGCCGCACAATTAACGAGAGCTGCAAAATCGAGCGGCATCTGCGTGCTAATGGTGGGCCACGTGACAAAAGATGGTCACCTTGCCGGCCCCCGCGTGCTTGAACACATTGTGGATACTGTTTTGTATTTTGAAGGTGATACCCATTCTTCTTTCCGCCTAGTACGATCTATTAAGAATCGTTTTGGCGCAGTCAATGAATTAGGTGTGTTCGCGATGACTGAAAAGGGTCTGCGCGGGGTCACTAACCCATCAGCGATTTTCTTGTCACAGCATGAGCAAATGGTTCCTGGTGCTTGCGTATTGGTTACTCAGGAGGGTAGTAGACCACTTTTGGTAGAGATTCAGGCCTTAGTGGATACGGCGCATGTTCCTAATCCACGTCGCTTAGCTGTTGGTTTAGAGCAGGCTCGCTTAGCAATGCTCTTGGCAGTATTGCATCGTCATGCTGGTGTTGCGTGCTTTGATCAAGATGTTTTCCTAAACGCAGTAGGTGGAGTCAAAATTTCTGAGCCGGCTGCTGACTTAGCTGTCTTATTAGCAATTCAGTCTTCTATTCGTAATCGCGCGCTTCCTAAAGAGTTAATAGTCTTTGGTGAGGTCGGTTTGGCAGGAGAAATCCGACCTTGCCCGCGCGGTCAAGAGCGTTTAAAGGAGGCTGCAAAGTTAGGCTTTACAGTAGCGATCATTCCGAAGGCTAATATGCCCAAGACTAAGATTGCAGGACTAAAAGTAATTCCAGTAGAGCGTATTGATCAAGCTATCGCAGCTGCTGCAGAGCTTAGTTAGATCAACTGAGTTTAGATAATTGCGTTAAAAGGAATTGACTGCTTAACGCAAGTCTTCTGCTTGAATTAATAATACTTGCTCATCACCAGCAGAAACCTCCATCCAGATGACCGGAATTTGTGGGAAAGCTTTCTTAAAGTTCTCATACTCATTACCAATCTCAAGCAGAATGGCGCCGCGCTCTGAAAGATAGTCAGTGGCATGAGCAATAATTCGTCTAATCACATCCATACCGTCACCACCACCGGCTAATGCTAACTCTGGCTCAGCGTGGTATTCCGCAGGTAGCGCACTCATCGATGTGGCATTGACATACGGTGGGTTACAGATGATGAGATCAAACAGATTATCTTCATTAGGTTCTGGCAGTGCATCCCATAGATCGCCATTTAATAATTCCACTTGAGAGCTAAGACCATGACGATCTATATTGCGGGCGGCTAAAGATAATGCAGGCATGCTGATATCGCAAGCACTGACATGAATATCTGGGCATGAAAGAGCCAATAGGATTGCTAAGGAGCCATTCCCAGTGCAAAGATCTAGCGCTTTGCCATCGGCAGGAAGCCAAGGCTCCAATGAGCCATCGACAATCAGTTCTGCAAGCCAAGAGCGCGGAACAATACTTTGTTCACTGCAAAAAAATGGCACGCCCATGAGCCAGGCCTCACCCAGGATGTAAGCGAGCGGCTTACGAGTAGAGATTCTGGTATCTGCAACCATAGAGGATTTTTGCTGCTGATCTTGAGGAATTACGTCCTCGAGGTGATCTAGCGTTTCAGTTGGGCTGAGATCAAGTTGTTTGCTAACAATCCACAAGGCTTCGCTTTGTGCATCAATTGCCCCATGGCCATAATGCAGATTTGCTGCTGCTAGTTTTTGTGCAATCTGATCAATACACTGATTAACTGTAACTTGTTGCTGAGGCTCAGGGTCCATGGTGGAAAGTTTTTAGAAGAAAGGGTGGGAGTGCAAAGAAGCGAGTAAACAAGCAAGCAAATATTAGGCAATAAGTTGCTCTAGAGTCTTACGATAGATATTTTTGAGTGGCACTACATCATTGACGATAACGCATTCATCGATTTTGTGGCTAGTTGCATTGAGAGGCCCAAACTCCACCACTTCTTTACAGATCTTGGCAATAAAACGACCATCACTCGTACCGCCCGTAGTGGAGAGCTCTGTATCAACATTAGTTTCTGCTTTGATAGCTGTGCGCAGTGCGCCTGCTAAAGCACCGTCACCCGTGATGAATGGGCTACCACCTAAAACCCAGTCAATCTCATAGTCGAGACCAGCATCCCGCAGAATTATTTCCAGACGCTCACGGAGTTGTTCTGGCTTACTCTCAGTTGAGAAGCGGAAATTAAAGTCGACCGTCAATTCGCCGGGGATGACATTGTTTGCGCCAGTACCAGCGTGCACATTTGAAATCTGAAAGCTTGTAGGCTGGAAATATTGGTTGCCTTTATCCCACTCAGTTTCTACTAAAGCTGAAATAGCTGGTGCAGAGAGGTGAATAGGATTCTTACCTAGGTGTGGGTAGGCTATATGTGCCTGAATACCTTTTACTTTTAGTTTGCCCGATAGAGATCCGCGTCGACCGTTCTTAATCATGTCGCCAAGCTGATTGACTGAAGTTGGTTCCCCAATCACGCAATAATCTAAACGCTGACCTTGTTTTTGTAAGCGCTCACACATGATGACTGTGCCATCGTTTGCGGGACCTTCTTCATCGCTAGTAATCAAGAAAGCAATCGAGCCCTCGTGATCTGGATGTGCCGTGACAAACTCTTCCGTCGCCACCACAAAACCAGCTAGAGAAGTTTTCATATCCGCAGCGCCGCGACCGTAGAGGATGCCATCACGTATCGTTGGTGTAAAAGGATTATTAGTCCATTTCTCTAAGGGGCCGGTGGGCACTACGTCAGTATGGCCAGCAAATACCAATACTTTGCCTTGATCGCCGGCCTTACCTTTTTTAATTGCCCACAAGTTGGTTACCTGGAAATTTTCAGGACCACTCACTACGCTCTCAGTATGAAAGCCAATTGCTTGGAGGCGCTTAGCGATTAAATCTTGGCAACCACCATCAGCCGGCGTTACGGATTGACAGGAGATGAGAGCTTCGGTGAGCTCAAGTGTGGCGCTCATAGATTTAAATTAGTCGCGGAGTAATTCGTTAATGGCTGTTTTAGCTCTAGTTTGAGCATCAACCTTCTTCACAATAATCGCTGCATACAAGCTGTACTTGCCGCAAGCCGATGGGAGCGATCCAGGTACGACAACAGAGCCGGCTGGTACGCGACCATAGTGCACTTCACCTGTTTCACGATCATAGATCTTGGTACTCTGACCAATGTAGACACCCATGGATAAAACAGCGTTTTCTTCAATAACCACACCCTCAACCACTTCAGAACGGGCGCCGATGAAGCAGTTATCTTCAATAATGACTGGACCAGCTTGGATAGGCTCTAAAACACCCCCAATACCAACACCACCAGAAAGGTGTACGTTTTTGCCGATTTGGGCGCATGAACCGACTGTTGCCCATGTATCTACCATCGTGCCTTCGCCAACATAAGCACCAATATTGACGTATGAAGGCATTAAAACAGCATTTTTGCCAATAAATGAGCCGCGGCGGGCTACGGCAGGGGGAACTACACGGAAGCCACCCGCAGCAAAGTCAGCTGTAGTGTAGTTTTCGAACTTGCTAGGAACCTTATCGTAAAACTGGGTATATCCCCCAGCACTCATGGGTTGATTGTCTTCTAGGCGGAAGGAGAGCAAAACAGCCTTCTTAACCCATTGATTTACCTCCCACTTACCAACATCACGGCGCTCAGCTACGCGAATCGTACCGGCATTCAGACCTTCCAAGACCGCGTTTACGGCATTGCGGACATCTCCAGGGGCGCTATCTGGCGAGAGGTTTGCGCGGTTTTCCCAGGCTTGTTCAATGATGTTTTGTGGTGATTTGCTCATACTTTTAAGTTAACTATCAGATTGTTAAGGGATTTTGTCCCTGAAGGTAGATCAATCATTATATAGATGGGGCAAAAACGCGTCTAAGTAGCCCAGAGCTTGCTATCATCTTCCCACTTTAGCTTTAATTTTTACCCCTTTATTTGAACCTCTTTTTTCCCTGCAAAGTACGCTGTGCAACTGAAATCCATCAAACTTTCCGGCTTTAAGTCTTTCGTCGACCCAACCCATTTTGAAATGCCTGGCCAATTGATTGGCGTTGTGGGTCCTAACGGTTGCGGAAAGTCAAACATCATTGACGCCGTCCGCTGGGTTTTAGGTGAATCGCGCGCTAGCGAATTGCGTGGCGAGTCCATGCAAGACGTTATTTTTAATGGCTCAGGTTTGCGTAAACCATCTGGCCGAGCCAGTGTTGAACTCATTTTTGATAATACCGAGGGGCGTGCACAAGGTCAGTGGAGTGCTTTTACAGAATTAGGTATTAAGCGCGTTCTCACTCGCGATGGCAACTCAAGCTACTACGTTAACAATCAAGTAGTTCGTCGTAAGGATATTCAAGATATTTTCTTGGGTACCGGTATGGGTCCAAGGGGTTACGCCATTATTGGACAAGGAACAATCAACCGAATTTTAGAAGCAAAGCCAGAAGAGTTACGTGTATTCCTTGAAGAGGCTGCTGGTGTTTCCAAATATAAAGAGCGTCGTAAAGAAACTGCTTCTCGTTTAGAGGACACGGTAGAAAATTTAACTCGCGTTGAAGATATCTTGCGTGAGCTAGATCAACAGTTAACCCGCTTAGAAAAACAAGCGACTGTTGCTGAGCGTCATGCCGAGCTTTCTACACAAATGAAATCACAGCAACAGCTCTTGTGGTTTGTGCGTCAAACCGAGGCCGGTAAAGAGCAAGAGCGTCATGCCAATGGTATTCGTGACACTCAAGTGGGTCTTGAAGAGCAGACTGCTAAGCTACGTCACGCCGAGGCTGAGCTCGAAACTATGCGTACGCAGCAGTATGAATTACAAGACAAAGTTTCACAAGCGCAAGGAGACTTGTATCAAACCAACTCTGATGTGAGTCAGGTTGAGGCGCAGATTCATTATGTGCAAGAGGCACGTCAACGTTTGCAACAACAAACTCAAGACTTGCAAGCGCAACTTCAGCGATGGACTGTGCAAGAAACGGATGCAGCACAAGCACAACGTACTACCGAACACGAATTATCTTTAGCTGCTGAAAAAGAACAGAATTTATTAGCTGACTTCAATGGTTTACAAGAGGAAATGCCTGGCCGCGAAGAGGCATATCAGAATGCTTCACGTGAATTAAATAACGCGCGTGATTCATTGGCTGCGATTGAACAACGTCTCGCTAGTTTAGGTGAGCGTTTGCGTTCAATCTCAGCACAATCTGATGAATTACAAGGGCGCGAGAATCGTCTAACTATAGAGTTAGATGGTTTACGCCGCCCTGATGCAGAAGCGTTGCAGATGGCGATTGATCGCCAAGCAATGGCTGCTCGTAAGGTTGAAGAAGCTAAGCAACGTGCAGGCGAGACTCAGCAGCGTGTTCCTGCTGCCGATGAAGCTCGCAATGCAGCCCAACAAAAAATACAAGAAGCTAATCAGAATTTAGCCCAGACCGAAGCTAAACTCACTGCTTTGACTGCCTTACAGGCTAGCGTTCAGGCGCAGGGCAAGATTGGCCCATGGTTAGAGAGCAAGGGTCTTAAAGAGAGTAAACGTCTCTGGCAAGAGCTTAAAGTTGAAAGTGGCTGGGAAGCTGCTTTGGAGTCCGTATTGCGCGAGCGTTTAGCTGCCGTGACGGCAAAGAGCGTGCAAGAAACTTTGGCTTTGGCTAATGATGCACCTCCAAGCCGTTTGGCTATTTTGCTCACTGAAGAAATTGCGCCAGCGCATACTGTTGCCCCAGCTGACTTCACGCCTTTATTGAGTCGTGTACAAAGTGCTGGTGCACCTAGACTTACTTCGGTACTGCAGGAGTGGTTAGACAATATTTATATTGCTAGTAGTCTTGAGGACGCCTTGCATCGTCGTCAAAAATTACCGGCTGGTGGTGCATTTGTTACTCAACAAGGTCACTTAGTAAGTCGTGTTGGGGTACAACTTTATGCAGCGGATTCTGAACAGGCTGGTATGTTGGCTCGTGCTCAGGAAATGGAAAGTCTTGAGAAGCAATTGCGCGCACAACAGCTCATGCAAAGTGAACTCAAGGGTGAGTTAGATCAGTGTGTAGCGAACTACCAGGCGGCGCATCAAGCGGCTGAACAAGCTCGCGAAAATGCTGAGCATGCTGTGCAAGAGGCGCATGGCTTTGAAGTAGAAAGAATGCAGTTGACTCAAGCTGAAGAGCAATACAGTCAACGCGCAGCCCAGATTCAGGGTGAGTTGAGTGAATTACGTCAGCAGATGGAGCAAATGACGCAAAGTCAAGAGCAATCAGTTGCAGAATTACATGAGTCAGAAGAGTCAAAGCAGGGTTTGCAAGAAGCTTTACAAGTGGCGCAAGAGAAATTAGAGCGATCTACTGAAGAGCGTGATCGTTTACGTGAATCACTGCGTGCAGCTGAGATGGCTGCTCAAGAGGCTGCTTTTGCAACACGCTCTCTACAGCAGCGAATAACAGACTTACAGCGCGATCAAAGCACTGCTCGTACTCAGATCATGGAGATTCAGGATAAGCATGATGCGGCTGCTCAAGAATTAGAAACTCTCAGCGATGAAGAGGCTCAAGATAAATTACAGGGACTGTTGTTAGCGCGTAGCGCACGTGAAGCAGCTTTGGCAAATGCGCGTACAGAGCAAGATGCCTTATTACATCAGTTACGTGAGGCTGATGAGCTGCGTATGCAGGTAGAGCGCAGCTTACAGCCGATGCGCGACAAAGTGGTAGATTTGCAATTACGCGAGCAAGCTGCTCGTTTGAACTTTGAGCAATTTGCCACTTTATTAGCGGATGCAGAAGCTGACCTCATCGCACTTGAGGCAAACTTTAGTCCGGATTTGAAGGTTGGTGCTTTGCAGAGTGATGTAAATCGCTTGAGCGCTGAGATTGCTTCCTTGGGCCCGGTCAATATGGCTGCCTTAGATGAGTTATCAAGCTCACGTGAGCGCAAACAATTCTTAGATGCGCAGTCAGCAGACTTGAACGAAGCTATGCAGACTTTGACAGATGCGATTGCCAAGATTGATGCAGAGACGCGTGATCTATTGCAAGGTACTTTTGATCAGGTTAATACCCACTTCGGTAAGTTATTCCCAGAATTATTTGGTGGCGGTCATGCCGAGCTTGTAATGACTGGTGAAGAGATCCTAGACTCTGGCGTACAAGTTATGGCTCAGCCGCCTGGCAAGAAAAATAGCTCTATTTACCTTCTCTCTGGTGGTGAAAAGGCGCTCACTGCGATTGCTTTGGTGTTCTCACTCTTCCTATTGAACCCGGCTCCATTCTGCTTACTTGATGAGGTTGATGCTCCTTTAGACGATGCAAATACCTTGCGTTATGCGCAGCTAGTGGCCAAAATGTCAGATAAGACACAGTTTTTGTTTATTTCTCATAACAAGATCACTATGGAAATCGCTCATCAACTTATTGGTGTCACGATGCAAGAGCAGGGCGTTTCCCGCATCGTCGCGGTAGATATCTCTTCTGCAGTTTCAATGGTAGAGGCTGCCTAAATGTATGTAGAACAAATCATGACGATGCTGGGTTTGTCTGATTTGCAACTAGCGCTGGCTGTTATTGGCTTATTGATTCTGATAGCGGTAGCTATCCTCAATATTCAGTACGCTCGAGATCGACGTAAAGCAAAAGAGATCAACGAATACTCCTTAGATGATCGTCTTGGAAAAGAGCCTAGCTTTAGTCAAGGTTTTGCTGATGGCTATACAGGGCGTACTGAGCCTAGTTTTGGTGAAGTGCAGTCAACCACGATCTCTGCTCCAGAAAAGTTTGCCATTGATCCCCGTATTGATTGTGTCATCACGCTTCGCTTTGATGAGGCCATCAGCGGCGCTGAAATTTTGGCAGAAATTAATGCTTGGACGGATCTAGAGGCTCAATCAACAGCGCGCTGGATGTGCGAGGGTTTAAGTGCGAACCTAGATGTTGCAGAAGATTGGGAGGAGATTCATCCCAAATCTACCTACTCTGACTTGCAGTTAGCAATTCAACTAGCAAGTCGTAAAGGAGCTATTGGTGTTCTAGAGTTATCTGATTTTTGCTCCCGCGCTCAAGCGTTAGCTGAAACTTTGGGATCGCAAATTGATATGCCTAGCGTTAGCACCATGCTCGACAGCGCTAAAGAATTAGATGTCATGGCGGCGGAGAGTGATATTCAGTTGAGTATCAACATCCTCTTTGATGAGTCATGCCCTTGGGGTAACTTTGATGCACTGATGCGTCAAAGTGGCTTTAAGTTAGCGCGCAATGGTCGTCAATATGAATATCAAAGTAAAGGTCTAGTGCTGTTTTATAGTACCGACTTAGACCCTAATAAGTCAGTAACTCAATTGACCTTATTGTTAGAGGTTCCTTTAGTGCCACAAGATGAGCGTGCATTTGAAAGAATGTTGGCTGAGAGTATTGAAATTGCTCAAGCAGCTCATGGCCGCTTAGTGGATGACAACGGCATCAATCTGAGTGAGTCTGCGGTCATCAGCATTCGTCAGTACCTCGATATTCTTTATGCCAATCTTGAGAAATCTGGTGTTCCTGCTGGATCTTCTACAGCTAGCAGATTATTTAGCTAGGAAATTACTTTGTCGTCTAATAGTCCGACAAATTTAGCGGAGCGTTATGCATTCTTGCAGTCCGAGCTTGCTCGCTTAGAGCATGCTTACTACGTCCTTGATAATCCGCTGTTACCGGATGTTGAATATGACCGCCTCTATCGAGAGTTGCTTGATATTGAAGCCGCTCATCCTGAGTGGATTACTCCTGAGTCCCTATCCCAGCGTGTAGGTGGCGCAGCGCTAAAAGAATTTGATTCAGTTACCCATGCAGTGCCGATGCTTTCGCTTAATAATGCCTTTGAGGATGCCGAGCTGATTGCCTTTGACCGCCGCTGTCGTGAAGCTTTACATGTAGATCAAGTAACTTATGCGGGCGAACTCAAATTTGATGGTTTAGCTATTTCCCTTCGTTATGAAAATGGCTTGCTGGTTACTGCAGCGACTCGTGGCGATGGTGCCAGCGGTGAGGATGTCACAGCTAATATTAAAACGATTCGCGCCATTCCATTAAAGCTCACTGGTAAAAATATTCCGAATGTTTTAGAAGTGCGTGGCGAGGTCTTTATGTACCTTAAGGACTTTGAGAAAATGAATCGGCAGGCTGCACAGCAGGGTGAGAAAGAGTTTGCCAATCCTCGCAACGCAGCGGCGGGTAGTTTGCGTCAATTGGACTCTAAGATCACAGCAAAAAGACCGCTATCCTTTTTTGCCTATGGCTTAGGAGCATTAGAGCCACAATCTTGGTTGCCTCAAACCCATGAAGAGTTACTCAACGCTTATGTTGATTTAGGCTTGCCAGTTTGCTCAGAACGAAAGGTGCTGCATTCTGTAGAAGAAATTTTGGCTTTTTATAAGGAGATTGGCGCTAAGCGAGACTCACTGCCGTACGATATTGATGGTGTTGTTTATAAGGTGAATTCTTTTGCTGAACAAGCCAAGCTAGGCTTTGTTTCCAGAGCGCCTCGCTTCGCGTTAGCTCACAAGTACCCGGCCCAAGAAGCGCTGACAACAGTATTAGGTATTGATGTGCAGGTAGGGCGCACAGGCGCTATCACTCCAGTAGCTAGATTGGCCCCAGTAGAAGTAGGTGGAGTAACTGTTACCAATGCTACCTTGCACAATGAAGATGAAGTCAAGCGCAAGGATGTTCGTACTGGCGATACTGTTTCAGTGAGAAGAGCGGGCGATGTGATTCCAGAGGTGGTATCTGTTATTAAAGATCGTCGTCCAGCAGATGCTCAAGAATTTGTCATGCCCACTAACTGCCCTGTATGCGATTCGCATATTGAGCGTTTGGCAGATGAGGCTGTAGCCCGCTGTAGTGGTGGATTGTTTTGTGGCGCTCAACGTAAACAGGCGCTCATTCACTTTGCTCACAGAAGGGCGCTGGACATTGAAGGTTTAGGTGAGAAGATTGTGGATCAATTGGTTGACCACAATCTTGTGAGAACCCCGGCCGACCTCTATCGCCTTGGATTTACTGCGCTAGCCAACCTAGAGCGCATGGGTGAGAAATCGGCCGACAATCTCATGCAGGCAATTAACCAGTCTAGAAATACGACGCTTGCTCGCTTTATATTTGCTTTGGGCATTCGTCACGTGGGTGAGACTACTGCTAAGGATCTAGCTAATCATTACCAATCTATGCATGCACTAATGGATGCTAGCTTGGAAGATTTA
>Ga0007809_10000708_pt1 | contig 13985 bp, 15 predicted proteins | sample CryBogCBE02Aug07_FD_60383 | JGI IMG/M metagenome (GOLD analysis project Ga0007809, IMG submission 60383) | Freshwater microbial communities from Crystal Bog, Wisconsin, USA - CBE02Aug07 | ecosystem: Environmental > Aquatic > Freshwater > Lake | place: Crystal Bog, Wisconsin, USA | collected...
GCGGATGAAAAATCATCGCATTCTATTTGTAGATACTTCACCTCAGCCCGAAAAATTAGCCCAAGAACTTGCTGGTGTAATGGCAGCGCAATATTTTCCCCTGCCTTATTCAGGGTCAAGAAAAAAGATTACAGAGGCAGCTATTCAGCTGGCGAGTTTCTAGCATAGGATTTATCGCGAATTTTTCTCAACACTCTTTTGCCTTTTAAGTAAGCGTTTAAAAATAATGCAAGATTAAGGGTAATCAAGATGAACGCTAAGATGTTGCTAAGGGTTGACATTATCTTCTCCTTCATTATTCAGGACGCTTTGAATTAACTTGAGAGCCGCCACTTCATCACCTTCATGAAATAAGTGGCCACCCTTTAACTCGATAACTTTTGCTCTATCAAAATATTTTCTAATAACGCCGCGTAAATTTATTATTGGTATCCAGCCATCATCTTCTGTAAGAATGAAGATCAGTTTTGATTCAATTGTTTTGCATTTTTCTAGCAGATTAGCTATATCAGTACCTGCCATAAAATTCATAGACCCATTAAGATGATCTGTGCTATTAAATAAAGTCTTATACAGAGCCCTCTTTTCACCACTTAATTTTGTTTTTGTAGAATCTAACAGCCCGTCAATAATCTTAGTATGAGGTAATAAGTCACTCAGAATTGAAATAAAAAAAGATGAGGTGACAATTGGATTTAATAAAGGGGCTATAAAGTAGTGATAGAAGCTGGGTAAACTAATTAAGGATGGATTGAGCCCAATAATTTTTTTAGGTTGCTTATTAATAAGCGCATAACTTAATCCTAGAGTTGCACCTGCTGAATGCCCAATAACGTAATCAAAGTACTCAATGCCTAAGGCATCCTTTAGCTTAGTAAGTTGGGTAGCAAGTTCATCCAGGCTAAAAGATTTTTTCGTAATGAACTCTGTAAATCCGTGTCCCGGTAAATCAGGTGCAATCACAGTGTAATTTTTTGATAACTCTGTAAAGATGGCTCCCCAGGTGTGCGCAGAAGATCCAGTTCCATGAAGCATCAGAATGTGCTTTGGTGAATTACCTCCAACTTGAACGTGCCAAGATAAGGTTTCAGTTTTTATCTCTCGACTGAAAGAATGGTTTGGCCAATCCTTAGGGATACTTTTCATTTGCTCTAATTAAGGGTAAACCCGCATAAATAAGTTTGACAGCACGACTATTAGTGTCTATATTTTTTTACATATTAAATTGTATTTTAAATTAGACAAAGTATTTTCCTTAATAGGGGCAAGTTCATGTCACCACTCAAGCATTTAGATCGAGCGTTAGAGCAGGCTTTGAAATCGCATGAATCTATCAAGGGCCCACCTTTGCTAAGTAAGGCTATTAGGCATGCAGTCTTTCCTGGCGGTGCGCGAATTAGACCGCAATTGACTTTGGCTGTTGCACAAGCCTGTGGAAATGATGATCCCCAATTGTCAATGGCTAGCGCAATTTCGATTGAAATGATTCATTGTGCTTCTTTAGTTCACGATGATTTACCTTGTTTTGATAATGCAGATATGCGCCGGGGCCAGACGTCGGTTCATAAAGAATATGGTGAGAGATTGGCGGTCTTAACTGGCGATGCCCTGATTGTCATGGCTTATGAAACTGTTGCTGCTGCATCAAGAAGATCTTCTCATCGTCTAGCACCAATCATTAAGACAATTTCACAGGGTGTTGGCGCCCCATTTGGAATTATTGCTGGTCAGTCATGGGAGTGCGAGACACAAGCAAATCTGAGCGATTATCAAAGAGCAAAGACCGGTGCTTTGTTTGCCGCGGCAACCTCAAGTGGCGCGCAAGCAGCTGGAGCTGATGCGGAGACTTGGAGAGGTTTAGGTGAGTGGCTTGGTGAGGCATATCAAATTGCGGATGATATTCGAGATGTGCTGGGAGATGCGCAACTTTTAGGTAAGCCCTCAGGGCAAGATCAAGAACATCATCGTCCTAGTTCCGCAAAAGAGCTTGGGCTGAATGGGGCCGTTGAGCATTTTGATTTATTAGTTGGCAAGGCAGTATCTTCCATTCCAAGTTGTATGGGTGATAAGGCGTTAAAAAAACTAGTCGCATTTGAGGCAGAAAGATTATTGCCTTCATCTTGGTTCGAGCGTGGTGAAAGACATATTGCTATAGAAACTCTGCGCCAGGCTGCTTAGCGCTCTAACTAAAGTGTCTCAAGCTCGAACAACTCCAATTGAGAAAGTCTCAATTGACTACGGTCTATTCGACAGACTGCAAATTGATAGGGATAAGCTAATTGCGAACTCTCGATTTCGAAATGCTATTGCCAAAATTCCATTTTTAAGAAGCATTGCAAAAAAGAGAGCTAATCAACTATTTGATGTGATGGCTGGTTTTGTATATTCACAAATTCTTTTAGCTTGCATACGTCTTGATCTCTTTAATCATCTAAAGGACGGACCACTAACGCTGGAGTCAATAAAAAACGAATGTGGTCTTGAGGGTGCGCCTCTAAAACAGCTACTAGAAGCTGCTGTATCAATACATCTTTTAGAAATTCGGACTAAAAATAAATATGGCTTAGGAAGGTTGGGTGCTCCACTAGTTGGAAATTCTGCATTAGCAGCAATGATAGAGCACCACAGTGTTTTATATGAAGACTTGAGAGACCCCTTGCTATTGTTATCGGGAAAACTCAAGAGTAAAAAACTAGAAAAATTTTGGCCGTATGTTTCAAGTGATCCTGAAGATCAGGAATCACTAAAAGATCAAGATCGAGTAAAAGATTACTCTGACTTAATGTCTGCATCGCTGCCATTGGTTGCGGATCAAGTTGTCGGTGCTTATGATTTTTCAAGGCATCGCTGCTTGTTAGATGTTGGGGGAGGGCAAGGCACCTTTCTAAAAAGGGTGCATCTGCAATCACCCCAGTTGCAGAGAATGCTTTTTGACCTGCCGGGTGTTATTAATCTTGCTGCAGAAAATTTCTCTACCAATGCTGATGATCAATCTATCAAAGTCTTTGGCGGAGATTTTTTTAGGGATGAGCTTCCCACTGGTGCGGATTTAATTACTCTTATTCGAGTCATTTTCGATCATGACGATGAGAGGGTAAAAATCTTGTTGCGATCAATTTATAGAGCGCTTTCTCCGGGTGGAAAATTATTGATTGCTGAACCTATGGCTGAAACCCCCGATCATCCTCCCATGGGGCATGCTTATTTTGGGTTTTATTTATTGGCGATGGGAAGAGGTCGGCCTAGAACAGTTAATGAGATAGGTCGGCTAGCTATTCAGGTCGGCTTTAAAGGTGTCGAGGTATTGCCATCAGATATGCCTATAAATGCCCAAGTTTTGCTGATAAGCACGTAATTAAGGGTAAATACTAATAGATAGTATTTTATAAGTGTATAAATTGGTTTACATATAAAAGAGTAAATTAATATATACATATGCAAAGTCAGCTTCATTCCACAGCGGTACTAATGGAGTCTCCAAAAGAGCTCAGGTTGAAGCGGCTTTTGCTTGATGAACCTGCAGACTCAGATGTTGTTGTACAAATTGAGTGGAGCGGTATTAGCACCGGTACAGAAAAATTGCTTTGGAATGGAACCATGCCAGACTTTCCTGGAATGGGGTATCCGCTAGTTCCGGGATACGAATCAGTAGGAAGAGTTACTCAAGTAGGAAAGTCATCCCACCTTAGCCTGAATCAGAGAGTTTTTGTGCCAGGCGCTAAATGTTTTGGCGACGTCAAAGGCTTGTTTGGGGGAGCTTCCTCACATGTGGTTGTCTCATCCGATAAGGTGATTGAACTCCCCGAAGATATTGGCGAGGAGGGAGTTTTACTTGCTCTAGCTGCTACCGCCTATCACGTCACGCAAGGAAAAAAAATATTACAACCTGATTTGATAGTGGGTCACGGTGTTTTGGGAAGATTGATTGCTCGAATTGCGGTTATGTTTGGTCACCAGCCAGTAGTCTGGGAGATTGATGCAGATCGCATGAGTGGAGCTGAGGGCTACACAGTTCTTCATCCTTGTGATGATCAAGAAAATAAATATAAAAATATTTGTGATGCAAGTGGACAGGTCAGCGTATTAAATAAATTAATCAGTCAACTTCAGGTTGGTGGAGAGATCACTCTTGCCGGCTTTTATGATAAAGATATTCAATTTAACTTTCCTAATGCATTTATGAAGGAAGCTAAATTCCGGATTGCTGCTCAGTGGGCACCTCAAGATTTATTGGATGTAAAGCAACTGATATCACGAGGAAAGCTAAGCGTTAATGGGCTTATAACGCATCATCGTAAACCCTCTTCGATTAGCGATGTTTATCGGACTGCATTTGAAGATCCTAGCTGTCTCAAAATGGTAGTTGATTGGAGAGAAGCATTATGAATGCCCCAAGCGTCCCAAAAGAAATAACGATTCAATTTGCGCAATTGAAAAAAGAGGCCGCTATCGAGCCTGATCAAGTTCATACAGGCGAGGTTAAAAAAGAAACCCAGATCATCGCCATTTATGGCAAAGGCGGTATCGGGAAAAGTTTTACCTTGGCTAACCTATCCTACATGATGGCTCAGCAGGGTAAAAAGGTATTGCTGATTGGCTGTGATCCTAAAAGCGACACTACGTCCTTGCTTTTTGGTGGCAAAGCTTGCCCCACCATTATTGAAACTTCCTCTAAGAAAAAGTTAGCGGGCGAAGAAGTCAAGATCGGTGATGTTTGTTTCAAGCGCGACGGTGTTTATGCAATGGAACTAGGTGGCCCTGAGGTTGGAAGAGGTTGCGGTGGCCGAGGAATCATTCACGGGTTTGAGACACTTGAGAAGCTTGGTTTTCATGACTGGGGATTTGATTATGTCTTGCTAGACTTTTTGGGCGATGTAGTCTGCGGAGGTTTTGGATTGCCTATTGCCAGGGATATGTGTCAGAAAGTAATTGTTGTAGCAAGTAATGATCTCCAATCCCTATATGTTGCTAATAACGTATGCTCCGCAGTCGAATATTTCCGTAAATTAGGCGGCAATGTTGGTGTGGCTGGTATGGTCATCAATAGAGATGATGGCACAGGGGAAGCAACTGCTTTTGCTGAACAAGTTGGTATTCCAGTTCTTTCGGTTATCCCTGCGAATGACGATATTAGAAGGAAGAGTGCTAGTTACGAAATCATTGGAAAGCCGGACTCTCAGTGGGGAACTCTCTTTGAATCTTTGGCAAGCAATGTTGCGCAAGCTCCTCCGGTTCGACCAAAACCAATGGCACCAGATGATCTACTAGGGCTATTTTCAGCAAGTCAGGTGGGTAGAGATATCGTTCTTGAGCCTGCGACTATTTTTGATATGGTTGGCAAGAATGAAGTGATTAAGCCAACTCTTGAAGTGATTTACGACAAAGCCTAGAGATCGGAGCTATCGTGAAATCATCCAAGGTTATTCCAATACAGACTCAGAATGCCTCTGAAACTGGGATAGCTTGTCATTCGGGTGCAGAAGAGTTGTTGGCTGCTGCTAAGTCTGCAAATAAAAGTGAGATCTTGGGTCAATATGCAAAAGACTATCCCAAAGGTCCTCATGATCAGCCTCAAAGTATGTGCCCAGCGTTTGGATCCTTGCGGGTTGGTTTGAGAATGCGTAGGACAGCTACGATTCTGTCGGGTTCAGCCTGTTGTGTATATGGCCTTACTTTTACCTCTCACTTTTATGGCGCACGTCGAAGCGTTGGATATGTACCATTTAACTCAGAATCTCTAGTTACTGGAAAGTTATTCGAAGACATACGTGATGCAGTTTACAAGGAAGCAAATCCAGATCTTTATGACGCCATAGTCATTATTAACTTGTGTGTTCCAACTGCTAGCGGTGTTCCATTGCAATTATTGCCTAAGGAAATCAATGGCGTTCGGATTATTGGTATCGATGTTCCTGGATTTGGGGTGCCCACTCATGCTGAGGCAAAAGATGTCTTAGCGAGCGCAATGTTACGTTATGCACGTTCCGAAATTGAGAATGGCCCAGTTTCCGCACCCCGAACTGGCTTATCTGAAAAGCCTGCTGTTACCTTGCTCGGTGAGATGTTTCCGGTAGATCCCATCAGTATTGGCATGATGCTAGAGCCCATGGGTTTAGGTGTGGGGCCAGTTGTGCCAACCAGAGAGTGGCGTGAGCTCTATCAAGCCTTAGATTCTAAAGTCGTTGCAGCAATTCATCCCTTTTACACCGCAAGCATACGCGAATTTGAAAATGCCGGCCGCACTATTGTAGGATCGGCCCCTGTTGGTTATGACGGAACGGCGAATTGGTTAGAGCAAATCGGTGCTGCTAATGGTGTCAGCGCAGAAAAAATTGGTAATGCAAAAAATCAGTTTTTGCCGATGATTCAATCAGCTTTAAAGGCCAAGCCCATTAAAGGCAGAATCACTGTCAGTGGTTACGAGGGCTCTGAATTATTAGTGGCACGCTTATTGTTAGAGAGTGGTGCCGATGTGCGCTATGTAGGTTCTGCATGTCCAAAAACAGTCTGGAGCAGTAGCGATTTAGACTGGCTTGAGAGTCGCGGGGTGCATGTAGAGTATCGCGCATCTCTCGAACAAGATCTGGCAGCAATGAAAGAGTTTTCTCCAGATTTGGTGATTGGTACAACACCAGTTGTTCAAAAGGCTAAGGAATTATCTATTCCTGCCTTGTACTTTACTAACCTGATTTCGGCAAGACCATTAATGGGTGCTGCAGGCGCTGGATCGCTTGCACAAGTGGTGAATTCTGCTTTAGATAATCAAGATCGATTTAATTCTATGAATTCGTTCTTTGCTGGTGTTGGCAAAGATTATGCGACAGGTATCTGGGAATCTGTGCCAGTTGATCGACCAGAATTTAAGGCTGATGTGAAGCGCCGTTTAGAAAAAGCAATGGCCAAACAAAAAGCAGAGGAGATTGGTTGATGTTAGTACTAGACCATGATCGTGCTGGTGGCTATTGGGGGGCAGTTTATGTATTTACTGCCGTGAAGGGACTTCAGGTTGTTATTGATGGGCCAGTTGGCTGTGAGAATTTGCCGGTTACATCGGTACTTCATTACACCGATGCTCTACCGCCACATGAGTTGCCTATTGTAGTAACCGGTCTTGCTGAGGAACAGTTAGGTAGAGAGGGCACTGAAGAGTCAATGAAGCGTGCTCATAAGGTACTTGATTCTAATTTGCCTGCAGTAGTAGTTACTGGCTCTATTGCGGAGATGATTGGTGGTGGCGTGACTCCTGAAGGAACTGGTATCAAGCGCTTCCTGCCTCGCACAATAGATGAGGATCAATGGCAGTGTGCTAACCGGGCCATGAATTGGCTGTGGACTGAGTATGGTCTGAAAAAGATTCCCCCACGTAAAAAAAGCGCGGACACAAAACCGAGGGTCAATATTATTGGACCCTCTTATGGTAGCTTCAATTTGTATAGTGACTTGGCAGAAATTAGGCGTTTAGTCGAAGGTATTGGCGCCGAAGTAAATTTAGTATTCCCTTTGGGAACGCACCTTGCTGATGTTCCAAAACTCATTGATGCGGATGTCAATATTTGCATGTATCGCGAATATGGACGACTCCTTTGTGAGACTCTTGAGCGCCCCTATTTGCAAGCCCCTATTGGCATGCAATCCACCACTGCGTTTTTAAGAAAACTGGGTGAGTTGTGTGAGCTTGATGTGGAGCCCTTTATTGAAAAAGAAAAGCATACAACACTGAAGCCCATCTGGGATTTGTGGCGTTCTGTTACGCAGGACTTCTTTGGAACAGCCAGCTTTGCAATCGTGGCTAGTGAAACCTATACAAGGGGTGTCAGAAATTTTCTTGAAGAAGAGATGGGTCTTCCATGTAACTTTGCAGTTTCAAGGTTGCCAGGAAACAAGACAAATAATGTAGAAATTAGAGAGTTAGTTCAAAAGAAAACTCCTTTGGTCATGTTTGGAAGCTATAACGAGCGAATGTATGGCAGTGAAGTTGGCGCACGTTTTTCTTTTATTCCGGCTTCTTTCCCTGGTGCCATTATTCGTAGACATACGGGCACCCCTTATATGGGGTATTCCGGATCGGTCTATTTGATCCAGGAAGTTTGCAATTCATTATTTGATGCTTTGTTCAATATTTTGCCCTTGGGTACTGAGATGGATAAAGTTGATCCAACCCCAGCAAAGCTACAAAGTTCTATTCAAGCTATGCCATGGGAGCAAGAGGCCCAGGAGTTATTAAACAAATTAATTAGTAAGCAGCCAGTCCTTACTCAAATATCGGCAGCGAAAAAAATTCGCGATGAGGCTGAGTTAGAAGCTCGTAAACAAAAAATTGAAAAAGTGACTGTGGCTTGTTTGCAGAAGTCATCCTTCTCTTTAGTCGAGGGAGAGATGGCATGAAATCCATTCAAAGAAATTGCTCAAGTAAGGAGCTAAACCAATATGGTGTAGTGAAGCCATATCCTCAAATCTACAGGGGTGATGTAGAAAAGACCGCAAGGTCAGTTTCAAGGAGTAGTCATCATGAGTGAAAACAGATCTATATCTGGGCTTACCGATGCAGAGGCCAAAGAATTCCATACATTTTATATGCAAGGTCTTCTCGGGTTTACTGCAATCGCTGTCGTCGCGCACATACTTGTATGGGCATGGCGTCCATGGTTCTTTTGATGCAGTAGTGAGTACATAGTAAACGTAGTTAATTAGAGGGAGTGTTTTTATGAAGATCAATACGGATTTAATGCATGAACATATTTTGCCTGACGCCCTGTCATTCAAAATTATTTTTTTGATTAGTTACGTGGTGCTCTTTGTTGTTGCACTTTTTTTAATTGTCTTGCCTGCTTCCCAGAAAAGTTGGTTATTTTCCGGAGCTGACGGAGCTTCATTTTTTAAGTCAGTTGAATCGGGTGTTTACAGTTTTATGTCTTACTTAAATTAGGAGAAATATTATGTGGAGAATTTGGAAGCTATACGACCCACTTCGTGCGATGGTTGCACAGGGCGTTTTTCTCTTTGCTTTGGCAGCAATGATTCATCTCATTTTATTGAGCACTGTTCAGTACAAATGGTTGGATGGTATGAGTCAAGAGCAGTACAAAGCAGCTATATCAGCAGCGAAGAAGTAGTTAGATGTGTAAACCGTAGACGAATTCCTAGTAATAGTAATTCGTCTACGCAAGATTAATTTAATGTGAGAAGAATTCTCATTTTGTAAGGAGCGCTAAATGGCCATGCTCAACTTTGAAAAAAAATACCGTGTGCGCGGTGGAACTCTAATTGGAGGAGATCTTTTTGATTTCTGGGTAGGGCCTTTCTACGTCGGTTTTTTTGGAGTCACTACTATATTTTTTGCATTCCTTGGAACTGCAATGATCTTCTGGGGCACCTCCCAGGCGGGCGTCTTTAACCCCTGGCAAATAAACATTGCCCCTCCCGACCTCAAATATGGATTGGGAGTAGCTCCTTTAATGGAGGGTGGATTGTGGCAAATCATTACGATCTGTGCCCTAGGAGCATTTGGATCATGGGCCTTACGTGAAGTAGAAATTTCTCGGAAATTGGGAATGGGTCTGCACGTACCCGTTGCTTTTAGTATGGCAATATTCGCATACTTCACCCTAGTGGTGATTCGCCCTGTCTTAATGGGTGCATGGGGCTACGGTTTTCCCTATGGAATTCTCAGCCATTTAGATTGGGTATCAAATACGGGCTATCAGTATCTTCATTTCCATTACAACCCAGCCCACATGATTGCAGTAACACTTTTTTTTACTACTACCTTAGCGCTTGCACTTCATGGAGCATTAATCCTGTCTTCTACAAACCCGCAGCCCGGACAGCCGGTTAAAACTCCTGAGCATGAAGATACCTTCTTTAGAGACATTATTGGGTACTCCGTTGGAACGTTAGGTATTCATCGACTCGGATTATTCCTGGCATTAGCAGCGGTCTTTTGGAGTGCTGTTTGTATTGTTATTAGTGGCCCCTTTTGGACAAAAGGTTGGCCTGAATGGTGGACATGGTGGTTGAATTTACCAATCTGGGGTTAGTACTCAGCTAAATTAAAAATGCGGAGAGCATGATGGAATATCAAAATCTATTTACACAAACACAAGTAACCGGTCCAGCAAGTCGAGGTGTTCCGATTAATGCCTATGATATGCGTGAGCGAACCCGCTCTATTGGATTCAGTCACCTTATGGGTCGCATTGGTAATGCGCAGATCGGACCAGTCTATCTTGGAAGATTAGGGGTTGCATCCTTAATATTTGGTATGACGGCATTTTTCATTATTGGTATGAATATGTTGGCTCAAGTAGGCTGGAATCCGCTGCAATTTGTCAGAAAATTATTTTGGCTCTCTCTTGATGCGCCAGCACCTAAGTATGGGTTAACTTTTCCGCCCTTGAATGAAGGGGGTTGGTGGTTAATCGTTGGTTTATTCACAACCATTTCAATTTTGCTCTGGTGGTTACGAACATTTCGTAGAGCTCAGGCTCTGGGAATGGGTACTCATGTGCCTTGGGCATTTGCTTCAGCAATTTGGTTATTCTTAGTGCTAGGTCTTATTCGTCCAGTATTGATGGGTAGCTGGAGTGAGGGAGTTCCATTCGGAATTTTTTCTCATCTAGACTGGGTTTCAGCGCTCTCTATTCGTTACGGAAATTTGTTCTATAACCCGTTTCATATGCTTTCAATCGTCTTTCTATATGGATCAGTTCTCTTATTTGCAATGCACGGTGCAACTATCCTAGCAGTGAGTCGTTTTGGCGGTGAAAGAGAGATTGAGCAAATTGTTGATAGAGGAACTGCATCTGAACGTGCAGCCTTATTTTGGAGATGGACCATGGGCTTTAACGCCACAATGGAGTCTATTCACCGTTGGGCCTGGTGGTTTGCGGTTCTGACTCCATTAACGGGTGGAATTGGAATATTGCTAACTGGCACAGTAGTTGATAACTGGTATCTATGGGGTGTTAAACACAATATGGCACCCAGTTATCCAGCAATTTATGGAACTGTATCCGATCCTGCTCTGAAAGCACCAGTAGCTCCAGTAGCAACAGGGGAGAAAAAATGAAAAACTTTCGCCAAAAAATTGCAATCGCATGCAGCGTTTTAGTAATCATCATGCTTACAGCCTGTGAGCGACCTCCAGTAGAGTCAAAGCAAACTGGGTATCGCGGTACTGGTATGGATCAAATTAATAATCCCAGAACACAAGAGCAGCTTGCAAAAATTAATGAGATGCCTGCTGGCGTACCTGCCTCACCTGATGGGCCAAAGGCTGGCGCAACGTATAAAAATGTCAAGGTATTAAATAACCTTAGCACTGCTCAGTTTGGTGCTTTTATGGTATCAATGACTTCATGGGTAGCACCTAAAGAAGGTTGCTCTTATTGTCACAACGTCCAAAATTTTGCTGATGATTCTCTCTACACTAAAACTGTGGCTAGAAGAATGATTCAGATGAATCAGCAAATTAATAGCAATTGGACTGATCACGTTAAAAATACTGGGGTTACATGCTATACCTGTCATAGGGGTAACAACATCCCGCAAAATGTTTGGTTTAACCCAGATGAGAATCGTGGTGGAAATATGCTGGGCAATACCAATGGGCAAAATGATCCTGCTCCTGCAGTTGCCTATACTTCCTTACCTAACAAACCATTTGCAGCATATTTGGTTGAAAAATCTGGTCCTGCGAGAATTGTGGGTAAAACAGCCTTGCCAACAGGCAACAAGGCTACCCTACAAAGTACAGAAAATGTTTATGGAATGATGACTCATATGTCTCATTCTCTTGGAGTGAACTGTACTTATTGCCATAATTCGCAAAATTTCTCCAGCTGGGAGCAAAGTACCCCTCAACGTGTTCAGGCATGGTATGGCATACAAATGCTGAAGGATGTTAATACTAATTTTCTGACATCTTTAAGTAGTGTATTTCCGCCAAATCGCCTAGGGCCAACTGGAGATGTTGCTAAGGCAAATTGCGCAACTTGCCATCAAGGCGTTAATAAACCACTTTTAGGTCAAAGCATGTTGAAGGATTATCCCTATCTTGCTCCAAATCAAACAATGCCAAAAGATAGTAACCATAGCGCGGCAAACTAATCTTACCAACCCCTTTGATAGCTGAGATCAAAGGGGTATTAAATAAAGGATGTCTGATGGACCAGCAGGTCGATCAATTTAAGGTCCCAGAACACATAGCCGTAGCAGGAGATATAAACACTTCTGAACGTGCTCTTGTAATAGGCGCAGGTTTTGGTGGGCTAGCTGCAGCAATTCGCTTGGCTGTAAAAGGCTATGATGTCCAAGTATTAGAGAGACTAGGGGAGGCAGGAGGAAGAGCTTATGTGCACAGAAGAAATGGCTTTACTTTTGACGCAGGCCCTACGATTATTACCGCCCCATTTTTGTTAGAAGAGTTATGGAGTTTGTGCGGTAAAAAAATGTCTAATGACGTTGATTTGCGCGCTATGGATCCGTTCTATCAAATCCGTTTTGCCGACGGACGCATATTTAACTACACCGGCGATCTAAAGCGTATGAAGCAAGAAATTGCCAAATTTAGTCCTAGCGATCTACCTGGTTATCTGCGCTTTCTGGAAGAGGCAGAATATTGCTACAAACTCGGATTTGAAGAACTAGGCGATGTTGCATTTGATAGCCTGAAAGACTTGATAAAAGCATTTCCAAGCTTAGTAAAGATGCGTGCTTGGAACAATTTATATAGTCTGGTCGCTAAGCATATTAAAAATCCACAGCTTAGAGAGGTAATGAGCTTTCATCCATTGTTAATTGGGGGTAATCCCTTTTCGGTGACTTCTGTTTATGCATTAATTAATTCTTTAGAGCGTAAATGGGGTGTTCATTCTGCAATGGGTGGGACAGGATCCATTATTAAAGGACTTGTTGGCTTACTTGATAGCCTTGGTGTAAAAATTCGATACGCCAGCACTGTTAAGAAAATTAATATTGTTGATGGCAAGGTCACAGGCGTGACGTTAGAAAATGGCGAAGTTTTATATTCTAATAAAGTAGTCTGTAATGCAGATACAGCATGGACTTATAAAAATTTAATTGATCCAGCGTATCGCAAAATATGGACAAATAAAAAAATTGAGAATGGCAAGTATTCAATGAGCTTATTTGTCTGGTACTTTGGTACCAAAAAGAAATACTCCGATATTCCGCATCATATGATGTTATTGGGTAAACGTTATAAATTGCTATTGAATGATATTTTTAAGCGCCATCATCTTGCTAAAGACTTTAGTTTATATTTACATCGTCCAACGGCAACGGATCCTAGTTTAGCTCCTTCAGGATGCGATACCTTTTATGTGCTCTCTCCAGTTCCTCATTTAGATAGTGGTACTGATTGGAAGCAGGAGGCTGAGCCCTATAGAAAGGTTATTGCTAAGATGCTTGAGGAAACTGTTCTGCCTGGATTGCAAGAAAATTTGGTTGAATCGTTTGTTATGACCCCTCAAGACTTTAAAGATAGGTTACTCTCTTATAAAGGTGCTGCTTTTGGTCTAGAGCCACTCTTAACTCAAAGTGCCTGGTTCAGGCCACATAATCGCAGCGAAGATATCGAAGGTCTTTATATGGTTGGAGCAAGTACTCATCCGGGCGCTGGGATTCCAGGAGTTTTATCTTCTGCCAGGGCTTTAGATTCATTAATTACTCCTGCAAAAATGCTCTCTCATAATGCACGATAGAGCTATTACATCGGAATACGGATTTCAAATCGATCTGCTCTCTTGTGAGAACCTGATGAGGGATGGCTCGAAATCTTTTTTCTCGGCATCTAGGATTCTGCCTTCTAGTATTCGCGATTCTGCTATAGCTTTATATGCTTTCTGTCGTTTACTAGATGATATGGTAGATGATCAAAATGCTTCTGATGATGTCATTGAGCAGATTGAATATCGATTGGATCGTATTTATTCAAAAAATCCACTAGATATTCCTGCAGATAG
>Ga0007809_10000716_pt1 | contig 13906 bp, 10 predicted proteins | sample CryBogCBE02Aug07_FD_60383 | JGI IMG/M metagenome (GOLD analysis project Ga0007809, IMG submission 60383) | Freshwater microbial communities from Crystal Bog, Wisconsin, USA - CBE02Aug07 | ecosystem: Environmental > Aquatic > Freshwater > Lake | place: Crystal Bog, Wisconsin, USA | collected...
CTCACCCTGGCCTATTTACTAGCCCAGCAGCAAATTCCCGTGGTCATTTTAGAGAAACAAGCCCAGTTGCAAAAAGACTACCGGGCCTCGACTTTTCATGCAGGGACATTGGATCTTTTTGAATCAACTGGCATTACCCAGGCGCTTTTAGAGCGAGGCATTGCCTGCCCGAATTTTCAGTACCGAGGTTGGAAAGAAGGCAAGATTGCTGAATTTGATCATTCACTCATTTCCCAGTACACCCGTCACCCGTATCGCTTGCAGTGCGAGCAATTCAAATTGAGCGAGTTCTTGATGAGTGAGCTCTCCAAGATGGCTCATGTTCAGATCTTAATGGAGCATGAGCTCACGGGTTTATCGCAAACGACTCATGAGGTTAACCTTCAATTGCTCAATCAGGGCAAGACTGTTGAATTAAAAGCGGCTTGGGTGTGTGCCAGTGATGGGGGACGCAGCGTTGCTCGTAAGAGTCTGGGACTTGAGTTCAAGGGCTTCACTTACGATGAGCGTATTTTGGTGCTGGGTACTCCTTACGACATGCGACAATCTTTTGAAGATCTCTCCTTCATCAATTATTTCTCCGACCCCGTGAATTATGCCCACATGCTGAAAATTCCAGATTTGTGGAGAATGAGTTTGCCCCTCTTTGCGCATGTGAGTGATCAAGAGGCTTTGAGCGACGACTATATCGATTCACGCCTAGCACCCTTGATCCCCGCTTTGCGCAGTGATCAACTGCAAGTCAAAGGCATATACCATGTGCACCAACGTGTCGTGGATCAATACCAAGTGGGCCGGGTGTTCTTGCTGGGTGATGCGGCTCACCTGAACAACCCCAAGGGCGGCATGGGCCTTAACGGCGGCTTGCACGATGCCATGAGTTTGGCCAGGTTATTTGAGGACTACTTTTCGCGTGACAACGAGCATTTTGCTGATTATGAAAAGCAACGCCGTTTTGAGGCTATCAACGCTATTCACCACCAAACACAAAGCAATTACAACGCCTTAAAGGAAAGCGATGACGCAGCCAGGGAGCAATTGTTCTCACGCTGGCGAGCTCTGGCGAAGAATGAAGAGCAAGCACGAGAGCATCTTCTGAATACCTCCATGATCCAATCCCTGTGGAGGTGCGGTCTATTGGAAAAAACTCGACCATGAGGTATTTTTGTGGCCTTAGGGTTCAGCTTGAATGCCCGCTTTCTTGATCACATTGGACCAGGTCTGAACTTCCGCATTCATCCATTTGTCCAAGTCCGAGCCTGAGCCACCCAGAGGTTCAATGTTGAGCTCATGCAATTTGGCTCTCAGCTCAGTTGAGGCGAGACTCGTATTCAGTGCAGAATTCAGTACTTGAATCGCCTCATTGGGGGTGCCAATTGGCGCCACAATGCCCCACCAAGAACCTATTTTCATCTCGGCCAGTGGAAATCCGGCTTGCTCGAAGGTGGGAACACTCGGTAAGCTAGTGGCTCGCTTGTCCCCAGTAATGGCCAGAGCTCGAAGTCGACCACTCTCGACCAATGATTTGGCCCCGGACAATCCCGTGACCATCATGTTGACATGACCGGCGATCAGATCATTGAGGGCTGGGTTGGCGCCTTTATAGGGGACGTGGATGATGTCAAGGCCATATTTGGTTTTAAGGAGTTCCATGCCCAAGTGAGTGGTGTTGCCAGCCCCTGCAGAACCGAAATTCATCTGGCCTGCTTGAGCCTTGGCCTGAGAGATGAGTTCCGCCATGGTTTTGGCGGGTGCGTTCTGGCTCACCAGCAGTACAAGCGGGGCTGAGGCAACTAGGCCAATGCTTACAAAATCACGTTGCGGATCAAAACTTAAATTCTTGTAAAGAAATGGGTTTACCACGAGGTTGATATCTCCAAATAGGAGTGTGTATCCATCGGGTGTTGACTTGGCCACAGCCAAAATACCCACATTGGCCCCGGCACCTGGGCGGTTGTCAATCACAACACTTTGTTTGAGCACTTCGCTCATTTTTTGCCCCACTAAACGTCCCAATACATCGGTAGGCCCACCTGCAGCGTAAGGGATGATAAGCCGAATGGGGTGTTCTGCAAAGGCGGCCTGTGCCGTGCTAGCCTTCATAATTATGTAAGCCCAGGCACCCAAGTTCAACACAAGTACATATAGGCGTTGTTGGATTTTGAGTTGCATAGACAATGCTTTCATCAAGTGTTGGGCAGGGCGGGAGATGGGTGTCCTAAGCCCTAAATGATATGCTTTGCCATTTTAGGGGGTGGATTGCACTATAAGACCTCTGGCTCTTTGGGGGTGATAGGAAATATACTGAGTCTTCAAGTGCTGGCAGTAAAGCACAATGGCAACAGTGTCATATGTAAATGTCTGGCGTTAGGGAGGAATTGAGTCTTTGGATCTGATTGATCTCAATATCAGGCTTTTACTTCAATAGGGCAATTATTAAAGACTTCCATCACAAATTTGCCCTGCAAAATATTTGATACTCACTAAGCATGTCATCTTACCCAATGAAACAATCATTTTTTATCTCGTCCTTTTAATTCAATTCTGACTCCACCACCATGTCAAAACTCTTGCCCCAAGCTTTGCAATCCTTATCGAGTGCAACAGAGTTGAACGAACTCTATCCCTTGTTTGATCAACAACGCATGACTGCGGGTTGGCACAAAAAGAGAGCATCTCTTTGGAAAGCCCCACAAACTCAATTTAAACCCATGCATTGGAGCTATGAGTTAGGTAAATTGGCACTGGATCAAGCGGGGCGTTGGATGAGCACAGAGCTTGCAGAACGACGCAATTTACTTCTCTTTAATCCTGTGGGTGACAACGATTACGATACAGTAAGAACATTGGTGGCGGCTTATCAGATGATCAAGCCTGGCGAATATGCCAAGCCCCATTGGCATACTCCTAACGCGCTTCGATTTGTTCTAGAAGCCAAGCCTGGTGCATTTAGCGTGGTCGATGGGGTGAAGCTTCCCATGTTGCCTGGCGACGTGTTGCTCACACCCGGTGGTGCGATGCACTCACATTACAACGAGAGTGACGCCTGTGCTTATTGGATCGATATTTTGGATGTTCCTCTGGTGCACTTATTAGAGCCCATGTTTTTTGAACCCCTACACCAAACGATGCAAGAGGTCAGTATTGAACCTACAGAGCACGAATATTGGTTTAAAGAATCGGATGTGTTGTCACACGTCAATTCGTTGCAGCAATCGGGTAAATTAGCGCAAGGCAAAAATAGTGCCTACACTCACACGTTGAATTCCGTTGAGCACATCGTCACACAAAATTTGAACTATCATCATTTTTTGCCTCAGCAAACGCTCAGCGTTCCCAAAACCACGGTCAGTCGCATTTTTTGTGTTGCTAGTGGTTCTGGTGAGGCCGATTTGGGTGGGGAACGGCTTTCCTGGAAGGTGGGAGATGTGATGGCCTTACCGTCTTGGCACAGCGCCACGTTCAAAGCTTCTGAGTCCTCCAGGTTGTTTGAGGTCAATGATCATCCTGTGCTAGAAAAATTAGGCCTCTTTAGGCAAGAGGCAACGAATGAGATTGAATCTTGACCTATTCTTACTGCTGCTCATGAGTTGTGGCCGATTCAAAGAACATACTTTATATAAAAGTCGCGATTAAAAAGGTACTAAATTGTTGAAGTTTTTAAATTTTTCTAAGTATTCCTTGGTCCTTCTTGGATTTATTGCCTTGTCTCACGCTCAAGTGCAACCCAAGGCAACCAAGTCCATGGGTGTGCAGTGGCCCACCAAACCTGTGACATTGGTCGTTGGATATCCTGCGGGTTCTGGGATTGACACTGTGGCAAGATTTTTGGCGCAGGAGTTGCGTGAAAAAACAAACCAAACATGGATCGTCGATAACAAACCTGGGGCAGTAGCAAATTTGGCTGCACGTTATGTAGCAAGCGCTGCGCCTGACGGTTACACGGTGTTGTTCACCCCCAACTCAACACATGGTATTAATCCACACATTTACAAAAATCTCGGTTTCGATCCGATCAAAGATTTTCAGCCTGTCACTTCCTTGTTAAGTCTGGGTTTTGTACTTTTGGTCAACCCCAAAACGGTGCCGGTTAATTCAGTGGAAGAATTGACTCAGTACCTCAAGGCCAGGCCGGGTCAATTGGCCTATGCCAGTGGAAACGCCTCAGGGCATGTCGCAGCAGAGTGGTACAAACAAATCGTCGGCTTTGATGCTGTACACGTTCCTTATAAAGGGGTACCACAAGCGATCAATGACATGATTGGTGGCAATATTCATTTCATGTTTGCCGATGCAACTCTTGGAATTCCCACCGCAAAGTCTGGTAAATTGCGTGCTCTGGCTGTGACCAACGCAATTCGCGTTCAAAGTATCCCAGAGGTGCCCACGATGTTAGAGTCCGGTGTCAAGGGCTATGATTTCACCAGTTGGTTTGGAGTTTTCTTACCCGCTAAAACACCCATGGAGATCACCGAGAAATTCGCTGAATATTGCAACTCGGTAATGACTACTCCTAAGGCCAAAGAGTTTTTACTGGGTCTGGGCGCTGAGCCCAACCCCAGTAACCCGGAAGCGTTTGCCAAGGTGGTGGAGAAAGAAATTAATAAGTGGGGGCCGATCGTGAAGGCCGCCAAAATAGAGCCCGAGTAATCATTGACAAAAAAGAGAGAGTGGACTTATTGTGGTTTCACGCCTGCGTCTTTCATGACCCCAGTAAACTCCTTCAAATCACTCGAAATTCGGCGACCAAATTGCTCAGGCGTGCTGTAGACAATGTCGGCTGCATAAGTGCTGGCCAATTCTTTGATTTTTGCAGTTTGTAAAATTAACTTAACCTGTTGATTGAGTTTGTCCACGATGGGCGCAGGCACACCCGCAGGTGCAACGACTCCGAACCAGGTCTCCAACATGAAACCTGGGACAGTTTCGCTGCTGGTGGCTATACCAGGAGCTGCAACTTCGTTTCTTTTCTCTGCAGTTGTGGCCAGTGCTTTGAGCTTGCCTTGTTTGACAAAGGGCAGCGAGGAAGCACCACCTTCAAACATCAAATTTACGTTTCCCCCAATTACATCGGTAATGGCTGTGGCGCTGCCTTTATAGGGGACTTGGGTGAATTTGATTTTGGCCTTGGTCTCCAGCATCATGACGGCTAAACTTGTCGATGTCCCTTCACCGATGGTGGCGATGGTCAATTGATTGGGATGGAGCTTGGCAGCAGCAATCAACTCTTTTAGCGAATTCGCTTCAACGGAGGGGTGTGCCACCAAAAAGAGGGGGCTAGTGAATAGCAAAGAAATGGGCGCAAAGTCCTTACTGACATCATAAGGCAGCGACTTTCGGTAAATGGTGTTGAAGATCAATCCCGATTGAGTGCCCATGAAGATGGTGTAGCCATCGGGGCTCGATTTTGCTGTCGCTTCTGCACCAATGGCTTGACTCGCCCCTGGCATATTGTCAATGATCACGGGTTGTGCCAACCGATCGCTTAGACCTTGCCCAACAGCTCGAGCAAATGAATCCCCCAAGCCACCCGCCAAATAAGGAACAATGAATTTAATGGGCTTACTGGGATACTCATTCAATGACTCTGCTTTTACGCTACTGAATGAAATACTTAGCCCAAGGAGCATGAGTGCAAAATTTAAGGGGGGATTAATTTGAAATTTAATATTCATTTGTAGCATAGTCGATCTCATTTTTGAATGAAATATTTTCCTTCTTTGTCTCTGGCAATATTCTTGCTCCCCTGGTGATCCTCTAGCCAGCGAATGACCTCTCGACCATCCTTTGAAGAGATAGCGCCCATCAGTTCTTGGAAAAATTTGGGTCCATCAAGCAAAGCCTCCTCGAGGGAGTTGAATTTATCGCCACTGTAAGTCGGAGCCTTCGGAACTCTGTAGGTCATCACACGATCTTGTTCTCCAAACTGAAATGGCAGCGTTAAATCAAAGCCTAATTTGGCTGTGGTTTTGGATTCTTGAAGAGATGGATCCAATGGCATGGCCCTAAAGCCGGTCGCGAAAATCATATCTTTGTCAGCTTGAAATCTCGTGGCCATGGCCCACTCCATTTGTTCGCTTGAGAAAATATCGATGTCTGGGTCAACAATATAGACATGCTTGACATTGGCCATGCACGCAAATACTGCTGCAATTGCACTTTTGGCCTCACCAGGGACACGTTGCTTGATGGCGACTCTGACGTTGAAGGTCCCCCCCGAGGCTGGATCGGCATAAACCCCTTTGATTTCTCGCACCGCAATTTCAAGCGCTCGGTAGACCACCACTTCGGTACGCAAAGCGCTCAGCTGTGCTGTATCAGTTTTACTCATTTCCGCGCCACTGATGGTGGAGGTCTGAAAAATACAATTCTTACGGTGCGTGATCGCAGTCAAGTGAAAAACTGGATTCTTTTTTACACCCCCGTAGTACCCCAAAAATTCTCCATAGGGTCCCTCTTCGGTCGTGTGACCGTGCTCGTCCAAATAGCCTTCAAGGACCATTTGAGCATCTGCCGGGACCCAGAGGTCATTGGTGACACACTTCACGACTCCCATTGGCTTGCCTCTCAAGGCTGATAAAAGCGTAAGCTCATCGGTGGGGATGCGCATGGTAGCGGCAACATGATCAATGGGGTTGGATCCAATGACAAAGGAGACGGGAACGCGCAATCCTTTTTTGGATTGCTCAATGTAGATGGCTCTGAGATCGGAAGGGGCAACCAAATCAACGCCAGCCTTTCTCCTGCCCGTGACCATTAGGCGCCGAATTCCTACGTTGGTCCAGCCTGTGTTGGGATCCATCACCACATCCATACTGGACGAAATGTAGGGTGCACCATCCAAGCCGTGTTGCAAGTGAATGGGCAATTGGGTCAGATCACAGTCCTCACCTTGCACAATGACTTCATGTACAGGCGCTTTTTGGGACTCCACCTGGATCAATTCTCCGGTTTTTTTGAGCCTGGAGACCACCTCAAAAAGTAAGTTCTCTTTACTTGTCTTAAAGGCTTTGGCGATGCGCTCCCGACTGGCGGCTACATTTCCACAAAGAGGGTAGGGACTGCCAAGAATTTTTTTAAATAAAACTGCTTGTGTGTTGCCTTCCAATTTACCCGCAATATCTGACAAATGTTGGGGATGTTCTTCAACGCTGTAATGGCTCTCATCAAGCGTATGCAGAAAACTCGAGAGGCTAAACTCTTCAAAATCCAGGTCAATCTTGGTCATGGTTTAAAACTTGGTTGAAAGGGCAGTACCGGCCAAGTGGCCAGCGTAAGAACTAAAGGCAACGCTGGACATTTCCGGGGCAAACTTGAGGAATTGTTTAACAGCTTTGAGGGAAACGGCGCTATTGGTGAGCATTTTTTGTATGAACTGATCGGCCTCAGTCTCAAGACTCTCATCTTGAACGACTTTTCGGATGAGTCCCACTTCGTAAGCTTCCGTGCTACTGATTTTTTCACGTGATAGCACCAAATGAGCCAACGTTTTAATTGGGACTTTCCCAAGCAATGCCGTCATCACCAAGGTGGGCGGGATATCGCGGTCCATTTCATTAACTTCAAACCAAGCGCTCTGAGCCGCAAAGGTCATATCACACACGCATGCGAGAGCACATCCCGCGCCAAAAGCATTACCGCGGACAATGGATACGACGGGTACAGGACAATTTTTAACTGCGTCATATAGAGTCAACGGGGGGAGGGCAACTGTGGTTCGGATTTTCTCACCAGAGGGATGTGGTCCCAATCCAGGCATTGGTGAGTCGCGACCCGTGCAAAAGTTCTCACCCTGTGCACTGATTTTGACCACTTTGATGTGCTCACCCAGCTCAATGAGTGCGCCCACAATGGACTCACACATGGCAAGATTCAAGGCGTTACCCGCTTGAGCACGGGATAATTCAATGGTGAGTAAATCGCCGTCCTCTTTAATGCTGACATCATTACTATTCATGAGTTTCCTTGATGGTTTGAAGATAAGTCCAAACTACCGATGATGTCGCTGGCATTGGAATTTCATCACGGCGGTTGGAGTTCATGGCGTTGGCCAAGGCGTTAAAGACACATGCAGTTGCAGGTGTGATTCCACTTTCTCCACCACCCTTGATTCGCAAGGGATTGAGCAAGGTGGGGTCTTCTGAGAACTTGATACGCAAAGGGGGAATGCGTCCCGCTCTGGGTACACCGTAATCCATAAAGGAGCCACTGAGAACTTGTCCACTTTGAGAGTCAAAGTAGTAGCCCTCTGATAAAGCTTGCCCCAGGCCTTGAGCCAAACCGCCATGCATTTGTCCATCAACGATAAGGGGGTTGATCACTTGGCCGACATCGTCAACGGACGTGTAGTTCAGGAGTTGTACCTCACCGGTCTGTGGATCGATTTCCAGTTCACATACTGCACAGCCTGTGGGGTGTGCAGGAATACGGCCTTTAAAATCAGCAATGACTTGGAGTAAAGGAGACTCAATATTGAGTTCAGTCTTGAGGGTTTGTAGGTCGATCTCGCTTGAGTTCAGCGCTTTGGACATCTCAAAAAAGGTCATGGATAAACCCAACTTGGTAATCTCAAAGCGGTAGTTCATCCATTGAACTTCCTTGGATTCAACCCTGTGGATGAACGCCATGATGGATTTACCTCTTGCGATCAGTTCCTCGCTAGCGTTTTGTATGAGTGTACCTACAATCCTCATTGATCGATCTGAGTGAGTTCCTCCACCTTTGGTCACAAACTGGGTGTCACCACTTCGAAAAATGATATCCTCAAGTGCGAAACCTAAATAATGATGGATAACTTGGCGAAAGGTGGTCTCATGCCCCTGGCCTTGTGACTGCGTACCCGTGATGAACTCAAGGTGTCCATTGTCTTTAAGACTCAGGCAAATTCTCTCAATCGGTGCACCAACAGGAGCCTCAACATAATTGGCCAGTCCGATTCCGCGCAGTTTGCCCCTGGAGATGGACTCTTGCTTTCTTTTGGGAAAGTCGGACCATAGAGCCATTTGCAATGTTTGCTGCATATTGGCTACAAAATCCCCGCTGTCATAGGTCAATCCCATTGGGGAGCGATAGGGCAATTGATCCTTTCGAATTAAATTGATTTCTCGAATTTTTATCCTATCAATGTGCAATTGATCGGCAGCAATATCGAGCATCCTCTCCATCACATGGTGCGACTCTGGGCGTCCTGCGCCTCGGTAGGGGCCAGTTGGAACGGTATTGGTGTAGACAAGCTTGATGTTCACGCAGGCTTGTGGAATGTCATACACAGTGGTCATGATGCGCATGCCATTGGAAGGCGGTACAAACGACACACTGTGTGCACCGATATTGGCAAGCCAGGTATTTTTAACTGCGACGATCTTTCCGTTGTGATCAAAACCAATAGTGGAGTGGATTATTTGATCCCGACCCTGGTAGTCAGAGACAAAACATTCTGAACGTTCTCCACGCCATTTGATAGGTTTTTTGAGTCGCAGAGCTGCCCAAGCGACAGCCAATTGTTCAGGGTAAAGCATGGTTCGTGGACCAAATCCACCTCCCACATCGGGGCAGATTACCCTCACCTGATCGTCCCTAAGTTTCAAAGCTTCCAAGAGACATTGTTTTTGTTTGTTGACTCCTTGACTGCCAGAAATGAGCGTCAACGAGTCTTGGTGTTCGTCATAGAGTCCAATTGCACTTCGTGGCTCCATTTGAGCATTGACGATACGAGAGTTGATGAAACGGCGCTCAATCACATGCGCTGCTTGGCGTAGCTTTTCCTCAACTCTTTCAAGGTCTCCGAATGTTTCCTCATGACACACATTACGTGCGACTTGTGGCCACAATTGTGGCGCTGCCTCACCAAGAGCATCATCGGCCTTGACCACGGCATCCAAAACTTCGTAGTCTATGACCACCATTTCTGCAGCATTTTTGGCTGCCAAAACTGTTTTTGCAATGACCATCACCACTGTCTCGCCAACATGCCTGACCACACGGTGAGCAAGAGGCAAGTGCAGATTGACAAAATACTGAGGATTTTTAGCAATTGAAAATGAGGGCCTGCTGGAATCCACCGCATCAGCTGGATTGGGGACGTGTTGAATGCCCTGGTAGCCTTGATTGAGGTAATCCTCGGCCGTTAAAACTGCCAACACATCAGGACTTGATAGCGCATCTTGGGTGTAGATCGAATTGATTTTGGCATGCGCATGCTCAGAGCGAATAAAGTAGGCGTAAGTTTGTCCCTCGATTTTGATGTCATCGGTGTATTGACCTAGTCCAGTGATGAGACGATCATCTTCAAATCTTAAAATTGATTGACCAATCATCTCATGCCTCTGTCAACATTTGGAGATCAGGATACATCTTCAGTGCCGCAGTTTTAAAGGCTTTGATGATGTTGACATAACCTGTGCAGCGGCAGATATTGCCCTCCAAAGCTTTGATGATGATTTCGTCGTTCAATTCTTGAGGCTTGTCTTTTAGAAAATGAGAAATAGCCATGATCATTCCGGGTGTACAAAACCCACATTGAAGAGCATGACACTCTTTGAAAGCCTCTTGAACGGGGTGCAGATGACCATTGCTGGACAAACCTTCGATGGTGGTGATTTGGCTGCCGTCAATTTGTGCAACCAAGAGGGTGCACGATTTGAGGATTTTTCCGTCAACTTCGACCGTACAGGCGCCACACTGAGTGGTGTCGCAACCCACGTGAGTTCCGGTAAGACTTTGATGTTCACGAAGCAACTCTACGAGGAGAGTTTCATCGGGCAATTGATGGCTTACTTGTTGCCCATTGATCTGCAGTGTTGATGTAATCATGGTGTTAGTTCATTTGCTGCGCGAGCGCAAAGTACACGCATCAGTTGTGCTTTGTAGTGAGCACTTGAGTCATGGGTGGACAAGATGTCCTCTATTTCAATCGGTGTACTCTCAAAGTTTGGTGCGGTGCTGCTTTGCAATAAGAGATCTTCTGCTTCGAGCCAACGTCTCACGCAGGGATAGACGCCAGTGATGGCAACTCGCTTGAAGGACTCGGAGCGTGTCATCCAGACACCACAAAGAGCGTAACCGCTGGAGGGATGGCGAAATTTTAGATATGACGACTTTTTACCCAAGGGCAAACGAATACTGAGGATGATTTCATCGGAGTTCAAAGCCGTACTGAACATGCCTTGAAAAAAATCATCAGCATCAATCTCTCGTGCGTTGGTTTTGACAATACCCCCTAAGCCCAGCAAGGCTGCTGGATAATCGGCAGCGGGGTCGTTGTTGGCCAATGATCCACCGATTGTGCCTTTGTATCGGACTTGGGGGTCCGCAATCATGGAGGCAAGTTTTGCCAGGGTCGGTAAATGCGCCTGAACACTTGCATCCGCGCTGACTTGGTGATGGGTGCAGAGGCTACCAATCTCAATGGCATCGCCTTGCACTTGGATTTGATGCAAGAGTGAGATCGACGATAAATCGATCAGTGCGCTAGGCGAGGCCAAGCGCTGCTTCATGGTGGGAATTAAGGTCATCCCACCCGCAATAATCTTAGCGTTTTCTTCGTTTTGAAGCATCTTTAGTGCCTCAGAGATTGATTGCGCCTTTATGAATTTGAATGCGTACACGAGTGAGTGCCTGTCAATGAGCAATAAAAGAAGACCTTGATGATCTCTTTTTAATTTTTTATGGTCGAATAAAGAACAAGATTGGTGGGGTCAAAAAATGCTAGTCAATAAGTTGTCTAGATTTCGATACTTTCCACGTTATAGCGAAACAGCCAATCGTAGCGTTCTTTGACTTTTTCTTCTTGCCACTCATTGCTGACATAAGCCTCGGCGCCTTTAGCATCGGCCAAGGCTGGGTTGTGAAAACGCTTTGCGTTAGCATTGGAACCAAGCACCACAGCCTCTGTGCGCTTGATCCTAAGCTCTTCGTAGCGTTTGAGCGCTTGGGGTAGAGAGGCTGAGTATTTCTCCACACACCTAGCCAATATATAACCATCTTCAAGTGCCATACCTGCACCTTGTGCTAAAAAGGGCAGCATGGGATGACAAGCATCTCCAAGTAGTGTGATACTTCCTTTCGTCCAAGTGCTCATTGGGTCCCTGATTTTTAAGACCCATTTGTATGGGGTGTCGATGGTCTTGATGAGAGTTTGGATATCGGAGTGCCAACCGACAAAGTCATTGAGGCATTCTTCAGTGGTGCCTTTCTCTGACCAAGATTCGATCTCCCAGCGTTGTCCCTCAATGGCGCCAACAAAATTCATCAAAGCCCCATTTCTCAATGGATATTGAACCACGTGTGCGCCAGGTCCCACCCAGTTGGTCGCGACTCGTTGATGCATGTGTGAGGGCAGTTTGCTCGCATCAATGACTCCTCGCCAGGCCATGATGCCCGACTGTTTGGCATCGTGCTGGCCAAATAGGCAGGCACGAATCGCAGAATGAACGCCGTCCGCACCAATGAGTAAGTCACATTCATGGTGATCGCCGTTTTCAAATTCAATACTGACATGTTGACCATGTTGTGATGCCGATTTGACCTTGGCATTCAAGACAATGGCATTGGGTTTTAACCGCTCAACCTCACGTTGTAATATTTTTTGCAAGTCAGCACGGTGCATTGTGAGATAAGGAAATCCATAGAGCTCAATGGCCATCGTGCCTAGGTCAAACAAGGGCCATGTTTGACCCGTGTTCCAGAGTCGAACATTTTTTCCTTCAGTAACGAAAGTGTGTTCATTGAGAATTTTCTCTAATCCTAAGTTATAAAGAACACCCACTGCATTGGGGCCCAATTGAACACCCGCTCCCAATTCTCTTAACTCGCTGGCTTGCTCGAATACTTTGACTTCAAAGCCTCTCTTGATGAATGATAAAGCCGCAGTCAATCCCCCAAGGCCTGCGCCAACGATGCCAATTTTCATATAGTGTTCTCAGTGTGTAATATCCAAAGGCCGCGAGCTTTTAATGCAAGAGGACTAAAAAAACGTTTAAAAAACGAATGAATTGAAGATCTAATTCTTCTATCTCAACTCTAAAGCAGCGATTATCTCTCACCGGTCAATGAAAATTCTTAGTTATATTTAAAACCTGGTGGTGATCGGGGAAAACCCTAGATGAAATTTTGAGCTTACAGAGGTCAATTCGCCACTCAGAGGTGATCGTTTGGAAGATAAGAATAAAAACGCTCATCAATATCGAATTGGAGATCTGCGAATGTGTTTGAAAAACTGAAATGATTTCAACTTTAAGAGACCAGTTGATTTCTAATTTTTTGGATGTGATAGGGGAGTCCCATTGCTAGAACTCGATCAAAAATCGACTAAATCAATCTGCCTGTGTAATTTATAGCCTGGCGCGCTCAGAAAGTAAGTGCAACTTTTTTTAACGCAGTTAATCCCTTAAGGCTGAATTTCAATATGCCTTGATTCAGCAATTTTTTTGTATTTTTCAATTCCTTTTTCTACGATAGTATGGAATTCTTCGGGTGTAGTTGACTGTGGCTGCACACCTGCTTTTTGCATTTGAGCCTGTAACTCTTTGCTAGCCAGTGCGACTTTAATGGCTGAATTGATTTTTTTAACGACTTCTGTGGCTATGCCTGGAGGTGCGGCAATCCCAAGCCATGAAATCACCTCGAAACCTGGAATGTACTCTGACAAAGTAGGCACATTGGGTAGTGTGTCATAACGTTGAGCTGAGGTCACAGCGATTGCTTTTAGTTTATTGGCCCGGACGTAAGGCACGATGAGACCTGGAATGTTGATCATCATGTCAATTCGTCCAGCCAAAATATCGGTGTATCCAAATCCACCTCCTGCTGGAAATGGGATATGTGTCATTTTTGTGTCAGTCTCAGCCGCCAACAACTCACCCACCAAATGCAACGCACTCCCCACACCTGACGTGGTGTAGGTCAC
>Ga0007809_10000722_pt1 | contig 13860 bp, 14 predicted proteins | sample CryBogCBE02Aug07_FD_60383 | JGI IMG/M metagenome (GOLD analysis project Ga0007809, IMG submission 60383) | Freshwater microbial communities from Crystal Bog, Wisconsin, USA - CBE02Aug07 | ecosystem: Environmental > Aquatic > Freshwater > Lake | place: Crystal Bog, Wisconsin, USA | collected...
TATGCCACGCTTTTTCAAGTTTACATTTTGAACGGCAGAGCCTTTATAGCCTGTGTCAGTTTTAAGAATATGCGCCATAGAATTGTAATCATTTATTTTTGCCATTTCATCAGGCGTAAATAAACGAGTCATTACTTCTTTATTGGAATTTAAATATTTAGTTCCAGCATTGGCGCTTTTTTCAAATTGCTCATGAACTTTGTTTAAAAAGTGAGCTTTAATTTCGCTTTTTGCTACTTGTGCGGCTGGTTTTAATTTATCAGGCACAGAATCTAAAGTTTTAATAATGTGATCAAACTGATCTACAGGCATATTAGTAATAGTGTCAGGAATACGCTCTAGGGCTACCTTGCGGTTAATGCCATTAGGTCCTGATGAATCTAATATGTTAGAAATGCCTTTAGGATTATCTAAAGTATTCTTTCTATATTGATATAAGGCTCTTGCATCGTTATGAATACCTTCAGGCGCATTTGCAAAAACATCATTATCAATAGCCTCTTTTAATGCTCTGTTTAAAGTAGCGTTTTGAGGTGTCCATTTATCGTTTAAATATTGACGAAATTTTTCAGCTTGCAAAGCGTTGGCTGGCAATAATTTTCCATCTTTATCTATTAAGCCTAATTCTTCAAGTCTAGCTTTTGCACCTTCGGCATGGCTTTTAGTTCCTTCATTAGCCAAAACCTCAGATTTTGTATTTAATACTTTCTGAACCTCATCGGCAACAACAGGAACATGAACGGCTTCTTGGTCTCGTTTTTTGTAAAGTTCTTTAATATTATTGTCAAGCTCGGTGCTTAAATCTTCTAAAGGCTTTAATACTGAAGAACCACGCTTATAGTTTGCAGATTCATCTAAACCTTTAGTTCCGCCTGTTTCAGCAATAAGCTGTTCGCCATAAGCAGTTTTTGCGGCTTTTTCTTTAGCCATTTGTTCTGCTAGTAAGTGCCCCTCAGCCGTATCGGTATTAGAAATAGCATAATCTGTAGCTCTTTCTTTGCCTTTGCCATACAAGACATTGGGGTCTACTTTTAAGCCAGGTGCAGTTCTATTTAATATCTTTGCTCTTTTTACCGCTTCTTCTTGTGGCAGGCCTTTTTCGGTAAAGGTTGGCTCTACAAATTGTTCTGTTGGATTGTATTCGCTAGGAGTTGGAACTTTGGGTTGTTCAAAGCCTGCCGCCTCAGCTTGTTTGCCTTGAAAACGATCCTTTAATGCTGCTTCAGCTGCCGAGGTTGCTTTACTTACACCAGCCTTAACTCTTGCTCCACCTTCAGGAATTACCGCAATACCCAAAGTATTGATCATGTTTTCAACGTCAGCTTTAGGAAGTCCTGTTTGTTTTGAAATCCAATCAGCGCCTTTGCCAATATTTTCACCAACAAAATTAGCAAATCTTTGCGATGCTTCTTGTTTATAAGCAGGCTCTTCTGTAATACCAAAAGCCTTACCAAAAGGCTTATCTAGAGCGCCACCAACTTGTGATCCAATTTCTTGAGCTTTTTCAGCAGTAGTAAAAGGTCTAACTACAGCTTGAGTTACTTGGCTTGCCGCAGTAGGAATGGCAGAGCCTAAGGTAACGTCAGCTAAAGAAGCTGTGCCTTTTAAAAAGTCGCTAATTGTATGACTAGAACTAGGTTTACCTTCAGTAACATTGCCTTTATGAGAAGCGTTATCAGCAGAATATGAACCTTTAATCAAACGACTAATATCATCGCCAACCTTAGTTTTGGCTTGTTCTATATATTCGCCAACAGTAGGTGCGTTAGGGTTTTTTAAATCTCTATATTCTTTATGAATAGTATCGCCATCAACAGCTTTTCCGCCAGCGTAATATTCGGCCAATATTTTATCTACGTTACCACCATATCTTTTGTAAGCATCTGCAATTAAAGCGTTACCAGCCAATCTATTATGTTCAGGATTGTCTATGTTGTATTCTTTAGGAATAATTCCTTGCTTTTTTAAGCCTTCAAAAGTAGGGGCGGTAATTTGCATAGGACCATGAGCGCCAGCATAGTTTGGGTTGCTGGTATTGGCTTGGCCATAATTGCTTTCTTGTCCATAAACCATGTTTTGAACATCAGCAAGAGAGTATTTTTGACTAGGGGTTTCAGTTTTGTCTGATCCACCCCTAATCAATAGGCTGATTTCGTCATCCATTACAGTTTTCCTGTAGCTTCTAATTTACGGATATTTCTATACTTCTCTTCTAAAATCTTTCTTTCTTCAGGATTATTTCCAAGAATTGCATCAACAGCTTTTTGCTTTTCCTCAACAGATAATTTGTTGTTTCTGCCAATGTTAATAATTTGGAATATTTTAGTATCAGCGTTTTTAGACCATTCTTTTTGGAATGTTTTCATATTGTTATCGCCATACTTCTCAAAGAACTTCTGCGCTCCGCTGGCTTGCATTTCAACATTTGTCATGTCGGCTTTGGTTCTTTCGGCAATACGCTTAATAACGTCAGGACCGTAAGTAAGGCTTCCGCTTGCAGCTTTTTGGGCCTCTAAACCTTCATTGGTGTTTAGAGTGCCTAATGCTTTCATATTTGCAAGCTGAACGTTTGCCAAATCTTTGCTTAACTCTTGATATTTGGTATCGCCAGTAATTTCAGCAAACTTACGCTTAAACGCTCCAGCAGGACCAGTTTCAGGTAAATAAGCCTCTTTTTCAATCTTGTTTGCTTGCTTGATAAGTTCGTCAATATTGTTTCTAGCGGTTGTAAGATTGCTTTGACCTTTAACAAGCTCGTTTCTAACGGTATATCCAGCATCTTTGTCTTGAACTTCAGATGGTTCAGGGGTGTAAATTTGACCGCCTTTGCGAACTGGATAGAACACATTTTCAGGTTTGCTATGCTCTGCAACTGGCGCTTGTGTTGTTTGGCCGCCCTGCATACCTTGCGACCCTGGTTGACCACCAGCGGCAGGCTGAGAACCTGGAATATTAGGAGAAATAGTTCTTCCAGCGCCTTCAAATTGAGTGCCTGGGGCCTGTGTGCCATAGGTCATTTGATAGAGCTTTTTATAAGCTGCTTGTGGACCTTCTTTTTCATAAACAGTTTTAATCTGTTCCAAAGGATTATTGGGGCTAGTGACATCCAATCCTTGATGAGTAGCGGTTCGCTCTACAAAGTCAAATTCCTTGCCCATTTCAGCAGGGTCTTGCCAGTTTGAGCTTGCCAACAAAGAGGTAGCCAAACCTTTAGCTTTGTCAGCCTTAACTTGTTGTAGGTTAAATTTAGCTTGCTCGGCAGCGGTTTGCTCTTGTTGCAACAATAATGGGTTTACTTGTTGCGCTTGTTGATAAGCCTGTGCGCCTCTAGCAATATTGAGCATATCCCCAATACTTGTGCTTGCAGGCGGTTTAATTTGTGCTGCTACGGTTGAAACGTTGTAATCAGGCATATTTATTCCTTAGCTAGACCAGCCAGCCGATGAGTTATAGCCAGAGCCATAAAAATCTGATGCTACGTTTGCGGTTTGGCTAGAATCAGGTTGAGCTACAAATCCTCCGCCGTTACCACCAAAATAGCTGGTGTTATTAGGATTGGTGTTTTGGTTTTGATTTAACAATGAACCCAACATAGCGGTATTGCCAATATTTTGCGCTGCACCACTGTAAGCGTTTGCTGCGCCAACTTGACCAGCCGCCAGTGCATTTGCTGCGCCAGTTTGCAAAGATGCAACCCCTTGCGCTGTGCCTGTAGCCAGGTTTCCAAGGCCAGCCACCGCATTTTGACCAATATTTGCAATAGATGACAAAGTATTGTAAATATTGCCTCTTTGAGCCTGGTAATTATTAAATGCCTGCTGATAGGCGCTACCAGCTTGCCCTTGGGTGTAATTTTGAAGTGCAGTAAGCGCATTACCCCCCACAGCGCCTCCAGTTGCGTTATTTGCCATAGCATTAGCCTGTTGCCCTTGCTGAAGCTGAAAAGCGTAATTAGGGGCTAATTGAGCGTTTAAATCGGCATTACTGAACTGATTGGTCAGGTAAGGCAGCATATTGGAGATATTTGTAACTCCACTTTGGCCTAAATTTTGGTAAGGAGTGTAATTAGGGCTTAAATTGGCAAAGTTCTGCTGCAAGGTTTGTTGGCCTTGTTGAGCGCCTTGTGCGGCTGTTTGACCAGCAGACGATGCTCCACCGCCTCCAATAAGGCCTCCAACAACGTTGCCGATAATTGGGGCGGCAATTGCCATCCCTATACTTGCACCCATAATTTCTCCAATCTAATGCGTTAATTTTCGCATTTTTACAACATCTTAGTAAAGACTTTATCAATAAACTTGTAACCTAAGTATTCAAAAAGACGAGAATTGTCTTGATGAACTTTAGTGTTATAAATTACTCTATTCACACCTTGTTCCTTTAGCGTTTTATCCGCAAACTGAAACATTCTTATTCCTGCTCGGCCTTTGCGATATTTCTTTTTTAAATAGTAAATATCCTCTTGGGCCGTTAAACAACTTTTGTAATGAATATGGGGGGCTACAAAAAATATAATGTAGCCAACCAATTTTCCATCATCTTTACAGCTAATAAACCTTAATCTACCCATGTCCCATAGTGCTTTATACGCATCAAAATCAGGGTCTAATGGGTATTCTTTGGTTACCGATAATTCTTCATAATGCTCATCAATTATTAATTTCCAATCTTCCAAGCACTCTAAATAATCATCGTTTTTATATTCAATCATGGGTTGTAATAAGGAACTTTAAATTGTTTACCATTTACAGTTACGTTTATAAATCCAGCAGGCTTTGATGGCAAAGTTGCTGTGCCAGTTGTTGCAGTTCCTGAACTAGAAAAGTTAAGCAAGTTCAAAAACCATTGTTGCCAAGCCCTAGTGGGCATTTTTGTATTATCGTCTATTAAAGGGGTGACAGGATAAGGATTTCCTTGGGAAGAGCCCCATAATGAACTAGACATTAGTTATCTCCCTCGCTGCCCTTAAGATTGGCTGAAACTATGACGCATTTAACAGGATCAGTTACAGATACCTCAAAAATGCGATCTCGAGCCATACCCAATCTGCGCCAAATAGCACGATTTTTATATTTGCCTTGTTGACCAATTTTTGACCAATGTTCGTTTGACCATGTAGAGCCACCATCGTTTGACCACCGCAACATAGCTTGTGGATTGGTCAAAGTGGTATCGGTAGCAACTTGATTATTAAATCCTAAAATATCGGTTTGGTCAGCTAAAATAACTAATGAACCGTTGCCAGTTATGTAATAAGGAGTTCCAATATAGTTTCCTGTGGCAATTGCTGTAGTTGTGCCGCCAACACCAACACCAGGCTGAAACTGGATTTGTAATTCGTCAAAGTATTGACGTTGCAAGTCTGTGACAAGGTGAGGGCATCTACGCAATCTGCGAATGTTATCGCCATTATCGGTGTAGTTTTGAGGGTCTAGCTCATAAATATTGCCGTTTTGCCAATCGCCAACCAACACCATATTTTGGAAGTAAGCAGCGCAATTAGAGCGATGACGGTGATATTTGTTTTGATTATCGGTCCATAACCATTTATGCCAAAGACCTGTGGCGATGTCATATACCCAAGTTAAGTCTAATGTTGGGAAAGATATTACATAGCATTCATGGCCTTCTAGCTGATAAGTATAGGCTACGGCATCTGCAACATACTGATTTACCAAGGTATTTTCTACCGCATGGGTTGAAATACGCTTAGGAAAATATCCTTCCATAACCACAATTTCAGATTGGCCACGATTGTTTCTTGCCAAATATGCAAAAGAATTACCTAGGCGAGCTACTGAAAACTTTGCAGCAATACCATGCTGGCTAGACGATCCAGGAATACGCTGGAATGGGAATGGAAACAAGCCTTGGTCTGCCCACACCTCAGAAGTTGTTTCGCCTAGCAAATAAACCTGTCCATGATCGGCAATTAAAGAAACAAGGTTGTCAGGACCAGTAAATTTAGATGCAAAACTTAAACCGTATGTAATGGGTGACAATACATTTGATGCCGCCCACTGCTGTGTATTTGGATTGTTATAAATAAAGTAGTTATCAACAACGTCAACAACGTCTGCGCCTTGGAAAGCGCCATCGTTTGCTGGCAATACGCTCCAGTTAAGGGCATACATAGTTGCAGAACCTACGGTTTGCGTATTGTTAATAATATAGTTACCAGTTCCGCCATATCCTGTTCCAAAGGTAGCGGTTAGGGTTAACCCTGTTCCTGAACCGTTTGTGGAAGTAGAAACGTTATTGGCAGGAACGCTAGTGTAGTTGCCAGGAAAGGTCTGTGAAAGCGTTGTTACCGCTCCGCCTGAGCCAATAGCGGTAACTGTATAGGTAGCTGGAGTATTTCCATAAACACCGCCCAAAACGGTAACAGTATCGTTTACTGCGTATCCTGTGCCTGCGGTAGCAATAGTGGCGCTTAATATTGCGCCTTGGCCATAAGCAGAAATAATAGTGTTTGCAGTAATTGTAGAGCCAGTAATTGTTTGTCCTGGATATAAAACCTGGCTTGTGCCAATAGCCGAAACAGTTAAAGTTGTTCCTGATGTGGAAGCGGTAATTACTGCCGCCACAGGAACGGAAGTCATAGTTTCTGCGGTGGCTATTGTTACAGAATTATTTAAAGTCCAAGTGCTTCCTGATCCTGAAACAATAACGGTTTCAGATGGCACACCAATACCAAACAAAGCCTGTCCTGTGCCGATAGTTCCTGATGAAACATTTATTACAGTTAAAGTTGTGCCTGAAATGGTAGCGTTAAAAGTAGCTGTTGCAGGAGTAGAAATGCGCCAGGTATAGCGGTATGAACCGTCTGTTATATAAACGTTTAAACCGTTGTCGGTAATTCCTACGTTGCCTGTGCTTGTGTTTAACTGCCCAATAATGGTGGGAGTTAAATTGCTTGTCATAATATATACATACGCACCGCAAACAGCCACTAAATACTGTCCGCCTGATAGCGTTCTCATGCCTCTTACTTGCGACAAGGCAGAGAGAACTGCCTTAGTAGTAAGTCCAGGAGTTGGGTAAAGGGCTACAACACCTCTTGCGCCTTGAGGTTTAGTAGGATCAATTTCAGGCCGCCAGTTAATACACTCCTGAGCATCTTGATAGATACTCGGAGCTTCATAGGATGCGCCTACAAAGCCAAAGTCAGCCATTATCTAAAGAATCCGCCTGATAGAATCCAGCCAGCATCTTTTTGACGGCTAGACAATATGGCATCGTTAAATCTAGCAGATTGAACTGGGCGCATATTTGTGCGTTTGACGGTAGCTTTAGATTGCGCTGCATAGCCTCCAATCATGGCGATTTGGGTTGGGTTTACTTTGCCATACATAGGCATTAAACGTTCTGCCAAGTTCCATCTAAGGGCCATTGAGTAGCCTTGTGGTAGCAATATGGTGTCGTTAATGGTTGTATAGCCTTGGAATAAGTTATCTACAAATATATGCATTTCGCCCTGTGAAGGGTTAGGCCATACATATAAATTGCCTAGCGTTTCGCTTGGCTGATAGTAAAGCGCCTTAGGCCAAGGACCGCTTAGGGTCTTTAAACCAATCATTTCATAATCTTCTACGTTCAAAACGGCTACAGGATAGTCAAGGCCACCGTTAATAATTGGCACACCGTTTGAGTTAGTATTAATACGCACAAAGGCAGAGTTAATCTGCAATGGTCTTTGATAGTAAAGATTGATGGTTTCAGATGCTACAGTTTGGCTAATATTTAGCTGGTAAGTTCCAGCCTCATTAACGTTATTGCCTGCGCCTGTCAGCATGGCCACAATCTTAGTGCCTGGTGTAATGCCTGCGCCACTAAGGGTTTGACCTAAGTTAATAGCGCCTGAGGTAATACCAGTAACTGTAAGAATTGTGCCTGAAATAGAGCCTGTAATTACTGCGCCAATTTGACCGCCTGGGCCAATCGTATATTGTGTTTGACCTGAAGTGATTGGGAATACAATTTCATTTTTGTAAAACACCATCATATCTTCGTTAGACCATTGGTCTACGAGGTCATTCAACATATCAAAGGCATCAGCCGTTGCTTCAGGAGTTGGGGTCTCGCCAGCTTCCAACGCACCAATATCTTTTAATGCTCTAGAAATAATATCAATTGGCTGCGTCATGACAATCCTTAATCAATGGTAAAAGTGTTAGCTAACCAAGGAAATTCCACTTTTTTGTTGTTTTTAAGCAACTCAATCTGATCGGCCAGGTTTAATTTTATGCTAGATATATCTTCCTGAATAGTGTCTTGATCAATCCAAGAGCATATATCTGATTCTTTTACTTCTTCAAACGGCTTTTTAATGGTTTGATCTTTAAAGTAATGCGTTCCTTCGGTATTAACTTGGTGTTCGCCATCAATAGCGGTCAAGTGATAACGAACATGAGTGATTAAACCGTCATGTGCAAATACTTCTAAAATTTTCCACTTGTATTCCATTATCCGATTAACGCATTTACTTCAGCTTGTGTTAGTCCTAATGCTGTTAGTTTAGCTAGTGCAGAAGCCTTTGCGTCTTTAGCGGCTTGTTCTGCTTGTGCTTGTGCTGCATCAATAGCTTGTCCAAAAGCTATTTCTTCGGCAGTAAATGGTCTTGATGTTTGGCTTACTTTGCCAGTAAGTACATCTACATTAATTTCAATTTTATCCATGATTATTCCCAAAAAATATTCATTTTTCCAGCAGTAAAAGTATCTGTTCCGTTTACTGTTGTTGCTCTAATTTGATTAAGAGAGCCTGATAAAGCTATAGAGCCAGCAGTGAACATAGTGTAAGAACTGCTTGAATCACCTGTAAATCCATTGCATGACCATGAATTTGTAGAAGAATCTAACAAATCCAAAGTTATAATTCCATTTCTTACATTTGATGCGGTGTCATGATAAATTTGAAAACCACTTGTACTGGTTTGTGCTGCACCACTACTTCCAACGGTATAAAAACTATTATTTAAATATCCTGATGTTGCATAGCTACTTGCACCTACTTGTATTAAATAATTTGAAGAACCGCTAGATGAAACTCCACTCCAAATAAAAGAAATTCTTTTAACCCAAGTTGGTATACCAGTAAAGTTAATTGCAGTTCCACTTGTGGTTGCAACCGCAGTCGAACCATTTATATAACCACCATTAGTAGCACCATTTGGATAAGTTAGTCCGTTAGAACCATCTATGACCATTGACATAATTATTCCTTAAACAGGATTAGCGATTGCAACGAGTTGTGCAGTCGTTGTAGCAGCAGCGATAGCAGCACGACCATTAGTCAATTCGGTAGTAAAAGTCGCATCGTCTGGTGTATTAGCAATACCAGCTAATGTGTTTAATTGACGCTTTTGGGCTACTTGAACCGCAGCAGCATTGAAGTCACGCAGTTTGTGGGCTTGGGCTGTTGGGAAATCTACAGTAACAGTAGAGCCGTTTAGCTTCCATGCGTCAAAAAAAACGGAATCAGCACCTTGAGGCAGAGTTGCGTCATCAACAATAATTGCACCAGGAGGGCAATCTTTGGTCAAGACGGTTTCAATTGGAAGTTCGCCTGTGGGAACACAAACGGATACTCCGCCATTAGAGTTTTGATAAATGATTACTTGTGACATTTTTATTCCTTATCTAAATATAGCTGCTGAAATACGAGTGTAGTTTGCTAAAGCATTAGAACCATTAACTGCATAAACACTACAAGAAGTTGTAGTTGGCACATTAGTTGTATCAGCAAAACCAAAAAATCCTGCTTGTGTTCCAGGACCAGTTCCCAAACTGCCAGTCAATATATAGTTTGTATCTACAAAAGCATTTGTAAAATTGATTGTATAAAGACCAGTTGAAATGTAAGTTACTGAGCTGACATTGTAGGATGCTTGAATTGTGCAAGAGCTACCTGAACTTGAATTAAATCTTACCCAAGCCTTTGCACTACCATAAATGGCATTATCCGTAGCAGTAGAGTTTCCTGCTCCGTCTTGAATTGTGTCGCAAACTATTGTTCCTGCCATGATTTATCCTTTAAGCTCCATGAACTACTACTGATACATAGGGAAAGTCTTGAGTTGTTGCTCCACTTCCAGCATTTGATGTGCAGAATCTAGCTGTTGTTGTTGTTGGAGCTTGATTAAATGGAAAATCCAATACAAATCCATAGTTACCAGTAATTGTTTGCTGACAACTTCCTGAAACAACATAATAAATATTAGCCATTGCATTTGTAAAAGTAATTGTGTAATCGCCTGAACCATTGCGAGTTACTGAACTTACATTAAATGAACCATTAACAGTTTGAGTAGAACCATTGTAATTAAGCCATGCTTTAGCAATACCTAAATAAGCATTATTAGTGCTAAATAGACCTGTATCGGTGTTAATTTGATTTGCGACTAGTGTGCCAGCCATAATTTATCCTTAAACGATTACCCAACGACTGCCTGTTGGAACGGTTACTACAACTCCAGTAGCTAAAGTTATTGGGCCTGCTGAAGAAGCGTTATCTCCAGTAGGAATTGTATAACTATTGTTAACGGTTTGACCATTTAAAACAAAGATTTGATCACCATTTGTGCCTGTTGCGCCACCACCTACAATACCCCAGGCTGTGCCGTTATAACCCTCAAATTGGCCATAAGTTGTGTTGTAACGAACCATGCCTTGAGATGGGCTTGCGCTTCTTTGGCTAGTAGTTCCTGCTGGCAGTTTAATTTCGCCAGTTCCACCAAAAATAGCGTCTCCAGTAGTGCTTAAGGTTGATAAAGACGTTGCGCCTGTAATAGAAAGCGTTCCAGCAAAGCTACCGTTACCAGTTGCAACCAAGTTTGTAACATTGGTGTTGCTAGAGGTATCTTGCAACAATAGTGTGCCGCTAGTAGCAGGAACGGTAACGGCAAACGCACTGGCTGTATTTACAGCAGTGAACGTAATATTACCGCCAGCGTTGGTTTGGAAAACTAATTGACTCATAATTAGCCTATTTTAATGTGTAACATATTAAACAACAACCCATCTGCTGCCTGTTGCTACGGTTACTGTATATCCTGTGGAAATCGTTACAGGGCCAGCCGTCAAACCGTTAGTTCCAGCAGAAATCGTAATGTTTTCAGCAATAGAGTTTGAGTTGTAAGCAATAGCCTTGGTTGTCGCAGTTCCGTAATATTGGCCACCAGCAACCGTTGCTGTAGATACCGCAGTAATCAAACCTTTGCCATTTACAGTAATTACAGGAATAGCTGAACTTGAGCCAAATGAGCCTGTATTGCTATTAACTGTCGCTAAAGTAGTGGCAATTGAATAGTTTGCAGAACCGTCAACCGTTGTAGAGCCAGTAATATCGCCTGTTAAAGACTCGGTTCTTGCGGTGGTCCATTTAGCGGCACTAGAAGCTGTTGTAGCATTTCCTGTCAAAGCACCGTTAAACGTTGTAGCGGTTAAAGTGCCAGTAGAAGGCACAAAGCTGAGTTTTGTAGAGCTTGTTCCAATAGCATAGTTTGTTGAACTAGTTGTGCCAGGTGACATTGTTGGGTAAAAGGTGCTACTACTACTTGTATTGTCAGTTACTTGCAAATTAATCGCATTTGTAGCAGTTGTAGCAGTAGTGGCCGATGTTGCTGTGGTTGCTGTAGTTGCAGTTGCCGCATTACCACCAATAGAAAGGTTTGCGACAGGAGTTGTGCTTGAAACAACAAATGGTGCAGTTCCAGTTGATACTGTATTAGTTAACTGACCTGACATATTGATGGTTGAAACACCTGATAATGCGCCACCACCCATTACCAAACCAGCCGTTCCCCAAGTTACTGCGCCAGTTGGACCAGCGCCAGGCACATACATATATCCTGACCAAGAACCATTTGTAGTGCCGTTATTTTCTAAATACAAATAACCAGCCATACCAGGCACAATAGTAGAAAGTGTATTGTTTCCGTTATCTACAACTGTAATATTTCCTGTTGAATCATTGTCACCTACATACGCAATACCAGCAGATAAAGTGGTTGCATCAGGCAATTTTAAAGTTTGTGTAGAAGTTCCAGTAAAACGTTGAAAAAATGCGCTTGCAGCAGTTAATGTTGTTGTTCCACCAGCAGTTGCAGTTGTTGCTAAACCTGGATTCCAGTTATTAAATGATACGTTTACATTAGAATCACGCAAAACAACGCTATTTGCGCCAGTTGATGTTGTTACTCCAGTTCCACCATTTGCTACGTTTAATGTGCCTGAAAGCGTAACTGCGCCTGTAGTGCTTGTTGATGGACTAAATCCTGTAGTTCCTGCACTAAATGATGTGACGCCTGTAGAAGGCGGTGGTTGCCAAGAAGCAGTTGTGCCATTTGATGTCAATATATAAGTATTAGCACCAATACCAAGTCGAGTTGCACTATTTGTGCCGTTACCAATAATTAAGTCACCAGTTGATGTTATTGGCGATAAAGCATTAAATGCAGCAGAAGCTGTAGATTGGCCTGTTCCACCGTTTGCAATAGGCAAAATTCCTGTGACACCAGTTGTTAATGGCAATCCTGTAGCATTTGTTAAAACTGCACTAGCAGGAGTTCCAAGGGCAGGAGTAATTAATGTAGGACTATTAGCAAAAACAAGCGCTCCTGATCCAGTTTCATCTGATACTGTTGCTGCTAAATTGGCAGAAGTAGGTGTTTGTAGGAATGTAGTCATTCCTGTTGCAAGACCAGTTACAGAACCAATTGCAGGAGTAATTGTCGTATTTGTAACGCTGGTAATTTGACCCTGTGCGTTTACCGCAAATACAGGAGACGCAGTTGCAGAACCGTAAGTGGTTGCAGCTACACCAGTGTTTGTAATACTAAATACTGAACCAGTAAGGGTTAACCCTATGCCAGCAGAATATGTAGCTGAGGTTGTAAATTGCGACCAATTGACCGCAGTTGTTCCTAGTGTGCCACCTGGTTGCGCTGTGCAGAACCAAGCTCCACCAGCCTGTGTGCCGTATTCAATAAAGGAAATAGCACAAATAAGCTCATTCCAGGTATTAGCATCGGAAGATCGAGCCCAAGCGCCACTTGCGGCAATATAAATGCCGTTATTAGCGGCAGTTGATTGGTTTTTTACTAATACTCGGTCACCAGCTAATGTGGTGTAACCATCAATAGTTTGCAGGCCTGAAAGCGTAATATTGGTCAAAGTAGCAACGGCACAAGGCTGTTTCCAGCTAATGCCTGCCGCATACGATTGCAATGCTAAAAGGTTAACAATATCGGTCGCACCGCTAGGCTGAGTCGTAATTTGACCAGTAGTGGTGGTGATATTAGTAAAAGCACCAGTTGACGGAGTAGTTGCACCAATAGGACTGCTATCTAAGGTGCTATTTGTAATGGTTAACCCTGATTGAATAGGGTTAGATGTTGCATAAAAAGGCTGACCTTGGCCGATGAAGGTGTTAAACGATCCATCGACATTAAAATAAGCCTGAACAGGCAGTAAATTCTGCGTTACAGAATCATTAACAGCCATAATAATTCCTTATGATTGGTCAGCCATCGGCATTACATATAGGGTTGTTCCTGAAGTTCCAATTGCAGTAATCGAAAAAATAGGAGGCACTGCAATAACTGTTGGTTGCGACATAGTTACACCCAAGACAAAGGATTGGCTTGTATTTCCGCCTGTTGGCAATACAGCCGCAGGAGCAGAAGTTGGGGTAATAGTAATAGCAACAGGATTAGCTGAAGTATTTAAAAATCCGCAGTAGTTGACCTGGTCATTGCCATTTGGGGTAATGGTAACGGCTGTTGAGGCCGTTCCACTAACCGTAATAGCAGTTGTAGGGCCAACAAAACGGTAGACCGATGTGTTTGCCATGTTTATT
>Ga0007809_10000724_pt1 | contig 13857 bp, 10 predicted proteins | sample CryBogCBE02Aug07_FD_60383 | JGI IMG/M metagenome (GOLD analysis project Ga0007809, IMG submission 60383) | Freshwater microbial communities from Crystal Bog, Wisconsin, USA - CBE02Aug07 | ecosystem: Environmental > Aquatic > Freshwater > Lake | place: Crystal Bog, Wisconsin, USA | collected...
GTACCGTTGCATCGACGAATACTATCAATTGGGTGAATGGATATCAACTTGCATCTAATCAGAAACTTTCCTTTGGTGTGAGTTATTCAAACCAGCGTTTTGATAATGGCACAAACACCTTAGGAAATATCATGACCCGTCAATCCACTGGGGCCTATCTTGGGGACAGCATCCAGCTTGGTCGTTTTGATGTCCAACTCAACGGCCGTTATGACAGTATTACCGTGAACCAACCGGATGCGGTAGTTCAGTCTCTTTCTAATTCGACGAATCAAACCTTTACTGCACTGACCGGATTATTTGGTGTCGGATATCATTTGACGGATGAACTGAGATTAACTGCCAGTACCTCGAGTGGTTTTAGAGCACCATCGGCAATGGAATTGTTTCCTGGGACATATTGTGGATCATCTTATAGTTCGAGTTGTTACAACCCAAATCTCATGCCAGAACTGCATCGAACAACGGAAGCCGGTATTGAATACAAGAATGGTTTTTCCCTGAGTCGGGCGGTATATTTTCAGACAACAACCGATAATGCGATTAGCTATATTGGTGCAGCCAATCAGGGATATATAAATATTCCAACAGTGCAAAACAAAGGCATTGAAATTTCTGAGCGAGCAAAATGGCGGGGTTATCAACTTGTGGCTGCTTACACCCATCAAAACCCAGTTGATGTTTCAACCAACGCCCCGCTAACACGCCGGGCAAGTGATTTTGGGTCAATGGATCTGAATAAGTCATTTGGGTTGATCGATGCTGGAGCGAAAGTGATTATCTCAGGACCTCGCTCTGACTTTGATTACACGACAGATCCTCCTACCCCACAAACACTCGGCTCCTACCAAATCTGGTCATTTTATGGCGGCTATAAAATTAATGATGAGTTCAATGTAAGACTGCGTTTAGATATTGCATTTAACCAAAATTATCAACTGGCTTATGGCTACAACACACCAGGAAGAACCGCTTGGATCACTTTGATTTATCAACAAAAATAAATCAAGTAAGTTAAGGAAGCGTCCCCACATGGGAGCTTTCTTATACCCAATAACCGACTATTTATAAGTATATTTTAAAATAGACGCAACTTTTTTTAAATATACTTTAAAATAGTCGAATGAAAAGATATCTTGAAGATCGTATTCAAAGCGATTTGAAACGGAAGGTAGTTATCCTGACAGGGCCGCGTCAAGTCGGCAAGACTTACCTAAGTAGGCAGTTAGCGCGTTATTTTAAAAATCCTATCTATTTGAATTGGGATGTACCCCAGCAGCGTGTTGTTTTACAAAATCAATTGTGGGACCATCGACATGACTTCATTATCATGGACGAAATTCATAAAATGAAAGACTGGAAGAAATGGCTAAAAGGAGTCACTGATGCAAAATCTCCTGAAACCGCACTCTTGGTAACGGGAAGTGCGCGAATGGAAACTTTTCGACAGACCGGAGAATCCCTTGCTGGACGCTATTTTTCGTATACCTTGCATCCAATTTCTGTCAAAGAGTTATGTGATCACACCATGGTATCGCCTCATCAAGCATTCGATCAGATACTAGAAAGAGGAGGCTTTCCTGAACCCTGTTTAGAGGATAGCGCAGAATTAGCGCAACGATGGCGGATGCAATATAGCCAAGATTTAATCAGGGAGGATATTTTAGAATTTTCCAGGATTCATGAAATCAATGCCATGAAATTATTTGTCGAAATTTTAAGAGATCGGGTTGGCTCGCCACTTTCGCTCTTATCAATTGGAAGAGATATCGGTATTTCATCCGTTACCCTTGCGAAGTATCTAGATATTTTAGAAGCACTATTTGTGGTGTTCACGATTCATCCCTGGCATAGTAATATCGCCCGATCTCTCTCTAAAGCGCCAAAAGTCTATTTTTATGATCAAGGTTTGGTGCGGGGAGATATCGGGGCCAAGCTGGAAAATGCCCTAGGGTTAATGTTGCGAAGACATTGCGATTTTCAAAGAGATGCTAAAGGTGTTGCTTCCTCATTGCACTACATCAGAACCAAGGATGGCGCAGAAATTGACTTTGCCGTTGCTGAAAATCAGGCCCTTACCCACCTGATTGAATGCAAATCAAGCGATCAAAGCCCGCATGCCAGCTTAGCTCATTTTGCCAAAAGATTTCCCACTGTCAAAGCAATTCAACTGGTTGCCAATTTGCGAACGCCTCATATTTCGAGGGGGATTCATATTCAGAATTTAGCGAACTACCTCGCTGAACTCAGTGCCTAGTTCATAGCAGAGAAAATCGTTGATGAGTGAAATGATATTGGCGCTTCTGCCTGGGTTTGCTTCGTTTATAATTCACTTCTCTTACAGAATCACATGATGTTTTAAGGAAAATATGCCTGTTGTTACCTTGCCTGATGGCTCACAACGTCAATATGATGCGCCACTTACTGTTGCTGATGTTGCGCATAGCATTGGTGCTGGCTTAGCCAAAGCCGCCCTAGCAGGCAGAGTCAATCAAGAGTTAGTCGATCTGAGTTATCGAATTGATCACGATATTGACTTGGCAATTGTGACTGAGAAAGATCCAGATGGATTGGAAGTGATTCGTCACTCTACCGCTCATTTACTTGCCTATGCTGTTAAAGAGCTTTTTCCTGACGCTCAGGTAACCATTGGTCCGGTGATTGAGAACGGCTTTTATTATGATTTTGCATATGCGCGACCTTTCACTCCAGAAGATTTAGAAGTGATTGAAAAACGTATGCATGAACTTGCAAAAAAAGATGAAGTCGTGACCAGAAGAGTCATGCCGCGCGATGATGCGATTGCCTATTTTCAGGGCTTAGGCGAACACTATAAAGCAGAGCTCATTGCAAGCATTCCTGCGAATGAAGAAGTTTCGCTGTATACCGAAGGTCATTTCACTGATTTATGCCGTGGTCCTCATGTGCCCAGTACGGGGAAGATGAAGTTTTTTAAACTCATGAAAGTTGCCGGTGCGTATTGGCGCGGGGACTCAAAAAATGAGATGTTGCAACGAGTGTATGGCACTGCATGGACGAAGAAAGAGGATTTAGAAGCCTACTTACTGATGTTAGAAGAAGCTGAAAAACGCGACCATCGTAAATTAGGCAAACAACTGGATTTATTTCATTTTCAAGAAGAGGCTCCCGGACTCATCTTTTGGCATCCCAAGGGGTGGTCAATTTGGCAACAGGTCGAGCAGTACATGCGTAAAATTTACGAAAATCATGGCTACCAAGAAGTGAAGGCACCACAAATTTTGGACCGCGTTTTATGGGAAAAGTCAGGTCACTGGGACAACTATAAAGATAATATGTTTACGACTGAGTCGGAGAACCGAACTTATGCCTTAAAACCCATGAATTGCCCGGGTCATGTCTTGATTTTTAATTCTGGCTTACATAGTTATCGCGATTTACCATTGCGTTTTGGTGAATTTGGTCAATGCGTCCGTAACGAACCCTCTGGTGCCTTACATGGTTTGATGCGGGTCCGTGGGTTTACGCAAGATGATGGCCATATTTTTTGCACCGAAGACCAGATTCAGCAAGAGGTTGCGGCCTTTGATGCCTTGGTTCGAAGCGTCTATCAGGATTTTGGTTTCAAAGAAGTGGCAGTCAAACTGGCCCTACGACCAGAAAAGAGGGTGGGTGCGGACGAATTATGGGATAAAGCTGAAAATGGTTTACGTGCAGCAATTGAAGCCTCAGGTCAAACGTGGGAAGAATTACCTGGTGAAGGGGCTTTTTATGGTCCGAAACTAGAGTACCACCTGAAAGACTCCATCGGCAGGTCTTGGCAATGTGGCACGATTCAGGTTGACTTTTCTATGCCGGGTCGTCTTGGTGCGGAATATGTTGCAGAAAATAATAGCCGGCAAGTCCCTGTGATGCTGCATCGGGCGATTGTGGGGTCTTTGGAGCGCTTTATTGGAATTCTGATTGAAAATCACGCTGGTGCGATGCCGACCTGGTTGGCTCCTACTCAAGCAGTGGTTCTGAACATTTCTGAAAATTCTGCGGCATATGCACAACAAGTCGCACATATTCTGAAAAATCAGGGCTTTAGAGTTCATGCAGATTTGCGTAATGAGAAAATAACGTATAAAATACGAGACCATGCCTTACAAAAGCATCCCTATATTTTAGTTGTAGGTGATAAAGAGCGTGATGGCAATTTAGTTTCTGTGCGTGCGCGCGGTGGGGTAGATTTAGGTGTGATGACCATTGAAGCCCTCGTCGATCGACTCAATGTGGATATTTCTCAAAAAAATGTCTCCGAATCTGTCGCATGATCAGTGTGCATAAGCAGTTTATTTAAGAATATTAGAAAGAGGTACAGATATCGCTACAGAAAAATTGCATCGTATTAACCGGGAAATAACGGTTCCTGAAGTGCGATTGATTGGTCAAGAAGGACAAGCATTAGGTGTTTTTAAAGCCTTAGATGCTTTAAAAATGGCAGAAGAGCAAGAAACAGATTTAGTAGAAATTGCTCCAACCGCTGTGCCACCTGTATGTAAGTTGATGGATTATGGGAAATTTAAGTACCAAGAGGCCAAAAAAGCGCATGAAGCGAAACTGAAACAGAAAGTGATTCAGGTCAAAGAAGTAAAGTTTAGACCTGGTACAGATGACGGGGATTACGGCGTAAAGTTGCGAAATTTGATCCGCTTTTTAGATGAAGGCGATAAAACCAAAATTACGTTGCGATTTAGGGGGCGAGAAATGGCCCACCAAGAAATTGGGATGCGGATGTTGGATCGTTTAAAGATTGATTTAGAGCCCTACGGCGTTGTTGAGCAATTCCCGAAGATGGAAGGCCGACAAATGGTGATGGTGTTATCACCTGTAAAGAAGAAGTAATCAGACCAAAGTAGTAAGTGGTCAGCAGTGCAGAGCGCAAGCTCTTTATAAGTATGGCTGGGTTTTAAAAGTGTTATTGCATATGAAATAACCACCTAAGTGATACAAATCAGTGAAAAGGGAGCAATCATGCCCAAAATGAAGACCAAAAGCGGTGCAGCAAAACGCTTTAAAGTCCGCGGTAGCGGATCGATTAAGCGTGGCCAGGCATTTAAGCGCCACATCCTTACCAAGAAAACGACGAAGAACAAGCGTCACTTACGTGGTTCAGCTGAGGTTCATGAAACCAATCTGAAATCCGTTCGCGCAATGATGCCGTACGCTTAATTGATATAGGAGAATAAAATGCCAAGAGTAAAACGTGGGGTCACAGCACGTGCCCGTCATAAAAAAGTAACCGACGCAGCCAAAGGTTATCGTGGTCGCCGCAGTAATGTATTCCGGATTGCTAAAGAAGCGGTCATGCGCGCAGGGCAATATGCCTATCGCGACCGTCGCAACAAAAAGCGTACCTTCCGTGCCTTATGGATTGCGCGTATTAATGCTGCAGTGCGTGAACATGATTTGAGCTATAGCGTCTTTATCAACGGTCTGAAAAAAGCCGAGATTGATTTGGATCGCAAAGTGTTATCTGACATGGCGATTCATGATAAGCCAGCCTTTGCTGCGCTTGTCGAAAAGATTAAGACCGTTCAAGCGCAAGCGGTTTAAAGCCTCGACTGATGGTTGACTTCGATCAACTAGTAATAGAGGCAAGTTCTTGCTTCTCCTCCACCAGCGACTCGGTCGCTTTGGAGGAGGTCAAAGCAAAATATCTCGGTAAGTCAGGCATTTTCACTGAGATGCTGAAAGGGCTCGGAAAATTAGATCCAGAGCTCCGAAAAATTGAAGGTGCACGGATTAATTCAGCCAAAAGCGCTGTTGAAGCTGCCCTTGAGTTACGTCGCAAACAACTTGCAGACAACCTATTACAAGCTCGTCTTTCCCAAGAAGCCATTGATGTATCTTTGCCAGGTCGTGGGCGAGGTGCTGGTTCGTTACATCCTGTTATGCGGACGTGGGAGCGTGTCGAAGCGATCTTTCAAGGCATGGGTTTTGATGTTGCACAAGGCCCCGAGATTGAAAACGACTGGTTTAACTTCACAGCATTGAATAGCCCGATGAATCATCCCGCGCGTTCCATGCAAGATACTTTTTATATTGATGCGCTCGACGCAAGTAAACAATCTTTGTTGTTGCGCACCCATACAAGCCCGATGCAAATTCGGTACGCAAGTCACTTGGTACAAACCCACTTAAAAAAGCACGGTAATTTTGATCAGCTTCAGGAGTTACGTGTGATCGCACCTGGTAGGACCTATCGGGTTGATAGTGATGCCACGCATTCTCCGATGTTTCACCAGGTCGAGGGACTCTGGATTGGTAAAGACGTCACCTTTGCGGCACTGAAAGGGGTTTATACCCACTTCTTGCGCGCTTTCTTTGAAAATGAGCAACTTGCGTTGCGATTTCGACCATCGTACTTTCCATTTACTGAACCATCTGCCGAGATTGACATCGCCTTTACTGCGGGTAAGCTTGCAGGCAAATGGTTAGAGATTTCAGGATCAGGGCAGGTACATCCCAGCGTGATTCAGAATATGGGACTAGACCCCGAGCAATATATTGGTTTTGCTTTTGGCTCTGGTCTTGAGCGTTTAACGATGCTTCGTTACGGTATTGATGATTTACGGCTTTTCTTTGAAAACGATACCCGTTTTTTAAGTCAATTTTCAGCCGCATTTTAAGATTAAAGACACTTCATTATGCAATTTTCTGAATCTTGGCTCAGACAGTTTGTCGACCCACCACTCTCTACTGAAGCCCTAGCTCATCTCATGACCATGGCTGGACTCGAGGTGGAGGATACCCATCCTTTAGCTCCACCGTTTCATTCAGTCGTCGTAGCAGAAATTATAGAAACTACGCAACACCCTGATGCTGATCGTTTGAAGGTCTGTAAAGTGTCAGTGGGTAAGTTATCAAAAGAACCTTTACAAATTGTTTGCGGTGCTCCAAATGCGCGGGCTGGGATTAAGATTCCGTGCGCAATGGTTGGTGCGGAACTTCCCCCTGGTGCGGATGGAAAAACCTTCAAAATTAAAATTGGTAAATTGCGTGGGGTTGAGAGTTTTGGGATGTTGTGCTCTGGAAAAGAACTTGGCCTTGGCGAGGATCAGGCAGGTATTTTGGAGTTACCACTGGATGCGCCTGTAGGCAGCAATATCCGAGATTATTTAAGTTTAGATGACACGATTTTCACAATTAAACTTACACCAAATAAAGCCGATTGTTTGTCTGTATATGGCATTGCCAGGGATGTTGCAGCGTTGACTGGTGCACCTTTGATTGATCGACCCAATTATGCAATAAAAGAAAGCATTACGGATCAATTGAACGTGCGGGTGCTTGAGCCAAAACTGTGTGGGCGTTTTGCTGGTCGTGTAATCAAAGATGTCAACGCAGTAGCGAAAACCCCGGAATACATCGTCAAACGTTTAGCCAGCGCTGGACAGCGCAGTATCTCCGCCTTGGTTGATATTTCCAATTACGTGATGCTGGAGATGGGGCAACCAACCCATATTTTTGACCTTGACAAGATGAGTGGTCCGCTACAAGTGCGATGGGCCAAGCCGGATGAGCAAGTGCTCTTGCTTAATGGACAAACCTTACATTTACAAGACATGAGCTTGCCTGTTGGCGTGATTGCTGATGAACGTGGGATTGAAAGCCTTGCCGGTATTATGGGTAGTGAGCACAGTGCAGTCAGCTTACAAACCAAAAACATTTATATTGAATCAGCGTTTTGGTGGCCTGCCAGCATTCAAGGGCGAACCCGTCAGCTCAAATTTTCGACTGATGCCGCTTTTCGCTTTGAGCGTGGTGTTGATCCGGAACGAACCGTTCAATATCTCGATTATGTAGCACAATTGGTCGTCGAGATTTGTGGTGGCAAAGTAGGACCACTTGATGATCAGATCCTTGCCTTACCTCAGAGTCAACAAATTACTCTGCGTGTAGCACGTGTTGAAAAGATTCTTGGTATTGCCCTCGATGGTAATCAAATTGCCGAATATTTTGATCGGATGGATTTTTCATATGCTCGATCACACAATGGCACTCCCCAAGAAACTTTTGTGGTGCAAACACCGCTCCACCGTTTTGATTTAGCCATTGAAGAAGACTTGATTGAAGAGCTTGCGCGTTTATATGGTTTTGAAAATATTCCAGAAATTGCGCCGACTGCCAATTTAGTCATTCGTGCACAGTTAGAAACCAAGCGAGACATGCATGTGGTTCGCCATCTTTTAGCTGCCCAGGATTATCAAGAAGTCATCAATTATGGCTTTACTGATACTCAGACTGAGGCAAACATGCTTGGTAATTCTGATCCAATTCGGGTTCGTAACCCCTTAGCTGAGCAGTTTGCCGTGATGCGCAGTTCTTTATTTGGTGGTTTACTGCAGAATCTAAAAAGTAATTTGAACCGCAAAGCGTCGCGCGTCCGCCTGTTTGAGTTTGGTCGGGTTTTTTATCGCAACTCCGAAACAACGGATGGCCCACTCAAAGTGGCAGGCATTGAGCAACCGATGAAAATTGGAGGCTTGGCCTACGGTCCAGCATTCCCCGAGCAATGGGGTATGACCAGTCAGAAAGTCGATTTTTTTGATGTCAAAGCAGATATCGACGCGATCGTTGCGCCAATGACGATCACTACCCATGCTGGAATCAATCATCCGGCCCTCCATCCGGGAAGAACTGCCACCATTAATCAGGTCCATCACGGAAAAGTGACACCAATTGGAGTGATCGGCGAATTACACCCGAAATGGCAGCAAGAGTTCGGCTTTGCTCATGCACCAGTTCTATTTGAGATTGATTGGGAGCAGATGATTGAGGTGGATTTACCTATAGTCGCTGAGCTGAGTAAGTTTCAAAGTGTGGAGCGGGATCTCGCTATCGTCTTGCAAGCCGATATTGCGGCTTTGGATATCAAAAATGCCATTGAAAAAGTGGCTCCCGCTATTTTGCAATCCGTCCACTTATTCGATGAATTCCGTCCGACACCGGAGCGCTTAAGTGGCATGGCCATCAATGAAAAAAGTCTCGCTTTTAGACTAACTTTTGTTGATCCTACACAAACCTTGCAAGATGGTGTTATCGAAAGTGCGATAAAACAGATATTAGATGAAGTTCTGGTTCAATTTTCGGCAAGATTAAGGTAGCATTGTCACTCATTCCCTCTGATTTTGAAGATACAAAGATAAAAATGGATAATTTGTTAAACCCAATCTCTGCAGTATTGCCTACTTCCCATGGCACGATTACCAAAATTGAATTGTCTGAAGCAATTTTTGATCATGTGGGACTGAACAAACGGGAAGCCAAAGAAATGATCGATGCTTTTTTCGAGAACATTGCCCATCATTTAGAGCGTGGTGTTGATGTCAAGATTTCTGGGTTTGGAAACTTCCAACTCCGGAACAAAACCGCCAGACCTGGAAGAAATCCTAAAACTGGTCAAGAGATTCCAATTAGCGCAAGAAGGGTAGTAACCTTTCATGCGAGTCAAAAATTGAAAGATGCAATCGACAATAAATAATTTTTTATTAAAATATTGCTATGAACCCATCCATCGACCTTGCCGCATTAGAGCCAAAATCAGCTGATAAAAAAGCCAATTTGCCTCCTATTCCAGCGAAAAGATATTTCACCATTGGTGAAGTGGGTGATTTGTGTGACGTCAAACCCCATGTGCTTCGTTATTGGGAACAAGAATTTAATCAACTGAAGCCACAAAAAAGACGTGGCAATCGTAGGTATTACCAACACCATGAAGTGATGCTGATTCGAAGAATTAGGGATTTGCTCTACACCGATGGATTTACCATCCATGGGGCAAAAAATCGACTCGAAGAGCTTGATAGCCAAGGTCAAATCAGAGTGGAGTTAGAGGCAGTATTTAACATTCTTGGGGATTTGAAAAATCTTGGCAAGCATGTGCGTTCTTCAAACTAAATCAGCCTGCGTTTAAAGTCCGCTAAATCTGAGCGTTGCATATAAAAATTCAATTGTTGCTTGATCTGGTACCTTGATGCCGTTTTCTGGTTTCTTTACAGCGTTGCTCAAAAAATTCAATTTCTGATTGCTGTTTTCAGCAGTAAATGATGAGGGCGACATCCCTTCTGCGCATACCTTCCCATTGAATTAGAAAATCTAGGATCCTCTTTTTATAGGAAATAGAAGTACATATCCATCAATTGTGTATATTTAATATACTTTATAAGTAGTTTAAAATACTATTCAAATGTTATTAATTTATACGATAGAAGAGACTATGAAAAAAATACACAATTTAGCTTTGATTTCTTTGTTTTTGTTAACTGCCTGTGGTGGTGGCGGTGATGGATCCAGTGCTACAACTTCTGGTAATTCTGTTTTGTCTGGGGTAACAAGTTTTTCCGGGGTAGCTATTGATGGTTATTTGTCAAACGCGTTTGTATTTTTGGACTTAAACAAGAGCGGTACATTTGATACTGGAGAACCAAATACCTATACCGATACAAAAGGCAACTACACATTACAAGCAACACAAAGCCAAATGAGTACTTCTTCGGTTGTGATTCAAGCGATTGCTGGAAAAACCATTGATTTAGATTCCAACACACCGGTGAGTAAAAGTTACACCTTAACCGCACCCAATGGCGTTTATTCCGTGGTATCTCCATTGACTTCAATGGTTGTTGCGCAAATGAAATTGACTCCTTCATTAACTGCAGACCAAGCACAACAAAGTGTTGCTACCAATTTTGGTATTAGTAATCCGAGTGACATTTCTTCTAACTATATTGCTACTGGTAACCAACCTGTTCACAATATTGCAGCCGTATCCGCTTTCCAATTGCAGCAACAAGGTAGCAGTTCACCATTGTCTACGCAGCTAACGAATGCCTTGACACAGATGAACGGAATTTCATCATATCTGCCAACTGTTTCCAAGATGTCGAACACGACTGCAGCATTATCAACTGTCAATTCCTTGATGAATTACCATGCGGTTTCAGGTAATGTCACCACTTTAGAGCAATTTGTCACGTCTGCCGTATATCCAAACTTTTTGGCTGTAGATCAGAACAATAATTTATATTGGGATGCTTTTTTATCTGTGGGAATTCCTACAAGTAATATTTATAGCTCTTTAATTGGATCGGGAAAATCTCAGCCCTTACCAAATTCTCCTTCGTTGAATGCAAGTGGTTTGGTAACAGATGCAAATGGTAATATTTTTGTAGTGGATACTGGAAACTGTGTCATAAAAAAAGTAACATCCAATGGTTCAGTTTCTATCATTGCTGGGTCTGATACATCATCGACTTGTGGACATAATTCAGCAAATGGTGCAGGTACTTTAGTAGATGATCCAGGTTCAGGTTTGGCAGCAAGATTTTGGCATCCTACAGGCATCGCTATGGACCCCTCCGGTAACGGGGTATTGTACGTAAGTGACTTTAATAATCAAGCGATTCGTAAATTAACCCCGAATCCAGGGTATGGATATTCCGTGACAACCATTGCAGGTTCTCAACCTCCTCAAACTTCTGGTGGATCAAGACTCTGCGCTACTAATCAATACCTAAACACTGCTGGAGCTTGCCAAGGTTACCTCAATTCATCCAATGGAATCTATGCCTTATTTGCAGGTCCATCCGGAATTGCAGTAGATATAAATGGTAATGTGTATGTTTCAGAGACTTTAAATAATACGATCAGAAAATTATCACCCTCAACATCGGGAACTACAGTGACATACAGCGTATCAACTCTTGCTGGTCCTCCACCATCGACGAATAAGGTTACTTACGATCTGACTGATATTTTGTTAACTAGTGCTGGATATATTGATGCCACTGGCTCTGGAGCACGTTTTAATAACCCACTTGCAATTGCCGTTGATGTCAAAGGTTTAGTGTACATCGTAGACGCTGAAAATAACCGAATCCGAAAAGTAGATACCTCAGGTAATGTGACAACATTGGCTGGTTCAGGAAGTGCATTGACAACAGATGGAAATGGCGTAGCCGCCTCTTTTAGTAGCCCCTCTAATCTTGTTATCGATGGGAATAATAATTTGTATATTTCTGAATACCGTGCACTTCGGCAAATTCAATAATGAAATGAAAAGGGTGTGAATTTGCTTTAATTGAAATTCGCACCTTTTCAAAATTTGAATTCATGAAAATATAAAGTAAAAGCACTTCACGGCATTTAAAAACACAAACTCATTTTCGGGATTAGATAAAAGATTCACGTTTTTTGGGGTGTTCAAACTGATATAATCTAAAGTTAGTCGGGGCGTAGCGCAGCCTGGTAGCGTACTTGCATGGGGTGCAAGGGGTCGTGTGTTCGAATCACACCGTCCCGACCAAAATTACTAAAAAAGTTTTTTCAAATCAATTATCTAAAGTTCGGCTCCACCAACATTTGAGTATGGGGTATTCGTCAAACACGATAAATTGATTGTTTCTGACGTCATTTATCCATTTTTTTGTTACATTCTCTGATCGTTTTTGGGTTTAGGTGTGCTTTGTTGTTTAAGCGCATCAGAAAGTTCACACATGCTTATCATTTTGTTGTAAATTAGATTTCGATAGAAAATTATTTTTATCAGAATAAAACAATATTTGGAGATTATTAAATGAAATTTAGCAAACTAAAGCTTGGATTGATTTCAATTGGATTGATTGCATCATCACAATTGGTATTTGCCGATAATGCCTTAGAAAATATGAAGCAAATGAAGGTAGCATCCTCTGATGCAAGCCTACCACTCGTTCCACAAAGTGGAAAAAATGCCGATGCAATCCGCGCTAATTTACAAAAAGTAAAATTACCAGAGGGTTTTCATATTGATTTGTACGCAATTGTTCCTGATGCGCGTCACATGGCAGTTGCCCCATCAACAAACATGTTGTTTGTAGGTACAAGAAAACAAACATTGTGGGCAGTTACAAACCGCAACAATGGCGACATGGCTACTGAAGTGAAGCCATTTGCTCCATCGTTGAATTTCCGCAATCCAAATGGTGTTTGCTGGACAAAGGATGGTTTCTTAGTCGTTGCCGAAACCAATCGCGTTCTCAACTTCCCAGCTGCTGAATTCTTCTATGAAGGTGCAGACGTTGCAGTGATTGAAGTCGTTCCAGAAGGTAAGCTGATTCCAGTTGCAAATGAGTCTTACAACCATACAGCCCGTACCTGTAAAGTTTCTGCAGACGGTAAACTTTATATTACTTTAGGTCAACCTTACAACGTTCAACCCCAAGATAAAATTGCTGAATTTGAAAAGATTGGTATTGGTGGTGTGATCAGCATGAACCCATTTGATGGTAGTGGTCGTGAGGTTGTTGCTCGCGGAATGAGAAATCCAGTTGGTTTGACAATCGCTAAAGACGGTTCGATTTGGACAACTGATAATCAAACAGACGGCATGGGTGACGATACTCCTCCAGGTGAATTGAACAAGCTTGGACCAGTTGGCTCGCATTATGGTTATCCTTGGTACAGTGGTCGTACCAAAGTGACTGATGCAGCCGCAGGTTATAAATTGTCACAAATGGCTGAGCCTAAAAACATTGTTATGCCAGAAGTTGAGTTCGCACCACACGCTGCTGACCTTGGCTTGACTGTTTACAATGGCAAAAAATTCCCTGCGAAGTATCAAGGCGGTGTTTTCGTTGCTGAGCATGGTTCATGGAATCGATCAACACCAATTGGTTATCGTGTGATGTATGTTCCAATTAAAGATGGTCATGCAGGTAAAGCAGAAGTATTTGCAGATGGCTTCTTGGATAAAGAAACTGGTTTAGCAATGGGTCGTCCTGTTGATGTTGCAGAAATGAAAGATGGTTCTATCCTCGTTTCTGATGACTATGCAGGGGCAATCTATCGTAT
>Ga0007809_10000727_pt1 | contig 13832 bp, 14 predicted proteins | sample CryBogCBE02Aug07_FD_60383 | JGI IMG/M metagenome (GOLD analysis project Ga0007809, IMG submission 60383) | Freshwater microbial communities from Crystal Bog, Wisconsin, USA - CBE02Aug07 | ecosystem: Environmental > Aquatic > Freshwater > Lake | place: Crystal Bog, Wisconsin, USA | collected...
CACCACCTACACCTCCACCACTACCATCATCATCAGGAGTACCGTCACCACCTACACCTCCACCACTACCATCATCATCAGGAGTACCGTCACCACCTACACCTCCACCACTACCATCATCATCAGGAGTACCAGCATCATCATCAGGAGTACCGTCACCACCTACACCTCCACCACTACCATCATCATCAGGAGTACCATCATCATCAGGAGTACCAGCATCATCAGGAGTACCAGCATCATCTGGTGCATCAGCAGCACTACCAACAAACTTACAACAACAAATTAAGGCTGGAAAACAATTAAAAAAAGTAGTTAAGAATAACAATTACCTAAAAATTACAAATTCTAATTTGCAATGCAATAAAGTAGCTATATCAATTATAAAAAAAAACATTAGTGAATTCCTTGATACTTTAGATAAAGATATAGTAAAAGAAGAGTTTGCTAAAATGGTTGAAAATTTTAATAAGATGTATAATAATTTAAATAAACTACAAACGGACAAATTAACTACAGACCAATGTTCACAGATTTATACCTTAGAACTTAACCTAAAAGATTTCTTGAAAAACCCAAAATATTTTAAAGATGATAAATCACATTTTAATTCTAATAATAACAAGTTGACAGGTGGCAGCCGTTCAAAATCCAAATTTTCTCGCAAACGGCAACACCGTCATCTATCCGGAAAGAATCGTAAACACACCCTTAAACGTCTTTATAAAAAACAAAAAACCAACAAAAATAGAAATGGCAATAATATCCGCAAAAAAACTCTAAAACGCAACTAATCAATTCATTCTTTTTAGCAATGTGAACCATCTGCCATCTTTTGATTTAATTCCTTTTCATTTTCATTTTTTTCATCTTTTGAATCTTTCTTTTCAACTTCATTTTCTTCTTCCTCATCACTAGACTCATCATTACACTCCTTACTCTCTTTATCATTCACTACAACCTGATTCTTTTTCTTCTTATTTTTCTTATTCTTTTTCTTCCTATTTGCACTTTCACCAAGTGCGCTAGCAGCACTTACCACTCCATTACCTCCTGCAGCTGCTTTTTCCTTTTCAGCTTGTGCCCGCATGATTTGCGCATCCTTATTTAACATATCAACCTCACCAATAGTAATTGCCAAACATCCCTTATAATCAATTATCCCTGTATGGTTCAGATTGGTATTCAAATCCAGCCATAGTTCCCCGCCCATATCAATCCATCGCTTACAAAACAAATAATCTTCACTTAGATAAACTTTGCTAACCGGATCAATACAGCAATCAAATAACGTGTAGAAACAGTCATTCATAACAGCGTTACCATAACCTGCAACATTATTACGGTACTTAGTCTCAGGATATTTTGCAATCATCTTGCGTATAGCGCTCTTTGCAATCATCATGAACCCGGTTCCGATATCTTTTACCTGGGCCATACCGTTTTCAACCCGGATTACAACCTGATTCTCTCCCTGCTTGTGATATATGGGATTGAATACATAGTCAAGGGATTTAGCCATTAGCTCATCATCCTTCATTCCGGAATTCTTTCCTACGTGATGCTTTATTTTATCCCAATTAAAACATTTTTTAGGATAACAACCACCACTCAATTCCTTACCACTAATTAACAATTTCACCACACTAACCCAGTTAAAAGTAATATCAGCATCGATAAACATTAGATGAGTAGCTGTATCATCTGAAAGGAATTTTGCTACAATACCATTACGGGCACGTTGAATAAGACTTTCATTGCCAATGGTAATAACTTCATACGGGATACCTAATCGGGTGAACATCGCACTTAGTTCAACCATACTTTGAAAGAATCCATTATGTAGCAAACCACCAAAACACGGCGTGCCGAAAATAACTTTGACCTTATTACGAAGCAAGAACTTGCGAACCGTATCAACTAGATTTTCCATAGTCTTTTTTATTTTTTTATTTTGAGAATTCTGTCTTGTTCTCTAAAATATGCTTTATGCTAGTAAATTTGGATTTGATTTGTGATAAGAAAATTGGGGGAAAAATATTTTTTTAAAAAAAATTGAATATATTTTAACTATATTTAAAAGTATTTTCGACATCTACTGTCTTTTGATAGTTTCGATGTCTGCGCTTTCTCGTCTTGTGTCTGTTGATGCCGGTGCAGATGATGATGTTCGTGTCGCTGATGCTAATGACTACGACAGCAATTCCTTTGTGCCATTTCGGCCTGCAAATTGGGGACTCTGCTTGTGCAAATCGAATCCAGATGGCAAGCACTGCTACACAACCTTTGTGGAGACCGCATTGCTTGCACGACAGGTGTCTCCTGCTAATCTTGGCTCTGATGCTGTTGCCTTACCTATACATATACAGGCACCCGAGCCAAAGACCAAAGCGCTATACCACATTGTGGACCTAGAGAAGGGAACTGCTGCTTACAAAGATGTGGAGGCAGACTTCCGCACTCCTGGTTTTGAGGTGGACTCTATTGTGGAGGTGCAAAACGACATTCTGTACACACAGTACTGCGCTAGGAAGATGGCTCTGAGCACTCTGCGTGGCAATGCCAACGAACGAGTCGCCTTCCACGTCAGCAAGGGTTCTCCCCATGACATTTGCCAGAATGGCCTCGACTATCGTCTAGCGCAGCGTGGCTTTTTCGGCAAGGGGCTCTACGTGACACCCGACCCGATGAAGGCCAACGACTACAGTTCAGACAAGGGTAACAGTGGCGCGCTTCGCATGATGCTGCGCTGCAAGGTGCTGCTTGGCCTGTCGAAGAAGTTTGAGTTGGGCCGCTTTGACCGTGACCTGGTGGTCGAGCCTGAAGGCTACGACTCAGTGGAGGGTTTTATTCGCCGTGGCACTGAGTATGCAGTGTATGCATCGGATCGCGTGTATGTCACCCACATTGTCTTTTACCGCTTCACCGATACCAGCCTGGAGCTTGCCCCCTCGTTGGCTCTCCCACCCAACGTCTCTGGCCAGATTGTATACATCACCGCGTCACTATCGGAGTTTTTCGAGAAGCTTCAAAAGCGCGCGACACCAGACCAGCTGGTACCCGTCAAGCGAATTATTGCTGCATTGCTCAGGCAAAAACTCACCGTGCCAGAGTTTTTGGTACAGATTAGCGCGATCCTAAAGGCTGCTCCGCCTGCCGACCTCGAGAGCAAGCTGATTGCCGAGTTGGGTAAGTGCAAGCTGCTACCTTCTGGTTCAACTGCCCTTGTGCCTGCTGCCGCTCCGACAGCAGCTGCCGCAGCTTCCGCAAGTGCTGACGTGCAGCCAAGCGTTCCAACCACTTCGAGCACTTCTCCTTGCTCGCCGAATCGAAGCATTGAAGAGAATGCCGAAGTGGAGGCGCCCATGAAGGAGGATGTTGAAGAGGAGGGCACCGAGCATGTCTCCAAGCGCAAGCGTGAAGATTAAGCGCATTCTGTCATACCCATTGGCACCTATTGGCAACGAACACAAATATTTGTGTTGATTTTTTTTTTTTTATGGTTAAAATATGGTTTTGGAAGATAACTTCTAGATTAAAAAATACAAAATGATTGCAAAAAATTATTAATTATTTGTATCTAGCGTGATTCTATGAGTAATTAGAGAATTATGGTTTCTAGAATCTTTGCGACCACTAAATAAGGGTCTGCATTTGCTGATGGTCGTCGGTCTTCAAAATACCCTCGGCCTTCTGCTAGCACATTAATTGGAATCCGCACGCTAGAACTACGGTCGCATTCTCCATAAGTAAATTTATCTATGCTGCTAGTTTCATGAATGCCAGTAAGACGCCGCTCGTTTCCAGCACCATAAACAACCATATGTTCCTTATGCTTATTTGCGAGCTTTTCAATTGCAGCCTTAATAACTTCCAAGCCGCCTTCAGCCCTCATACTAGTGGTAGAGAAATTTGTATGTGCTCCAGAACCATTCCAAGCAGCCCCTAGAGGTTTAGGGTCATAAGAAATATAAGCGCCATTTGCCTCTGCTACTCGGGCTAGAATGTACCGTGCCATCCATAGATGATCACCTACAGTAATGGGGTTACAAATACCAATCTGGAATTCCCATTGTGAAGGGGCAACTTCACCATTAACTCCGCAAATAGCAACTCCTGCAACAATACATTTATTCATATGTTCCATTGCAATTTCCCGGCCAAAAGATACATTTCCACCAACACCGCAATAGAATGGTCCTTGCGAGCTAGAATATGTGGACTGTTGCCATTTATAAGGTGTAGAAGTAGCAGCATCATAGATGACATATTCCTGTTCGATACCAAACCATGGTTCTTCTTCTTTAATCTTATTTTCTCCTATTTGTTCTAGAATTCCAAATAATTTCGCTCGAGAATTACTAGCATGCGGACTTCCATCAATATTCATTACATCACACATTACTAGACAATATTGAATTCCACTTGTAGATTCATTAAAAGGGTCATTGAAAAGTGCGCGTGGCATTAGAATAATATCGGATTTATCAGTTTCACTTTGACCTGTGCTGGAACCATCTACATTCCACACATCTACACTAAACATCAGACCTCGTGCCTCTTGTCCGGAAATTATTTTTCCTTGGATAATACGGGTTTTAGACCGCGTATGGCCAAAACCATCGATAAACACATATTCTGCTACTACTAGCTTAGTTTCTCCAATATTAGGGCTAATACCAATTCCATTATTATTAGATAATACTGATGAGGCCATGCTTTATTGATGTGTTTTGTTAATAAGAAATTTTGAATATAAATTATTACTCTTCTAGACGAAGCCTTTTATATTGATTATTAATAGTAAAAAAGTCAAAACAATTACACTAATTAAAAACTATGTACCGGCTTAAATTTAATTTATTACACCAATAAAACAAAATAATAAACATTGAAAAATTATAAATTTCCACTCAAAAATAATTAAAAATTGGAGTAATAAATTTAAGCCGGTAGGGTATTCTAGTTATCATCTTCGATGAGTGCTGCAGCATCTGCCATACTATTTCCAAGTTTCCTACCTTTTCCTTTCTTTTTTGTACCTCCACCAGTTGCAGAACTTCTAGCAGCTTTTTCTTCTGTTACTTTGAGTTTCCAAACTTCTTTAAGAACGCTAGTCTTTGAAATAGCACGCATAATCTTATCAAAAAGTTCATGCTCTTCTTGTAATTCACTTAGTAGAGCTTCAGTTACATTAGATTTATTAAAACCCGTATTGGTTGTTTTAACTTCAACTTCTAGTCGCTTGCCTTTATAACTACCATCTAGATTAACTTTTTTAATTTGCTTCGCCTTCAAATAGTTACTTAATGTATCACCTAGTTTACGTTTAATATCATTACGTTCTTTAATCGCTATCATAAGTGATTTAATTTCTTCATCAATACGTAAATATTGATGCAAAGCAGTATTAAATACTTCTATACTTGCTGCATCTTCTTCTTCTTGATGCTTTGTTTCTTCCACACCTGGTTCTACTGCATTTAAAGATTCCATATTTGTTGCCATATTAGCAATCTGGTTTTTTTCTAGTAATTTCGGGGGATCAGCTAGAGAATTTGTTATTATTTGGTCGATTTCTGCTTCTGCTGTGTCTGTATTTATATCCATGATACTAATAAAATTGATTTTCTTTATATCTAGCAACACTATATAATAAGATACTTAATTAGTATACTTAATTAGTAAAAAGAATAAAACATTTCTAGATTTACCAATTACAAACTCAACTCCAATATTAACCTCCCCTCACAAAACATATTCCAAACCAAATTCATAAACAAACAACAAGAACTGGCAAAACACAATCAAATATGTCAGGAAATTACAATCACATGGTACCTAGTACACTTAAATCCACAGTATTAATTGAAATAAGAAATGCACATACTGCTAAAATTGCAGAAGAACTAGTTCGCACAGGTATAGTTCCAAGTGAATATCTAGATAAATTATTAAGAATTGATATGATGAATCAACTAAAAACGCCACCTGCTTCTGGTTTTGATGAGTCACAACGTATAAGAAAATTAATTCAATTACTCCAAAAACATAGTATGGCTAGCACTGCTAGTTTTATAAGTAATCTATATTCTTGAACTTATTGAAATATTGCCTTTTTTACCTAATTACATTTCTAAATCCAATTTTGCAAAAAAAATTGATTTTTTTATTTTAACATTATAATAATTATAATAATTATTATAAATATCATTAAAAATGGTTCGTGGTTGGTCAATTGATGTGTATGATAATAGTGATTGCGAGATGTATCATTCCTATCGTAAGCGTTTTGATTACAAGCGCTCTGATAATAGCTTCTTGTTTCGGAAATATGATGGACCACGCAAATCGGATATGGTAAATCGTGGTAACAAGTCTTGGTGTAAAGACCGCATACAAGAACGTGAATCAAAGACTAGTTATTGATAGTATTCCTAATTAGAAGAAAAATTAAACTAATTTAATCATATAAAGTTTTTTTATTATCTAATGCTAGACAATATTGTATTAAGATGAATGAGGAAGATAAGAAGCGTTTTGCTAGGTATCGTCCGGGTTATATAGAACCCCCATCGCCCCCAAATAATGAAGAAGTTGATAAAAAAGATATTAAAAATTCAGAAAAAGTTAAGGATACACTAGGGTTTGTGGAAAAGATAGAGTTAGACCCAAATGATTTAATAAATCAAGTGATAAATGAAATGGAACAAAAAAATAAATCATAATAAATTACAATAAATCAAAATAAATCACAATCCAAATTCAAATATCGGGTGCGAATGGCAATCTCAATAATCTTCATAGGATTTTTTAGATGCAAATATACTAGCTAGACATCCAGATTTTTTTACTTTGATTATTCGTTTTTTATTGATTTTGTATTTTTGTTTTTGTAATGCTATAAAAAGGTCAATAGTATTTGGTACACATTTTAATATTTCAATAATTTCCAATTTCTTTTCGTGTTCTAAATCAATAACATGTTCCAATTTATCCATAATAAATACATTCATTGATTGCATAACGATATTTTTCTTCTCAAATCCAGTTAGATAATCATATTTATCGGCCATTAACATGAGAATTTCCGTAATGGTAGGTATATTATGAGTTATTTTTTCCGCATTATATTGATTTTTGATGATTATGGTAGTAAGTTTATCAATTAGAGAAAATACTATTTGACCACAAGATGCAAGAACTATATCATCAATTTTATCATTCTTATTATTAAAATTATCTTTAGTTGATGTATTAGAATCTTTTAGATGGCGTTTAGAACACATTATAATTAGTTCAATAAAATTGGATAATGTACTAAGAAAAACTCTTTTATCTAATTCACTTAATTCAAGATCTATCATAACTAGACGATTAATTGCCTTAATAACTACTTCTTTTTTACCATATCCCGATGATGGTGTAAAATCTTCATAATTCTCGATTATTTCCATTGCCTTAGTAATAATAAGCATATAGTTGGTAATATTAATCGTGATATATCGTGTATAATCCTGTAATTTATTATAAAGATAATCAACCTCATCTAGTTCAATTTGTTTTTTTTGCTTTTTTTTTGAATTATTTATATTATTAATATTGCTATTGCCATTATTGCTCAATCTTATATTTCTATATAATGGTTTAGATACTAAATTTGGTTGCTTGATGTCTTTAATTTTTTTTGTATAACTAAATTCGGAATTTGTATTTAGGGAGCTATTATTACCTAGATGATTATCAACATTTCCAAAACCTACTATTTCTTGTAAATCTATACTTGAAAATGTAACACTGGGTTTATGCATCAAATTATTTTCTGAATCTTTTACTCTAGCTGATTGTATATCATTGTGTATTATTTTATCCAGTTCTACTATCTCTGGCTCTGGTATTTTAATTCTTTCTATGAAGTCTTCTTTATTTGTGCTTTCGTTCTCATTCTCTATATTAACTTGATTAACATAATTTAGATTGCTTTCACTTATTACTTTATTCGTAATATCCGTATGCTCCATTGTATCTTTTTTATCTGTTAGGCACGATTCTATTATATTTGTGATATTATTTTTCAAATTTGTCATATGTAGTGAATTACTTATTGGTGAATTGCTAATTAATGAATTACTTATGGAATTACTTATTGAATCAAGAATACTATCACCTAGTGTTTCTTGATTACTGCATGATTCACTTTGTGTTTCTTTAGATTTTTCTAATTGTTTTTGAATTTCATCAATTTCATTATTTGTTTCTGTAATTAAATCGTAATTAACCGTTAAGGTTTCTTCTATAGGTGCTTCTAGAACAGTTTCTTCAACAGGTGTCTCAGGAATAGGTGCTTCTAGAACAGGTTCTTCAACAGGTGTCTCGGGAATAGGTGCTTCTAAAATAGTTTCTTCAACAGGTGTCTCAGGAATAGGTACTTCTAGAACAGGTTCTTCAACAGGTGTCTCGGGTATAGGTGCTTCTAAAATAGGTTCTTCTACGGGTGTCTCGGGTATAGGTGCTTCTAGAATAGGTTCTTCTACGGGTTTCTCAGGAATAGGTGCTTCTAGAACAGTTTCTTCAACAGGTGTCTCAGGAATAGGTGCTTCTAGAACAGTTTCTTCAACAGGTGTCTCAGGAATAGGTGCTTCTAAAATAGGTTCTTCTACGGGTGTCTCGGGTATAGGTGCTTCTAGAATAGGTTCTTCAACAGGTGTCTCAGGAATAGGTGCTTCTAGAACAGGTTCTTCTACTGGTGTTTCTGGTATAGATGCTTCTAGAATAGGTTCTTCCGTGATTGTTAATAAGGAATTATTGTCTATATCTATATTAATTTCCGGTGTATTAATATCCAATATAGTATCTATACTCTCTAAATCAAGCGAACCACATCTCTCATTTCTAATATCTGCCTCATCCATCGTATTGACTATATACTAAAATTACTATATTCTTATTAGATATTTGAAAATTTAGATAATAAAAAATAAAAAAACAAATAAAATACAGGCTATCCTTTAACCGACCAGGATTTAAAAAATCCTTAGGTCTTGGTTATGCGGATAGCGCCCAAAAACAGCATTTTCGGACTGTATTGCATTCCTAACTCCATAGGTGTTAAAACACCTATAGTCGTTTAAGGGATAATACTGAATTATGAAGGAAGATAATTCAACTTTGATTACTTACCAGAAAACAGCCGCCAAAACATTTTGCCAGCACTTTGACTAAATACATACTGTTCTACCATTGTTTGCGAAATAGGAACTTTATTTGCCTTATACATATTATGCAAATCACCACACATAGGTTTCATGGAATACGGAATATTATACTTATCCATACTCTTTTTCACGAATGAGTTGTGATATACACGGAACAGATTAACTGAATAACCATGTGCTAATGAAGCAAACCAATAAAATAGTTGATTATAACTCCATCCTCCTGTCATATCAAATTCAGCTATGAACTGAGGAATCAATTGTAGCTTCATTAACCGCCAGTAAAGATAAAATAAGTTCTTAGTATTCCATTGTTCGATTACAATGGGCTTATTACCCTTAAGAGTCTTTAATTGCTTATACTTGTTATTCATAATCTTAGTACGAGAACCGTCTTTACCATAAATAATATAACCCTGAAAATCCTTAGGGCGATTTTGCACTATATCATTTAATTGATTCATGCTAAGTTCCCAAGTATTGATTGTTTTGGAATCGCTACCAAAACTACGAATCCCGTCCGGTAGGAATAGATTCACTCCATATGCAACCAATTGCTTATTAAATTCATTTAAATCGAGAGCAACAACCATATCTCGACCTAGGACTTGAAATAAGCTTTGAATCTTGCTACGAGTCTCATCATTTGTTTCAACACCATGTACTAATCCAACCTTATTAATTGTATCGTATTGGCTATTACAATCATCATCTGATTTAAATTGATATACTGCACAGAGGGTATTGTAATTGCGAACCATTGCAGAAACAACCCGATTCTCAATATGTTCGATATTGAAAACCAATACTTTGTCTTGAATCACTTCTGCTGGAATAAGTTCCATATTTACACTGGCACTAGCATTATTTTCATTAAACATTTCCATAAATGTCTTTAGACTGCTGAAACGCCCAGTTCCTGGTACCTTGCGAGTTGAATACTGGATTTGCTTTGGAAACTGATTTGGAAATTGCTGTTGAATAGTAGCCTCAATTTCAGCGGCGTGTGCACGAGCTTCCTTTGCACCATCACCTGTTTCACCCGCATCTCCCATTGCATCATCAAAATCCATGTCTTGAAGGTTGGCTAGTTCAATTGGATTCACATTGTATTTAGCTAAACTAGGATTATATGTCATCATAGTACCTTCTGGAAATCTATACATTGTAAATTTAGGAGTACCATCAGCATTCACATTAGTTCCTGCATCTTCAGGATTAATTTCTAGCTTCTGGCAAAATGCCTCTAACTTCATAGCTTTTGGAACACCAAGAGAAATGATTCTCATAGTGCGAGTATCCAGCATCATATGCCGGCACAACATAGTAATCGGGTCCGTAGCCTTATATCCCTTTAGCCCCTTAGCATAAAAGAGCAGGGCAATATCCGGGGCAACCATACGGCGCTTAACCCCGTAATTATAATAAAGCTTATATAGGAAATATTCCGCAAAAGTTTGTTCTCGATTTTCTTCAATTTCCAATGTTTCCATTGGGATGTTGTTCTGAGTATCCGTATCAACACCCGTATCTAGCTCGGCCTCTACTTCTACTTCTACTTGCTTAGACACCTTCAATACTGGCTTTTCATTTAACTGATAATATTCTAGATACATAGTTGCCATGTAGGCATAGAATGCATCTACTTGCTGAACTAGAAAACTAGAATCGTTGTTGGAAGACATTTTATTGTTTAAAATACAATATGATGTGCTATTAAAAAGGGAAATACCTATGGGCTTTGTAATATATAACTAGCATATCTTTTTAAATTCAATTTTTTTATTTAGAGCATAAGAAACTTAAAGAAGCTAGAACCAATTTACAAATAAAAGAAAACTATACTAATACCTAGCGTATAATAGATACAATCTGCAACGCCCTTGCTTGCAAAAAAATCTGTTAACCAACCATATCCCTTTAGAGTGCATTTAGAATCATCACTTTCTTCTAGATTAATGGCAAGCCTATTTATAATAAATAAATCCATAAAGACACATAGAACAAATAAGAGCACGTAACTAGAACCAATAATAGGTAATGTGGAAAGAAGTTTACTAGCAGGATAAAACACATTCACTGCACCAATTACCATCATAATGGAACTAAACATCTTACCATTAGTAATTCTCCAACCACTAGATAAAGGGCATGCATCATTAGCTTCAATAGCTTTAACATAATTTCCTAGATATGCAAACCCTATGCTAAATACTAAACTATATATAATTCGTAGAATCGTCCAGATTGAAAAAGAAAACATATTCTAGCTCTACTTAACTATTACATATCTTTTGTTATCATTTTTTCTTTCTAATCTCCTTGGCAATGAATCTATTCTAGGACCTTCCTAGGAATTTATTAGTATTTAGCATATAATAGCCAATAATCAGACATACCTACAGTTTTCACTTCTATATTAGGAAATTTTGCTTTTAATCCATTACGAAATTTCCAATCAGCAGAATCTCCATAAAATGATTTCAAATTTTTTGGAATTTTAACAATATCTTCTAGTTCTTTTTCTAGCATCCTTGTATACAGTTCAATATATAATTCCTCTATGCTATCTGGTAGCATGTTTATATCGGGCGATTCTGCAGTATGTATACACAATTTTTTTACACTACTAGGTAGATAGATTCCCAAATCCTTTGTAATTACACCTGTTTTTTCATTTGCAAATACCCGCAAATCTTCTAGACCATGAGGCAAGTTCTTTAATGATTTAGTAAAATCACTATAAAACTTGTCCCGGACAGCACCAATTTGCAATAATCTTAGACTACAAGGTAAGTTATCTAATGGCTGATTAAATTTTTTGCCACATATCAAAATACTTACACCTTCTACTATAAATGGTATTGGTGCATTGAAATCATCATCTAGAATGATTCTACCATATTTCAAAATTAATTTCATTATTTCAAGGTCTTCTGCATAATTATATTTTGAACTGTAAATTACTAGAAATCCGGTATCAGTAATACTGTATAACGATTTTCCTAAAGTTATATCAATACTAGAGGAATCCATCTATTTCCTATTCTAAAAAGAAAAAGTAATATTGTCTGCTAGAATCAATTTTATTATTTTTAATTTCTTAATTTCTTAGTTTATTCATCAAGTGATTATAAATTATTAATTATTAATAATTATATTCCTCTACCGATATATCTACTAGAGGAAACATATTCGATAGATATGTTTTAGTTTCCGCACATTTTTTTGAATCATTTGACTCGTAATACAATTTTAGAGTTTGCAAATTTGCAGGTAATCTAGATATCTCCTTGTAATCTAATCCTCTAGCAGCAACAACTAAATATTCTATACTATCCGGTATTTCGTTGATATGGATATTACGCACATCACCACAATAATCTAAAATCTCTAGCCTCTTGAGACTAGGTGGTAAATTTGCACCAATTATAGTTTTCCTACCAGTAATACAAAGTTTTAATTCTTCTAGACCATACGGTAAATTATCTAAAGGATAGTCAAATTCAGTTGATGTGTTATAATATCCATCCGCAATAAATTCCATACTCTTAATACTGCTAGGTAAATTCTCTAATGGTTGATTAAATTTGCTTCCTAGAATTAATTCTTCTACTCCATATGGTAGAAAATCAATAGGTGAATTGAAGGAATCAGTTAGTAATACCTTCTTATATTTTTTTATTAAATCTAAAACCTCCAAATTAGATGAATAGTCATATCCATTTTTACCTAGCAATACAAAATTTTTATCTGTTATTCCGTAAATGATATCTTGCCAAGGCATTTTTGATTTGCTCTAAGGTACAGTATTAAATATTTTATATTAGAAAAAAATAATAAAAAAAACAAAAAAAATCAATTTTAATAATTCATTTCAAACTGGATATTTGGATAAACATTTATCAAATTTTTATTTAATACTGCTTTTTCATCTTCAGATAACTTATTGTGTATATCAAATTGTTTCAAATTTGCAGGCAAATGATGTGTATTATCATAATCAAAACATGAAATTGATATTCCTTCTAATCCATCTGGCAAATTATTAATAGGATGTCTAAATCCTTTGCAAATAAACTCTAATAGTTTCAACCCTAATGGTAAATTATTTATTGGCATATTAAATACTTGGTTTAACCTAATTGTTAGAAACTCTAGACCTTCAGGCAGATTATCTAACGATTGATTAAAATCGCAATAAGCAATTTCATTTGCAGCTATGATTAAATGTTTCAAAGTCCGAGGGAGATTCATTATTGGTTTATTAAATCGACGCCCTAATTGCAAATGGGTCACCCCATCAGGTAAGAAATCAATAGATTGATTAAATGAATCACCTAGAACCAATTTCTTATATTTTTTAATTAGGTCTATCACTAGAGTATCTTGTGAATAATCATATTGATTATCATTTATCAATACATAGCCATTCTTACTAATGGCATAATAAATATTTTCAAATTCAGAGGGCATCTCTTGATTATAAATGAATTATTCTAGAAGGATGTAATTACCCTACTGGCTTAAATTTATTATCTTAATGGCTTAAATTTAAGACGGTACTTAATTCAATTTTTTTATTTGCAATTAGATTGTGATTTATAAATAAAAAAA
>Ga0007809_10000737_pt1 | contig 13667 bp, 13 predicted proteins | sample CryBogCBE02Aug07_FD_60383 | JGI IMG/M metagenome (GOLD analysis project Ga0007809, IMG submission 60383) | Freshwater microbial communities from Crystal Bog, Wisconsin, USA - CBE02Aug07 | ecosystem: Environmental > Aquatic > Freshwater > Lake | place: Crystal Bog, Wisconsin, USA | collected...
ACCAGCCATACCAATAACTGCGGCAATTTTAGACGAATCTAAAAATATGCTTGCGGCAACGCTGATGACAATAATTGCTGTAATGTAAGCTAATCCATGTTGACCAATAGATTTGCCAGCTACTTCTTTTGCGGATTCAAGTTGTTCGTTCATTTTTTATTTAAAAATACATCAACAATAATAGTAATAAAACCGCCTACAACTGAAGCGACCCCCATCAAAGCCCATAGAGAACCTTTAGAACGTTCTGCCATAGCAAGAAGGGTTTTAATATCAGAACGCATTTCGGCCATTTCACGTTCCATGGCTTCTACTTTTTGCCACATTACACCGACTTTAACTGGGTCAATATCTACCATATCCATTCCTATGATTTCATAATGAACGCTAGTGCGTAATAAGGTGACAATGTAGAAATAGCAGTTCCTGAACCACCTGAAGCAACGGATACTGAAATTCCAGTTGAAGCTGGATTGTTAGAAACAGTAATTCCAGTAAATGCGTTTCCTGTTTGATTTGCGGATTGTGAATTTGGTGTACCACCAGTAAACAAAGCTGAACCAGCAACCGCAGAAGGCAAATTAGGTAATGAATGGAAGTGACCTGGGTCATTAAAGTTAACGCTATGGTTGTGACCTGGGTCAGTAACAGTAGCATTAAAGTTAACGTTTGGTAAATTGGATTGGGTTAAGGTTGTTGAAGTAGCACCACCAGTTGCACCGACCGCATAAGACAATCCAGCACCAATAACGAATTTATCCCTTAAATCAGGAGTTCCATTAGTACCATCACAAATTACAAAGCCAGTAGGAATAGAACCTACTGCACCTGACCAAATTAAAATACAACCACTTGGAACGGATGGGCTTGTAGATGGAACAGAAGTAATAATTCCAGCAATATTGTCGTAAGTATCAATTAAAGTGCTATTAGCATCTTCTAAAACAAATTTATAAGAATAGCCAGCTTGTAGCCACATTTCATTAGGTAATTTGCCATCTGTACCTAAAATAATAGGGTTTTGATTAGCAATATTTCCGTTTGAAGTTGTATAAGTAGCTAGTGGGGTGCTAGAACCAGCTTGATAAGTAAATAATTGGCCACCAGCTAATAATGCGCCAGTAGGTCCAAGCATTGTTTGGCCGTTAAATAACGGCGATAAATTTACAGAAGCCATATTATTCCTTTGAAGTCAGTTCTCTTAATTTTGTCATTTTACGTACTGCTTTACCAGCGCCATAAGCCATTGCACCAACCGCACCAGGACTTTCAAATGGCAATGCGGCCGCGGCCATTGGACTTAAACCAAAAGCCGCACCAATTGTAGCTACTGGCGATAATCCAGCTAAACCACGTGGGGCAATTGTTGACATTGATTGACCTGATAAAGCAGAAATTAAGTTTTTACCGGTGCGTTTTTCTAATTCTTTGGCTAAATCGCCACGATAACCATACGCAGTATTAACGTTATTTCTGGTAATAGATTGCAATTTACGCAATGCAGTTTCAGGATTAGCTTTAGGGCCAAGGCTTAATGTGCGTTCAATTTCTTTTTCAAGTTCTAATGAATTTTCATAGTCTTTCATCAAGTTTTCGTATTCAGGAACTTGACGGACAATTTCATCTTTTACTTGATTGCGCATACCAGTAATGATGCGTTGCGCCTGAATTTGTTTAGGATTTTCAGGATAAATAGCATCAATACGGCGCTTTAAAGCATCAAGACCTTTTACGTTATGTAAGCTTGGGTCATCTTTCCAATCTGCAACAACATCTTGAACTTCTTTAATCTTATTAAGTTCTGCTTCACCAACCTTGTATTTAACCCCTTTTTCGCCAGTTTCTTTAATAGAATCCATTAAGGTATTCATTTTGTTTTCAATTGGCGCAAAATCTAATCTGTATTTAGGAATAGGTTTGCCAAACTCAATTTCAGGCGATTTGAATACATCAACGGCTTTATCAGAATAGCTTCCCAAACGTTCATCACGCATGATTTGAAGCGCTTCTTTGGCATCATTTAAGACTTGCATTTTATCGGCACGGCCAGTTAAGTTTTCCCAAAATTCAGGACGGTTGTAAAGTCCTGATTTGAAAGCTTCACGAACAGTATCGGTACCAACGCCAGTTGTGCTACCCAATGTGGCGGCAGTTACATCGCCTAGGGTTTTTCCTACTACTGGGGCTTTTTCTGCAATAAATTCACCGGCTTTAACTGCGCCTTTTCCTACTGTTGGTACGGCTTTTAATAAAGCGGCATTAATAAACCATTTAGCATCAGATTCATCCATGCCTGTTTTATCAGCAATGTATTTGGCGCCTTTATCAACGTTTTCACCAGCAAAATCCATAAGACGATGAGTAGCTTCTGCGTTATATGCTGGGTCTTGTGTAATACCTAAAGCTTTACCAACTGGTTTATCAAAATAATTTGTAACTTTGTTTAAAGCTTCTTCAGCTACTTTAGTATTGCCAACACGGTCAACTAATTTTGCTACTGGTTCAGCAACAAATTGTGCCGCGGCTGGGACTGCTCCCAATGCGGTATCTGCTAAAGAAGCAGTAGATTTCCCAAAAGATTTGTACCAAGGTTCAGGTTCAGGTTTTACATAATTTTGGTCAATAAATTTTAATCCTGGAATTTCAATGTCATCGCCAGTATTAGGTTCAACAGTTGATTGATAAGGCAAATCAGGGTTAATTTGTACGTGAACTGGGTCTTTAGCACCATGGGGACGAAACAAGCCTACTTGCGCCAAAAGTGAATCAGGAACACGTGGATGAATATCAATTGCATCCCCTTTTTCATGACGGCTTGTTCCTGGGGGTGCTACTAAATTAGGGTTTTTAATACGGTCTAAATAAAGTTGACGTTGTTCTTCTTTAGTTCTATACCCACTTGTAATAGGCAAATCTTCGCCTTTAGGATTTAATTCTTTATTGTTTTTCCAAATATCTTTAAGTTGATTTACTCTATCAAGCAAATCTGGTTGAAGATTTGCAGTATCAGATTGGGTTTTATTAGTAGTTATTGGCTTTGCATTGTCATAAATGCTTGGCGCACCAACGCTAACACTAACAGAAGGTGTTGCATCGGCGCCTAAAAACTTTAAGCCAGGGACTTCAATTTCGTCTGACATTATCTAAACTTTCCTTGTTCTAAAGCATGAAGATTAGACCATTTACGGTTAAATTCTTCACGTTGGTCTTTAGGAATGGTAGCGTAAATTTCGTTTGCTTTAGCTTTTGCTTCAGGTGAATTAGAATCGGCCAAAGCATCAATTTGGGCCATACGAACATCATAATTATCAACCCAAGCAGATTTTAATTTTTCTGCTTGAATGTAACCGTTAACGCCACGTTTTTCAATAAGCTTGTTGTAAGCCCTATTAAACATAGTAGCGGCCTTAACAGTAGCATCTGCACGGGAAACAATGTCAGTTAATGCTTGTGCAGTTAAATCATCACTACCATTAATAACTTTGGCATCTGCACGGGATTGGTCTGTTTTAGCAGTTCCCATAACTTCAGAAGCGGCGGCCATACGTGCAATGTTTTTATTCAATATTTCTTGTGTTGCATTACCAATTAAATACTTTCCACCTTGGCGCAACAATTGACCTGGGCGATTGCCAGAAGCGGCAGAAATATTTTCCATAACGCCACGTGTATTTGATTCTTGTTCTTTAGCGGCAGAAGCAACTGCATTGCTTTCTTGTAATAATTTTTTACCAGAATCCAAAGCAGTTTTTTGTTCTTCAGTATAGTTTGCAAGTGCTGGACTACCCTTGTAATCAAGGTATTGGTCATATTTAATAAGGTCACGGTCTTTAGCACTTGGTTTGGGTGTTTCAGTAGTACCACCGCCGCCAACTGCACCTTGACCGCTACCAAATTCAACAGGCGTAATTGAAGGGGCTTCACCGCTTACAGAAGGAGTTGTAATGATTGGACGACTTGCGCCACCAATCGTACCAATACTTGCTTTAGGTGCAAAAGCTTCTTGTTGTTGTGGCAATGTCAATAATTGATTTGCTGTTTGAATAGCTACTTGTGGCAATTGCTGTGGATTAACTCCAGTAGATAAATTTCCAATAGCGGCATCTGCATAACGATTAATGTCTTTGCTATCAGGATAGGCTTGCTTTAAATTGTTTAATGCAGAAGCATAAACTCTAGGGTCTTTTATTCCAGCACGTCCTAAAGAAGAATAAACAGAAGCAACTACTTGACGTTCATTTTGATTAAAGTTTAATTTAGCTTCTTTGGCCGCTACATTGTTTTTAGCCAATGTAGTTAATTTATTAACATGGTCAGCACCAGTTAAAGGTGCAATTGCTGGAATAGCTTTTGTTACACGGTCAACGTCAATATCCCCATTTGCATCCAAATAATTTTTTGGGTCTGACATAAAACTTTGGACTGCAACCCGTTCAACGTTAGCTTGTTCTGCTTTTTGTTGTTCATATTGCGCCATCTTTGTTTGGGCGGCGTAATAACCCATTTTAAGCATATCGCTTATATTCATTGGTTGCGGACCATTTACTTTTGATGCAACGTCTGTTGTGCTAAAGTCTGCCATTTTATTTTCCTATGAATTCAATATTGCATCAGCGCCTGGGGTTGGCGTTGGAGTAATTGCTTTATTTCCGCCAAGTAATTGAGAAAGCATATAAGAATTTCCAAGGCTTTGTACACCACCTGAAATTGCATTTGCAGAACCAACGGTTCCAGCGGCTTGTGCATTTGCGGCGCCAACTCCCAAAGAAGCAACGTTTTGTGCTGTGCCTGTAGCCAAATTACCCATTCCTGAAACAGCATTTTGACCAACGTTTGTAAGGCCAAGCAATGAACTTAAAATATTTCCACGTTGAGTTTGATATTGATTAAAACCTTGGTTTTGTCCAGCCATATTTTGTTGGATGTTAGACAAATTTTGGTTATAAGTTTGATTCTGTTGTGTTAAATAATTTGATAATGCGTTTTGATAAGTATTTTGAGCAGTATTTTGCGTATAATTTTGCAATGCAACAGCAGAATTACCGCTATTCATGCCACCAGTAGCATTAGAAAATTGATTTGTAGCATTTTGTCCTTGGCCCAATGTAAAAGCAAAATTAGGCGCCATATTTGCGTTTAAATCAGCATTTGTAAATGGCTGATAAGTTGCTGGCATATTTGCTGGGTTTTCGTATGTTGACACTTGGTTAGTCAAATATGGTGTCATCCCACTTAATGTATTAACTGCACCAGTTCCTAAATTATTGTATGGGGTGTAGTATGGTAATACATTGTTCATATTACCTTGTAATTGTGCTTGTCCAGCATAAGCCGCATTAGCTTGTGTATTAGCCGCCGATGTTGCGGCGTTTGAAGATATTACAGAACCAACTAAAGTTGCACCAGCAACGGCGGCTATTGCCCAAGTCATATTAAATACTCCCTAAAGCTAATTTAGCTTTATCAATTAATTTATTTGATGAATCAAAAAGTGATATTGCTTCAGGTTCTATTAATTCAGCTTCTATTTCATCTAAATCTGTTTTATCAGTTTTATGTACTGTAATTCCAATAGAATCCATGGTTGCTAAAGTAACCCTTTTTGTTCCTGATTTAGATTCAATTATATCGCCTGGATTCAATGTTTTCATACCATTTTCTGACCAAGCAATGATTTGTCCTGATACGCACATAAAAAAATGGTCTTTTTTGTGAATTTTGCCAACAATGATGGTTCCAGCCGGTCTAAATACTTTTCTACAATACATTCCATCAGAAAAATAATGGTCAGTTTTTAATTCAATTTGCGGCATTTCAACCATTTCTTTTTGTAAACGGTCTATTTGTTCCCTACTTGGAACATTATTAAATGTAATTGAATTAGACATTGTAGTAAGGCACCTTAAATGGCTTTCCATTAACAGTAATATTAATAAATCCTACTGGTTTTGCTGGTAAAGCGGCGGCCCCAGAATTTGCGCTTGTAGAACTAGTGAAATTAAGCAAATTAAGAAAATACTGTTGCCAAGAACGGGTAGGTCTTTTGGTGCCTTCGTCCAAAAATTCTGTTTGGGGATAGGGGTTGTTTTGGGTTGTTCCCCATAAATTATTAGCCATTAATTTTCACCTTCAGAAGCTTTTAGGTTAGCTGAAATAATAGCTGGGAAAATAGGGTCTGTAATAACCACTTCAAATACTCTATCCCTGGCCATGCCCAATCTACGCCAAATAGCACGGTTTTTATAACGGCCTTCTTTGCCTATGGTTGTCCAATGCTCATTGGACCATGTAGAACCGCCATCATTGGACCAACGCAACATAGCCTGTGGGTCTGCCCCAACTTGCTCTTGATTTAATGGTGTTGTGATGCCAGATAAGCCTACGCCTGGCTGAAACTGTATTTGCAATTCCTCAAAATATTGGCGTTGCAAATCAGTTACTAAATGGGGCGCCCTTCGCAATCTACGAATAGGTTGACCATTATCGGTATAATTTTGTGGGTCTAATTCGTAAATTTGACCATTTTGCCAATCGCCAACTAGTACTAATCCTTGGAAAACGGCGCAACAGTTAGAACGGTGGCGATGATAAACGTTATTGTTATCGCACCATAGCCATTTGTGCCACATTCCTGAAGAAATATCATAAACCCATGTTAAATCAATGGTAGGGAATGAAATAACATAACATTCATGGCCTTCTAATTGATAAGTGTAGGCAATTGCATCATCAATATATTGATTAACTAATGTATTTTCTACTGCATGATTAGATATTCTTTCAGGAAAATAGCCATTCATCATGACAATTTCAGCTTGTCCACGGTTATTTCTAGATAAATAAGCAAAAGAATTACCAATACGTGCTACTGAATAGGGTGCCGCAATACCATGTTGGTTAGAAGAACCTGGAATTCTTTGGAAAGCAAAAGGGAAAGTACCTACGTCTGACCATACTTCTGACGTTTGTTCGCCCAATAAATAAGCTTGGCCATGGTCTGCAATTAAAGCAACTAGGTTATCTGGCCCAGTAAATTTGTTTGCATAACTTAATCCATAAGTAATTGGGCTTAACAAGTTAGAAGCCGCCCATTCTTGTGTGCCAGGATTGTTATAAATAAAGTAGTTATCTAATACGTGTACTGTTGTGCCGCCTGAAAAGGCACCATCAGTAGTAGGCAATACGCTAAAGTTCAACAAATACATGGTTTCAGAACCAACTGATTGTGATGTACTTATAACGTAGTTACCAGTTCCACCAGTACCGGTACCAAAAGTTAATGTTAGGGTTAACCCTGAACCTGAACCATTGGTTGTTGTAGAAACTGGATTTGTAGGCGTAGAAGTGTATTGGCCTGAATAAGTTAAATTAATTCCTGTAACAACACCACTTGATACGCTAGTAACTACAAAAGTGGCTGGATTTGACCCATAAACGCCACCCTGTACGGTTATTACATCATTGACGTTATATCCTGAACCACCGGCAGAAATAGCGCCGGAAAGCACCGTTCCTGAACCCAAGGCATTAATAATAGTATTTGCAGTAACGCCAGAACCAGTAATGGTTTGTCCAGGATAAATTGTTGCTCCAGGATTTATGGCAGTAACTGTAAGTGTTTTGCCTGATATTGAAGCAGTTACATACCCAGCAATATTGGCTGAATTCATGCTTTCAGCGGTTGAAACAGTAGCTGAATTATTTAATGTCCATGTGCTACCTGAACCTGAAACAATAACTGTTTCATTGGGTACGCCAACGCCAAACAATTGTTGATTTGCGGCAATTGACCCTGTACCAAACTGTGTAATAGTTAATGTTGTTCCAGAAATGGTGCCTTTAAATGTTGCGGCAGATGGAGAAGAAATACGCCATGTATAGCGATAAGCGCCATCAACAATATAAACGTTTAAACCATTGTCTGTAATGCTAACTTGACCAGTTGTTGAATTTAATTGGCCAATAATAGTTGGTACAAAACTAGCATTTAAAACATAAACATAAGGCCCACATACTGCAACGCAATAATTTCCACCGGATACGGTACGCATACCACGCACTTGGGCTTGTGCAGATAAAAGAACTTGGGATGTAAGCCCTGGGGTTGGATAAAGCGCAACTACGCCACGTTGACCTGGTTGTTTTAAAGGGTCAATTTCTGGGCGAAAATTGATACATTCCTGTCCATCTTGATAGATTGACGGGGCTTCGTATGATGGGCCAATAAATCCAAAATCCGGCATAAAGCCCCTTTTATCTTAAGAAACCGCCAGTTAAAATCCATCCAGCATCTTTTTGGCGACCAACTAACAAAGCATCGCTAAATACAGAAGCTTGTAATGGGCGCATATTAGTGCGTTTTAATGTCGCTTTTGAATCAGCGGCAAATTTAGTAATCATTGCTATTTGCGTAGGTGAAGCTTTGCCATACATCGGCATTAAACGTTCAGCCAAACACCAGCGTAAACACAATTCAAAACCTTGTGGCAAAACAATATTGTCATTAATTGTGGAATAGCGTGTAAACAATGTATCTGCAAATATGTGCATTTCGCCCTGTGATGGGTTAGGCCACACGTAAATGTTACCTAATGGGTCAGAAGGTTGGTAATACATTGCTTTTGGCCAAGGACCTGATAAGGTCTTTAAACCAATCATTTCATAATTTTCCAAGTTGAGTACGGCAACTGGGTAGTCAAGGCCCCCGTTAACAATAGGAGTGCCATTAGAATTAGTGTTAATACGCACAAAACTAGACTGAATAGCAAGAGGTCGCTGGTAATACCCATTAATGGATGTTGAAGAAACCGTTTGAGGTATGTTAAGAATATACGTACCGACTTCTGTAACGTTTGTACCAGCACCAGTACCAAATGCAACAATCGTTGTTCCATTAGATATTCCTGTTCCAGTTAGGGTTTGCCCTAATGTAATTGCGCCTGATTGAATTGAAGTTACAGTTAATACATTACCAGTAATTGAGCCAGTAAATTTAGAGCCTATTGTGCCACCAGGTCCAATAGTGTATTGAATTTGTCCTGGAGTAATAGGAAACACAATTTCAGTCTTATAAGTGACCATCATGGATTCATTTGACCATTGGTCAATCATGCCATTCATCATTATTAAGGCATCTTGGGCGGCTTCTGGCGATGGAGTTTCACCAGCTTCTAATGCCCCAATGTCTTTTAATGCACCGCTAATAATGTCAATTGGCTGGGTCATATTATTCTACCGAAAAGGTTATAGCATTTAAAGCAGTAATCCATGGAAACTCAATTTTATTTTTGTTTTCCAATTCGTTTAATTGCTTTTGTAAGTTCAATTTTATTGCATTTACATCGTCTTGCGTTGTGTCTTTTTCAAGCCATTCAAGAATGTTTTCTTCTTTAATTTGCTCAAAAGGAAGGTTTACAACACCATCAGAAAATACATGGTTTCCTTGTGATTCAACTGTATTTGTACCATCAGTTGCAGATAATAAATAATGAACGCTTTTGCATTTTTCAGAAATAGATAGAATTTTCCAAGTAAACATTATTCACTCGCTGGTTCAGGTGTGTTGCCTTCAGCCACCCATGCAAGGTAAGCTTGATAATCTGTGTTGTCATAATCAGAAAGAATAAAATGACTAGAAGAACCATCTTCATGGTTAATCATTTTGACAGGGATTTGATTTTTTCCAGCTAAATAATAAGATATTGTCATCATAACTCCGCACTTATTCCAATGTAAGCAGTTGTATTGTTAAGACTATACATATTGTAATAATTTCCTTGAGTTACAGCAGTTGAACTTGTCCATGATAATTGAAAATTATTTGCATTATTATTGCCTGATGTTGATACTGCACTAAGAGAAGAAGTATTAATTGCGGAAGAATTTTCTAATAACCAAGTATTTAAAGCACTTATATCAAAACTTACAGCCGCTATTCTCATGGTTACTGGTAAAGTTATATTTGTTCTTAAAGTAGTTGTAGTTTGTGCAATACCGCCGCCAAACAATGTATAATTAGTTTGTGCAGTTTGTTTGTAATAATAACGCTGACACAAGGCTAACTCTTGTTGATATTGACGATATTCAAAACCAGTAGCGTAAGAACCAACTTCTAATTGCACGCCAGTAATATACCAAGTTGCACCATTAGTTGCCACTACATTAACTGCACCAGTTGAACTTCTAACTGTTGAAGCGTTTGTGCTTGTCCATGCACCAGCCGTTCCTTGAACCGCTGAACCTGCCCCAATACTAAATATTACTGACAATCCAAGTCCATTGGTTGTGTACCATGTTCCTGATGTTGGGCCTGCGACAGTAATACTAATTTGTGTCCATGTATTTGCTACTGGAATTGAATAACTAAACGGATAAACATAACTATTTGCACCATTTATTAAAGAACCGCCAAAAGTACCAGTTAAACTTGAATAAACCCAAAATGAAATAGTAATAGTTTTTGCATTGGCAGTTCCCCATCCTAAATCTGCAACATTATAACCTTCAATATTTTGCTGAACTTGAAAATAATCATTAGTTGTTGGTGTGTAAGCAGATAAAGAAGTTAAACCAAGATAATTAGTAAATCCTGCTGGCGGGGTTATAGAACCAGCATTTTGTTGGCAAGAAAATTTTCCAGTTTGAGAAGTAAAATATTCCCATCTGTCACAAGCAGCATAAGTTGCATTTACCGCAGTTGTGCTTGTTCCAAGATTTCTTTGGTCAATAACCATCGCACCATTGATAATGCGGTTCTTCATAATAGAAGCATTGCCTTGACCAATTTGTTGGTTTTGAGTGCCACCCAAAGTCAATGTATTGCTAATTTGATTTGTATTGGTATTTCCAATAGTAGTTAAAACACCCGTAGAAGGCACAAAACTCATCTTTGTAGATGAAGTTGTAGCCGCATTATTTCCACTACTATTTGCAGATAAAACTGGATACCAAGTAGAACTTGAACTTGTATTGTCAGTAATTGCAATATTATTTGCGTTTGTAGCAGTAGTTGCGGTTGTTGCAGTACCAGCATTACCGCTAATGGAACCAGTAATAGTGTTTGCAAAAGTCCAAACGCCTGAAGAATTGTAATAAGCGCTATCAGTTGAACCACCATTTGCTACAAAATGAACTGTATTTGCAGAACCAGTACCGATTACTAAATCAACACTCATTGCTTGCAAATAAACTGCATTTGCCAAATTAAAAGAACCAGTTCCGCTAAATCCAGAACTGTTCATACCAAAGTCACCATAATAGGTGCTTGCAGTTCCTAAATTATTGGAAACTACATAGTCAGTAGAAGCAGTTGTTCCTGAATTAGTATTTTGTAAAACAATTTGATTGTAGCTATTAGTGCTTGAAGTAAATGAAGCAAAAATACTTGTATCTGTATAAGACAATGTTCCGTAACTAAATGCACCAGCAGATAATGAACCAGTAATTGTTTCATTAGCAACAAAACTTCCTGAAGTTACCGATGTTGCAGTTGCCGCACCTAATGATGGGGTTGTAAAGCTTGGGCTTGTGGCCAAAGCAACTACTGTTCCTGTACCGCTTGTGGAATAACTTGTTCCCCATGCAGAACCAGTTGAATTAGCAATACCAGCGCCAGGATAAGTCATGGTGGCAGTATTTGTAATTGTTACGCCACCAGTAGAAGCAGAAACACTAATTCCTGTACCACCAGTTAATGATGTAACGCCATTATTTGCAATGGTAATTGAGCCGGCCGCATTAGTAATGCCAATTGCAGTTCCAGCGGTCAATGTTGTACGAGTAAACCCTGTACCATTTCCAATATCTAAAGCGCCATTTGCTGGGGTAGTAGAAAGCCCTGTACCGCCATTTGCTATACCAAGAATACCAGTAACGCCAGTTGTTAATGGAAGGCCCGTAGCGTTTGTTAAAACACCGCTTGCTGGGGTTCCCAATGCTGGGGTAATAAATGTAGGGCTATTAGCAAATACTAAAGCGCCTGACCCAGTTTCATCCGTTACAGTTGCGGCTAAATTTGCAGAAGTTGGCGTTTGCAAGAAAGTCAACATTCCTGTCGCCAATCCAGTTACATTACCAATTGCTGGTGTAATAGTTGTATTGGTTACAGAAGTAATTTGACCTTGTGCATTTACGGCAAATACTGGGGTTGCAGTAGCAGAACCATAAGTGTTAGCGGCAACGCCTGTATTAGTAATGCTAAATTGATAGCCGGATAAAGTTAATCCAGTACCAGCGGTATATGTTGAAGAAACGCTAAAGTTGCTCCATGTCATTGCAGTTGTGCCAAGTGTTCCACCTGGTTGTGCCGTGCAATACCATGCTGAACCAGCTTGACCGCCAAATTCCACAAATACTAAAGCGCTTACATATTGAGCCCATGTTGTGCAACCAGTTGCATAAGTCCAAGCGCCAGCATTTACTTGATAAATACCGTTTTGTGATGATGTAGTTTGGTTTTTAACTAATACTGTATTGCCAACAACTACGGCCACGCCATCAATGGTTTGTGGGCCTGACAATGTAATGTTTGCAGTTGTAGCGGCAGTTACTGGGTTTTTCCAGCTAATTCCAGCGGCATAAGATTGCAAAGTTAACAAGTTAACGATGTCAGTTGCACCTGAAGCATTAGTGCTAATAGTTCCGGTCGTTGTGCTAAAGCTAGTAAATGCACCAGTTGACGGTGTAATTGAACCAATTGGACTGCTATCTAACGTACTATTTGTGATTGCAAGGCCTGATTGAACAGGATTAGCAGTTGCATAAAACGGCTTACCTTGACCAATAAAAGTATTAAAACTGCCGTCAGCGTTGAAATACGCTTGAACCGGCAGTAAATTCTGTACCGCAGAATTTGATGGTGTAGTCATACTAAACCTTAATAAGCGATGCAGTTGACTAGAACAATGTCCCCAGCAGTCATGTTAGCGGCCGCACCAGTAGTAACTGAATAACTTGTAAAAGTTACTGAAGAAGCGGTGCTTCCTGTTAATTGCAAAAATACTGCATTACCGCTAGTAACGTCTGCCGCAAATCCTAACCATCCATTAGGTGCAGTTGGAAGGTTAATTGTTCCATTAGCGGCACCACCAGTACCAACGGTTACTTTAAAACAAAATGTATTGTTAGCCAAAATAGAAGGATTTGTACCCCATCCTGAACCTAAAGTAGGATTGCTTCCTGAAATTACTAAATTGCCTTCAATGCTTAAATTAGTAGCATTTAATGGTGTTTGTAGTGCATTTCCACCTTGACCAAACAAGCCCAGGCAATTGCCATTGGCATCATATTCGGCCTGTACGGGCAAAAGATTGATTACTGAACTATTTGCAACGCCTGGGTTTGCCATAATTAATTCCTTATGATTGGTCTGCCATTGGCATTACGTACAAAGTTCCTGAAGTCCCGATAGTGGTAATTGAGAAAATTTGCGGTACTGCAATGACTGTAGGTTGGGACATTGCTACGCCCAATACAAATGATTGACTGCTATTCCCGCCAGTTGGCAAGACTGCCGCTGGTGCTGAACCAACACCCTGAACTACTGGGGTAATGGTAATAGCAACAGGGTTTGCACCAGTATTGAGGAAACCACAATAGTTGATTTGGTCGTTGCCGGCTGGGGTAATAGTTACAGCAGTAGATGACGTTCCACTAACGGTAATTGCCGT
>Ga0007809_10000738_pt1 | contig 13662 bp, 14 predicted proteins | sample CryBogCBE02Aug07_FD_60383 | JGI IMG/M metagenome (GOLD analysis project Ga0007809, IMG submission 60383) | Freshwater microbial communities from Crystal Bog, Wisconsin, USA - CBE02Aug07 | ecosystem: Environmental > Aquatic > Freshwater > Lake | place: Crystal Bog, Wisconsin, USA | collected...
GAGCGTCGTGACATCCATGTTCACGTTCCAGAAGGCGCTACCCCCAAGGACGGCCCATCGGCGGGTATAGGCATGGCAACCGCTATTGTCTCGATGCTCACGGGCATTCCGGTTCGCCGTGATGTTGCGATGACCGGCGAAGTGACGTTGCGAGGCCGCGTCTTGCCGATCGGCGGGTTGAAAGAAAAGCTGCTCGCTGCCCTTCGCGGTGGCGTGAAAAAGGTCCTTATCCCGGAAGAAAACGCCAAGGATTTGGCCGATATTCCGGATAGCGTAAAGAACGGGATGGAGATTGTTCCGGTTTCGCGAATGGATGAGGTGATCCGCCATGCTCTTGTTCGTCAGCCACAGGCGATCGAGTGGAAAGAGGACCTTTCTCCGGCTAAGTCACCTGCTGCAGCTGAAGAAGATATGAGCGGTATTGTCGCTCATTAAGTGTAATTAAGCTGTGATAAGGGTCGTCAATTTGTTTTGGCGGCCCTTTTTTATAGAAAAATTGCGATTTTTCCTGTCAAAATAAGGGTTTCCCTCTTGCGCCGATGGTCGGGGCTTGGAAGAACCCTGCCTATGGCCGGTTGATTCGGTACATGAGTAAAAATGGAGAACTACAATGAACAAGGGCGATCTTGTCTCCGCTGTTGCGGACGAAGCAAATTTGACGAAGGCACAGGCTGGCGCGGCAGTTGATGCTGTTCTTGACGCCATCACGGCTACGTTGAAGAAGGGTGATGAAGTTCGCCTCGTTGGTTTTGGTACGTTTGCTGTAACAAAGCGTGCAGCCGGAACGGCGCGTAACCCACGCACGGGCGAAACCATTGCAACCAAGGCTTCGATTACGCCAAAGTTTAAGGCTGGCGCTGCTTTGAAGACGTCCGTTAACGGCTAAGAAGATTTACGTCAGGTATGGCTTGCGCGAGCAGGCCATTCTGACATAAAGACAGCGAAAGGGGCGGTTAGCTCAGTTGGTAGAGCATCTCGCTTACACCGAGAATGTCGGCGGTTCGAGACCGTCACCGCCCACCACCTTTCCCTTATCGTTGGTTGTTAGGCTTTCTGAGAAGCCTTTTAATCGCTCGATATACTGTTTCGGCTTTCAACAAGCCCGGCCCCTGTGCCGGGCTTGTTTGTTTATATTGCCCCATTTCCGATAGTTATTTTCACGTACTATCCAGTTTTACGTGCTCTGATAGCCTGTAAGGGTTTGTTGCGGAGCTTCATGTGTGGCTCATTCACGGCGCATAGAAATTTTCTTATTCGCCTTTTCCCTTGCGGCCCTTTTGCTGGGCGGCATTTTCGCATTGGCGCGTAATCCTCACATGGCTGCCTATCTTTGGTTGAGCGGTACGGCATCTATCCTTGTCTGGCTTACCCTGATCGTTCTGATAGCCATCACCAAAGGTGTGGTTGGCCTCGATATTATTGCGGCGTTTTCAATGGTCGGATCCATTTATTTAAATGAGCTTCTGACCGGTAATGTCATTGCAGTGATGTTTGCGGGTGGTCAGCTTTTAGAGGCAATCGCTCAATCCCGTGCCCGGCAGGAAATGACAGCCTTATTGGCGCGCTCGCCGCGGATTGCCACGCGTTATGAGGGCGAGAGCCTGGTAGCTGTTAAAATTGAAGATATTCGCGTGAGTGATCATCTGCTGATCCGTCCGGGCGATATCGTACCCGTTGATGGAATTGTGGCCCGTGGGTCAGTGCTTTTGGATGAATCCGTCATGACGGGCGAATCTTTACCGGTCGCGCATCACATTGGTGATCGTGTTTATAGCGGTGTTAGCAATATCGGCGCTGCCTTCGATATGGTTGCTGTAACGGATGCCGCGGGAAGTACGTTCAGCGCAATCATTCGAATGGTATCCGCCGCGGAGCAGCAAAAAGCGCCTATGGCTCGGTTGGCGGATCGATATGCTTTGGGCCTTTTTGCTTTTACGGCCGCTCTAGCGGGCTTGGCGTGGCTATTAAGTGGTGACCCATTGCGGGTGCTGGCTGTTTTTGTTGTCGCGACCCCGTGCCCTTTAATTGTTGCTGTTCCGATCGCAATCGTTTCAGGTTTATCGCGATGCGCGAAAATCGGGGTTTTGGTAAAAAATGGCGGCGCACTTGAGGCCATGGCGACGGCAAAATCGCTGTTTTTCGATAAGACAGGAACCATCACAATCGGTGAACCGTCTGTTTTACAGGTATTGGTTGATCCGGATTGCAACGAAACCGAATTGATAAAATTAGCCGGAACTGTCGCGCAGGCTTCAAGCCACTCCGTGTCAAAAGCATTGGCTCAATATGCCACAAAGTTCTCGTCCCTATTTAATAGACCTAGCCATGTTGTAGAAACGCCGGGTGAGGGGATTTCAGGCGAAATTGGGGGGCGTCACGTTTATTTTGGAACCTTTGAATTCGTCGCCAAACATGTCGGATCATCGGGTTGGATCGAGAATGCTAGGTCGATTGTCCTCCGGCATGAGGGCCTAATTGCCGCTATCGGCATCGACGATCTCTTGGTTGGTCTAGTTATCTTTCACGATCCGATTCGACCTGAGGCAGCGAGCGTTATGCAGGAGCTTCGCCGATGTGGATTTAAACGAATTGGGCTTTTAACCGGCGACCGACGGCAAGTCGCGGAAGCCGTAGCCGATGGATTGTTTTTCGATCACATCGAGGCGGGTGCCACACCCGCGGGGAAAGTTAATATCGTACTTCAGGAGAAAAAACTGGCCGTCGTTGCCATGGTCGGGGACGGTGTAAACGATGCACCGGCCTTAGCTGCGGCCAATATAGGCATTGCACTTGGCGCTAAAGGAGTTGGAGCCTCTGCTGAAGTCGCCGATGTTGTCGTGCTAATTGATCGACTTGATCCCTTACCCGATGCTTTTAAAATTGCGCAACGCTCTTTCCTGATTGCAAAACAAAGCGTTTTTGTAGGAATTGCTCTTTCTGCTGTTGGAATGTTGGCTGCTTCTTTGGGCTATTTGCGTCCAATCGAAGGTGCCGTGCTGCAAGAGATGATCGATGTTGCGACAATTTTAAATGCACTGCGCGCGCTCGATATAAAATTCCTGTCATAATCACACATTAATGCTGCGTTCATAGCCGGTTGTTTAGAGAACTGGCTATATTGCATGTTCGTGTGGCTTGACTTGTTCGGTAGGGTCCCTTATTTCGTCGTCTGCCGTCGAACGGTACGCCGTTTTGGGGGAGTAGCTCAGTTGGTTAGAGCGTCGGCCTGTCACGCCGAAGGTCGCGGGTTCAAGTCCCGTCTCTCTCGCCATCCTTTCCGGTGAATATCGGTAAGGAAGGCAACAGGGCTCGATGCCGGTCCTCCCATCGCGAAGATGCCCATAGTGGTTTTTGGATTATTGGATCGAGCGATGAACTTGGGTTCTGGCTTCAATTTTGCGGTAGTGGCGGCCTTTTTTGCGGCTGTGTTTTCATTTGTCGCCATTCCGGCCTTGCTGCCCTTTTTGCGGCGGCATGCGATTGCCAAGGTTAATGCAAGGTCGAGCCATAAAGAGCCAACGCCACAAGGTGCGGGTATTGCTCTCGTCGCTGGGGTTGTTGGCGTATTCGCTACGGCCATCATTTTTGCTCCCTTTCTGACAATGTCCGATCGCATGGCGCTAGCCGCTTTGGGCGCGGGTGCTGTTTTGATTTCGGCGATTGGGTTTTTGGATGATGTCCGTCCATTGCCGGTATTGCCTCGCGTCGGCGGTCAGCTCGCTTTGATCGGTTTGATGCTTTACGTCACGCCTTCCTATATCTCATTGTTTGATGGTGCGTTGCCGCTGGTCGTTGAGCGCTTGTTTGCTGCCGTTGCGCTGTTTTGGATGGTCAATCTAACCAATTTTATCGATGGATTGGACTGGTTGACGGTGGCGCAATTCGTGCCTGTTGCGGTCGTTCTTGTCGTCTTGTCGGCATTTGCAATGCCAACGCCTCTGGTTGCCATCATCATGGCACCAATTTTGGGCGGTTTGATTGGATTTGCTCCCTACAACAAACCCGTCGCTAAGATATTTTTGGGTGACACGGGAAGCTTGGTAATTGGTCTTGTCGGTGGTTACGCGCTTTATCGGGTAGCCGCGGATGTTAGCTTCTTCGCCGCCATCATTATTCCGCTCTATGCGATTTCAGACACATCGATCACTCTGGTGCGTCGTATTCTGAAGGGTGAGAAGATTTGGACGCCCCATCGTAGCTTCTTCTTTCAGCGCGCAACTTCCATGGGCTGGTCCGTGTATCAGGTGGTTGGTACAGTGGCGGCACTCAATATTTACCTCGCATTTTGGGGCTGGGTTGCTGCGCACGCCAACTCGAATACGGTTACGATGATTGCCTTCATGATGTCGCTCGGGGCAGTGCTTGCTACATTAAGAGCGTTTACGCGCGTGCCTGCTGAGGCTTTGGCCGTTTCAAATCTTTAAAACTTGCCGTTCCTGATTGAGGTCGGGGCAGCCAATTAATCGTTGCCGCCACCATTGGATGGTATGATTGAGCCCTTCTTCGAAAGAGACGATGGGGCGCCATCCGAGCTTTCCAAGCCGGCAGACATCTGCAAATAGCATCATTACCTCATTACCTAGATCAGCCTGTTGACCCCGCTTCAAAAAGCCGGGTTTGTGGCTCAATTTTTCTAGCTGGTCCAAAAGAAAAGAAATCCGAACGGGCGCGCCGGATCCGATATTAACCGCTCCTTCGAGATCGGAGTGCAATACCGCGGCAATACCTCTGACTAGATCGCTAACATGAATGTAATCTCGCCATAGCGATCCTGATCCAAAGGCTTCGGAACGCTCGGTGATAAGGGATCGGCAAGCCAGTGGAACAAGACGCTTCGGATTCTCGAACGGGCCATAGGTGTAGAAGATTCGACACGTGGCAGACGAGAAATGGCCCCTTTTATTATGTTCGGTAAGTGCGTGATGAAATGCGAGTTTGGCTTGGCCATAAAGGGTTGAAGGTGTTTCTGGGGTATGACCTTCGATCATCCGGCCTTGGGTCCAATCATATTCGGCCACCGATCCGAGGGTAATGAAACGCTCGCCACCCGATAGCATGAAAGCTTCGGCCAAGTTCAGGCTGGCGGCCAGCCATGCCGAATTAACCTGATGCTCCCAGAAAGCGCCATGTTCGGTTATCCACGCGGCGTGGACAACATGGCTCGGCTTAATCTGATGGATTAATTCCGTTGGCCTGTCGTCAGCTAATAAATCGGCTTGGTGCCAAACGACCCTGTGGTTTATTGGCATATTAACGACCGGCATACGGCTTAGCGCGTGAATTTCAGCCCATTGATCCATGTTTCCAAGGATGGTGAGTAGATGCGATCCGATAAATCCCGATGCGCCAGTAATCAATAAGCGCTTTTTGCCTGAAATCATGATGATATCGATTTGAATTCAGGTTCGATCTTTGAAAAGTAGGGCAACCCCTTATCCCGCTCTCCGATGATTTTTGGAGGCGATGGCCATTCAATACCAATCTCGGGATCATCAAATCGAAAGCCGCGTTGAAGTTGGCCCTCATAGGGGGAGAATAGATGGTAGGACAGTGTGGTATTCGCGAATAGCGTCAGATAGCCATGGGCGAAGCCCTCAGGAATAAAAATGGCTTTATGGCTTTCGTCCGCCTTTAAAATGATGCTGAACCATTGCTTATAGCTCGGTGAATTTGGCCTAAGGTCAACAACAACGTCAAAAGCGGCCCCACTTGTGCACCGAACCAGCTTGGCGTCTGGCATCGGGTTGCTTTGAAAATGCATGCCCCGCAACGTCAAACAATTCGGGTTATAGGCTTCCGCGCTGTGATCGACCGTCGTATGAAAACCAATCTTTGCAAAGGCTGAACGATCAAAGCTGCGCACAAAGCTTCCACGCGCATCACTTTTCTTTAAAAAAGATACACGATAACAGTCTTTTAGAGGCGTTTCTTCAATGACCATTTCCACTCCAATCGAGTATTGTTGGTGTGGGAATGGGGACGATAAATTGCCCGCCCCATGAGCGAATATAGTCAAGGGATGCGGTGATTTCCGATTTTAAGTTCCATGGGAGAATGAGAACATAATCGGGCTTACGCTCTGCAATAGCTTCTGGAGATAGGATCGGAATACGCGAACCGGGAAGGTATTTCCCTTGCTTCGAAGGAGCGCGATCAACGGTAAAATCAATCAGCTCGCGACCAATCCCGCAATAATTTAAAAGCGTATTGCCTTTGGCTGGCGCGCCGTAGGCGGCAATCGTTTTTCTATCGGTCTTAATGTGATTTAAGAGCTCGATAAGCTGCTTTTTGATCGTTACCATCTTTGAAAAAAAGGCGAGATAGGGCGCATCTTGATCAAGCCTCGCCCGCTCTTCTTTTTTCCGAAGATTATGAAGCTCGGAGGTTTCATCGAAAGGTGCTGTTTGGTGGGTAACGTATAAGCGCAACGAGCCGCCATGGGTTGATAGCTCTTCCACATGAAACGCTTTGAGCTTTGCTCTGGCCAAAATGGCTTCGAGCGCTTTCAGGGATAAATAAGAAAAATGCTCGTGATAAATCGTGTCGAATTGGCAAAATTCGAGCAAATTAAGCAGATGCGGAAATTCAAAGGTTGCCGTTCCTGTTGGTTTGAGAAGGGTGCGGACGCCTAAAACAAAATCATTAATGTCGGGCACATGGGCTAAAACATTATTGGCAACAATCAGGTCTGCCGACCCGATCGTACTAAGCAGGTGCCTTGCCTCAGCTTCCGTGAAAAAGGCTTCAATAGTGGGAACTCCACGCTTTTCTCGTGCAATTTCAGCAACGTCTTTTGCCGGTTCGATGCCGGTAATAGGCACGCCCGCCGATTTAAAATACTGCAATAAATAGCCATCATTGCTGGCAAGCTCGACAACATGGCTCTGCGGGCCGAGAGCCAATTTTTTGATTATAAATTCTACATAATGCCGCGCGTGTTTAAGCCAGCTTTCCGACATTGAGGATTGATAGGCATAATGAGGTGAAAATACGTCGTCCGGCTGGATGAAATCTTCGAGCTGAACAAGCCAGCAGGACTGACAGACGAAAACTCGTAAGGGATAACGCGCTTCCTTATGCTCGAGCGCTTCTGGCTCAATATAATCATTCGCGATAGGCGTCGTGCCAAGATCAGCCATCACCAAAGAAAGAGGCGTAGAACAATGGCGGCATGACGGCTGACGAGAAGAAATGGCGCTCATCGCCAAGTTTTCCAAGGCGCTTGGCCCGACTGCCACAAATCCTCCAGATAATTTTTATCGCGCAACGTATCCATCGGTTGCCAGAAGCCGTCATGGCGATAGGCTGCGAGTTGGCCGGATTTGGCTAAGGTCTCGAGAGGCTTACCCTCCCAAACGGTCATATCTCCGTCGATTTCATTTAGTGTTTCCGGGGAGAGAATAAAAAAACCGCCATTGATATATCCGCCATCGCCGCTGGGCTTTTCGACAAAACCCTTCACGCTGCCTTCGTCATCAAGGTCAAGTGCACCGAACCGTCCGGGGGGACGGACGGAGGTTACCGTTGCCTTCCGGTTTGCGCCGGCATGGTGTTGGATAAGGCGTTCAAGATCGATATTGGCGAGCCCGTCGCCGTAGGTCATATGGAAGTGTTCATTCTGGAGTAACGGTTGAACCCGCTTCAGGCGCCCACCGGTCATGGTGGAATCGCCTGTGTCAACGAGTGTGACTTTCCAGTCTTCGGCGCGACGATTGTGGTAATGGATCGTGTCGCCCGAGAAATCGAAAGTTACATCCGAACGATGCAGGAGGTAATTGGCAAAAAATTCCTTGATCAAATATCCTTTATATCCAAGGCAGATCACGAAGTTTTTTACTCCTTGATGGTAATAGATCTTCATGATGTGCCAAAGAATCGGAGCACCGCCGATTTCTACAAGCGGTTTCGGGCGAAGTCCTGTTTCCTCAGAAAGGCGGGTTCCAAAGCCGCCAGCGAGTATCACCGCCGTGTCAATCATCAAGGGTAAGATCCTACTCGAAAGCGTAATTTAAATGACGTTACGTCATATATCGCTTTCTAATAAGAAAAGAATGAGAAAATCCTCAATAAAACTGCTTTGCGAAGTGAAAAAATATTGGCTCGAATTTTATTGAATTGACGATGTTTGTTCGATTTTCTCAAAATATTGAATGAGTTGAGTTTCCGTTAGCGCCGGTAAATCGTCAGGGTTTAGCTGGTATGTTTTGTACCATTGGGCCGTCAGCGCCAGCGACTCGTCGAACGAATAGGCGGGGCGCCAGCCCACATGCTGCGCGGCTTTGGAGGAGTTGATCATCAAATTTTTGGCCTCATATTGCTCACCGCGTTCGAAGGTAAGATCGGCAGGTGACCAATAGCGCGCCAATTTTTCCAAAACCGTATGGACTGTTACACAATCGGTCGCGGCGGGTCCAAAATTCCACGCTTCACCGTGGCTTTCGGCTGTTTTTGCGGTCTCGCCCGATAAGATTCGGTCCAGAAGAATAAGATATCCATGGACGAGACACAGCACATGTTGCCACGGGCGTAAGGCCCGCGGATTACGGATGGCGATGGGTTTGTTGTTCAATATAGCCCGAGCATAATCAGGGATAAGCCGGTGTTCGGACCAGTCGCCGCCGCCAATAATATTTCCACCTCGGGCGGTATCGATCACCATTTTCCGTCGCCAGGAGGGCAGGGAACGGCGGTAGCCGTCAATCGCCATTTCAGCCGCCGCTTTCGAAGCCGAGTAGGGATCATGCCCCCCAAGCCGTGCCCCTTCTTTGAACGGCAGTCCACTTTCCGAATTGGCATACACTTTATCGGTTGTAATCGCGACGATGCCTTTAACAGAGGCGGTTTGTCGCGCGGCTTCCAGAACGTTCACGGTACCTAAAACATTGGTCCTGAACGTACCAATGGGATCGGCATAGGACGGCAACACGAGCGGTTGCGCGGCCAAATGCAGAATGGCGTCTGGTTTAATATCGGCGACATGGTCTAATACGGCCTTATCATGGGCGATATCGATCCATTTCTGGCTGGTTAAGAGCGTCTCGACCTTGGTTAAGTCGAACATCGACGGATGGGTGAGTGGGGGTAGCGCCAATCCGTGAATTTGGGCGCCAAACTGTTTCAAGACATGACACACCCAGCCGCCTGTAAAGCCAGAGTGACCGGTTACGAGAATGTTTGCGTCTTTTAGAGCCGTAAAAAGCGTCACATTACCCTCACTAACGCCCCATTATGGGCGTTAGTTAACGTAACGGCAATTTAAAAAGATCTGGTTAAGATCAATAGGTGGCGCGGCCGCCGGACAGATCAAATACACCTGCGGTTGTAAATGAATTGTCCTTGGAGCACAGCCAGGCAATCATCGCTGCGGCCTCGTCGACCTGCAGGAAGCGGCCCCGTGGGATACGCGAGAGCATATAATCGATATGTTCTTGCTTCATCTGGTCAAAAATGGCCGTTTTGGCGGCGGCGGGCGTTACGCAATTAACGGCAATATCCTGTCCAGCGAGCTCCTTGCCGAGCGATTTGGTCAAGGCAATGACACCAGCTTTAGAGGCGGAATAAGCAGAAGCGTTCGGATTGCCTTCTTTGCCGGCGATGGAAGCAATATTCACGATCCGGCCATAACCTTGGGCTTTCATCGTCGGAACGACGTATTTGCAGCAATAAAACACGCCGTTGAGGTTAATGTTGATAATATCGTGCCACGCATCGAGCGGATAATCCGCTACCGGCATATTGGGTCCCGCGATACCGGCATTATTTACCATGATATCGATCCGTCCGAAGGCTTTTACCGTCGCTTCGGCGGCGGCCGCAACGGAGGCGGCATCGGATTGTTCAACCTTGATAACGATTGAACCCGCTAATGATTTGGAAGCTTCTTGGGCCAGCTTTTCATCCCGATCCCATAGCGCAACCCTTGCGCCGGATTGGGTGAGGCGGGCGGCAACGGCATAGCCGATCCCTTGCGCTGCACCGGTTACAACCGCGAATTGTCCTTTAGCATCGATCTGATTTGCCATTTTACGTCTCCCAATGGATTTTATATGTCTCTTGCTTGGTGTATCGCGTGAATTGAGGCGAACGACAAGAGGGGGCGTGGTTCGGCTGCGCGTCCTCATTGGCCCGAAAGCCCATGTGGAAATTCGGGCAATTCATGAGCAAAATGGGCAACATGTCACCTTGCGCTGCAACAAAGGGTGGGCTAATCGTCTGCCAACACGGGTGATCGGTGAATTGAGTCTAGCGGGTAAGGGGTATTTTAACCGCTTTTCGATAGAGGATCCGGTCCGAGAGCCAAAGCGGTGTTCATGGATATGAAGACGCTAAGGGCCAGAACGGAGTGGAACAGCATGGGACAGACGATCGATCATTTGCTCGTCGACTATTTGCCGCTTGTCGTCTTCATTGGGCTTAGCCTGGTGATTGGCATAGCTTTGCTGGTTATTCCTTTTTTGGTTGCTTACGCGAAGCCCGATGCAGAAAAGCTTTCTGCCTACGAGTGCGGCTTCAATGCTTTCGATGACGCGCGCATGAAATTTGACGTGCGGTTCTATCTTGTCTCGATCCTTTTTATCATTTTCGACCTTGAGGTCGCCTTCCTATTTCCATGGGCGGTGGCTTTTAAAAGTGTTGGATTGCTCGGTTTCTGGTCAATGATGCTGTTTTTAGGCGTTTTGACCATCGGATTTGTTTATGAATGGAAGAAGGGTGCTCTCGAATGGGATTGACCCCACAATCCGGCACTTTGGTTGCCGAAGCGCCACGCGGTATTCTTGATCCGTCAACGGGCAAGCCGATTGGCGCGAATGATCCGTTTTTTACAGAAGTCAGCGCCGAATTGGGCGATAAGGGTTTTTTGGTCACCTCGACCGACGATCTGATCCATTGGGCGCGTACCGGCTCGTTGATGTGGATGACCTTCGGTCTCGCCTGCTGCGCGGTCGAGATGATGCAGCTTTCCATGCCGCGTTATGACGTCGAACGTTTCGGTTTTGCGCCGCGCGCTTCGCCACGTCAGTCGGACGTGATGATCGTTGCTGGCACGCTGACGAACAAAATGGCCCCCGCGCTCCGCAAGGTCTATGACCAGATGCCGGAGCCGCGTTACGTCATTTCCATGGGCTCATGCGCGAATGGCGGCGGTTACTACCATTATTCCTATTCGGTTGTGCGCGGCTGCGACCGGGTTGTTCCGGTGGATATTTACGTCCCCGGCTGCCCTCCAACAGCTGAGGCGCTTCTCTATGGCGTGCTTCTTCTTCAGAAGAAGATCCGCCGCGTCGGCACGATTGAACGGTAAGGCAGGGTTCGGATCCGATGACTGAGACGTTGAACTCTTTGGGCGAGGCGATTGTTGCAGCCCTTCCGGGCGCGGTGACGGGCTTTGAGGTCGCTTATGGCGAGCTGAATGTGCGGGCGGAAGCGTCGGAAACGCTGAAGGTTTTAAGCACTTTACGGGACGATGTGCGGTTCAACTTCATCAATTTCACGGATTTGGCGGGTGCAGATTATCCGGCCCGCGAAAAGCGGTTCGATCTTGTCTGGCATCTTCTGTCGCCTAAGCACAACCAGCGTATCCGCGTAACGTTTGAGGCGGATGAGCGGACGCCTGTGCCATCGGCAATTTCCGTATTTCCAGCCGCCAATTGGTATGAGCGCGAGATTTACGATCTTTATGGGGTGCTGTTTGCGGACCATCCTGATCTGCGCCGTATTCTGACCGATTACGGCTTCGAGGGGCATCCGCTGCGCAAAGACTTTCCTACGACGGGCTATGTCGAGGTTCGCTATGACGATGAAGAGAAGCGCGTCGTTTATGAGCCCGTGAAGCTTGTGCAGGAATTCCGTAATTTTGACTTTTTATCACCGTGGGAAGGCGCTGATTACGTGCTGCCCGGTGATGAAAAAGCGAAGCAATAAGTGAGGCGCTCGATATGACCGAACATCAGCTTCGCAATTTCAGCATTAACTTTGGCCCGCAACATCCTGCTGCACATGGTGTTTTGCGTCTTGTACTTGAGCTCGACGGCGAAGTCGTAGAGCGTGTTGATCCGCATATTGGCTTGCTCCATCGCGGCACTGAAAAGCTGATCGAATCCAAGACTTATTTGCAGGCTTTGCCGTATTTCGATCGGCTCGATTACGTAGCTCCGATGAATCAGGAGCACGCCTATTCGCTCGCGGTTGAGAAGCTACTTGGCATTACCGTGCCGCGTCGCGGCCAGTTGATCCGGATTTTATTCTCGGAAGTTGGTCGTTTGCTATCTCATCTTTTGAACGTGACGACGCAGGCTATGGATGTTGGCGCCTTGACGCCGCCGCTATGGGGTTTTGAAGAGCGCGAAAAGCTGATGATGTTTTATGAGCGGGCCTCTGGCGCGCGCATGCACTCGGCCTATGTCCGTCCGGGTGGCGTGCATCAGGACCTGCCAGAAGCGCTGATCGACGATATGGAAGCGTTCTGCGATCCGTTCTTACGGGTTTGCGATGATCTTGAGACGCTTTTGACCGATAACCGCATTTTCAAGCAGCGCAACGTCGATATCGGCGTGGTTTCGTTGGACGAATGCTGGGCATGGGGCTTCTCGGGCGTCATGGTGCGCGGTTCGGGCGCTGCTTGGGATTTGCGCAAATCGCAGCCTTATGAGTGCTATGCGGAAATGGATTTCGACATTCCAATCGGCAAAAACGGTGATAATTACGACCGTTATTGCATCCGCATGGAAGAAATGCGCCAATCGATCCGCATCATGAAGCAGTGCATTACGGAGCTTCGCAAACCTGAGGGTAGGGGCGCGATCTCCTCGCTTGACGGTAAGGTGGTGCCACCTAAGCGCTCCGAGATGAAGCGGTCGATGGAAGCTCTTATTCATCATTTCAAGCTCTACACCGAAGGCTACAAGGTGCCTGCGGGCGAGGTCTATGCCGCCGTTGAAGCGCCTAAGGGCGAATTCGGCGTCTATCTCGTCTCGGATGGCACCAACAAACCATATCGTTGCCGCATCAAGGCTCCGGGTTTTGCGCATTTGCAATCGATGGATTTCATGTGCCGCGGCCATATGTTGGCTGACGTTTCCGCCATTTTGGGCTCGCTCGACATCGTGTTTGGCGAGGTTGACCGCTAATGATTCTTATTTTGACCAGAACGGGTGACTGCTAATGTCCGTCCGCCGCCTCGCACCAGACGCTTTGCAGCCTGCAAGCTTTGCTTTTACGCCGGAAAATTTGGCGTGGGCTCAAACCATTATCGCAAAATATCCAGCTGGCCGTCAGGCTTCAGCAGTCATCCCGCTTTTGTGGCGCGCTCAAGAGCAGCACCAATATTGGGTGCCCCGTGCGGCGATTGAATATATTGCCGACATGCTCGGCATGGCGAAAATCCGTGTGATGGAAATCGCGACCTTCTACTCCATGTATAATCTTGAGCCGGTCGGAAAGCACTTCATCCAGGTCTGCGGCACCACGCCGTGCCGGTTGAATGGCGCTGAAAAGATCATCAAGGTCTGCGAAGAGCGGATTGGTGAACAACGCCACGTTTCAGCTGATGGCAATTTTGCTTGGCTGGAAGTGGAGTGCTTGGGCTCGTGCTGCAACGCTCCGATGGCCCAGATCAACAATGATTATTACGAAGATCTGACGCCTGAGAATTTCGGCAAGCTG
>Ga0007809_10000745_pt1 | contig 13614 bp, 16 predicted proteins | sample CryBogCBE02Aug07_FD_60383 | JGI IMG/M metagenome (GOLD analysis project Ga0007809, IMG submission 60383) | Freshwater microbial communities from Crystal Bog, Wisconsin, USA - CBE02Aug07 | ecosystem: Environmental > Aquatic > Freshwater > Lake | place: Crystal Bog, Wisconsin, USA | collected...
GGAGTATCTGGCTACAGTGGTTTAGGTTTATCCGGCTACTCTGGTATTTCTGGATACTCTGGGGCAGCATCATCGTCTACCGCTAACTCAGTAACATTTAACTCTGGCGGAGCTGGTGGAACATCCCCTGTCTCATTTAATGGTAGTGCGGCACAAACTATTTCGTACAACACAATCGGCGCGCCTGGTATCTCTGGCACTAATGCAACTGGCACTTGGCCAATTGGCATTAGCGGAACAGCTGCTACGGCAACCAACCAATCTGGTGGTTCTGTAAACGCAACCAGCATTGCGTACAGCACAACACTTACTGGCGGTACTGGTATTGTTAACTTGGGCTCTGGTCAGTTCTACAAAGACGCTAGTGGTAATGTATCGATTGGATCAACTTCCACTTCAGCAACTTTGTATGTCAAGGGTGGTAACTCAAATAACTTATCTATTGACAACGGCGGTCAGCAGTTTACTACTTTATCGTTGTATAATAACGGCACCGAAAAGGCCCAGATGTACTGGGATCAGACCAATACATTGTTTGTGTTTGGTACCGATGTTAGTGCTCCAGTAGTATTTAAGGCAGCTACAGTAGAGCGTATGCGTATCTCTAGCGCCGGTGGTGTGTCAATCGGCACAACTACGGACGCTGGGGTAGGTAACTTACTGGTTAATGGTACAGTAACAGCATCAAACCATATTGGCCCCGGCACCGGATTAACTGGCACTGCATCAGCTTTATCTATTGGTGGTAACGCTGCAACAGCCACAACAGCTGCTAACGGGGGAGTTACTTCGGTAAATGGCTTAACCGGAGCTGTAACCATTGTAAATCTACCTGGTGTATTGGGCCAAGTATTTACATCTTCAGGCACATTTACCGTTCCTACCGGAGTTACGGCTGTTAAAATAACTGTTGTAGCTGGCGGTGGAGGCGGTGGAGGCGGAGGCGCTGGTGGCAGTCCTGGTGGTGATGGGGGCAGCAGCCGTGCTTTTGTTAGTTATGTTACTGGGCTAACGCCATTAGCAACAATATCAGTTACCATTGGGGGCGCTGGTGGAGGCGGTAGTGCTGGATATCCAGGTAGTAGTGGTAGTAGTGGCGGTACAAGTTCTTTCGGTTCTTATTTGATTGTAGGAGGGTCTTCGGGAGGAGGCGGAGGAAGTTACAACCCTTGCTCTGGACAAGCTGGAAGTGGATCAAGTGGAACGGGGTCTGGAACTCCTGGCGCTGTTTTTTCCCAAGCAGCTAATTTATTTTTTAATAATGCAGGATCAATATCTTATGGTGCAGGTGGAGGTGGAGGTGGTCCCTTTAATAATGGTAGTTCTGGGCTACCGGGTTTTGTTTTTGTAGAATGGTAAAAATAAAATGACAGTTCAAAATTATTTAGTAGTAGAAAGTAACGTAGTAACCAATCTTGTTGTTTGGGATGGTGATACAAATACATGGCAACCGCCAGCAGATGCAACAATGTTGGTACAAGCCACTACACCAGCGATGATTTGGAAACTATCTGGAGAGCCTCCAGTATATGTTCTATCTGAAGTTATCGGTTCTGGCGACATTGGATTTACATGGAATGGCACAGTTTTAACAACCAATCAGCCACAGCCACCCAATCCTACACCGCCTATATCAACCGGAACAAAAACTGCATAATGGTTACTAATATTAGTCCATCCCACTCTTTTACATACGATGGTGCACAATTAAACATATATCATGCAGATAAAGGCGAAGGTTTACCAAAGCATCAACACAATTTCAGTCATGCAACTATGTGTAATTCTGGATCATGTTTGGTAAGTCTTGAAGGTCGTAATTACACAATTAATAAATTTAGCCAGCCTTTAAATTTACCGGCTAATGAATGGCATCAAATTGAAGCACTAGAGAACAATACAGTATTTGTAAATGTATTTGCAGAAGGCAAGTATTAATTTTAATCAACTAAAGGAATCAACATGGCATTAAATGACACAATCACAACAATCGAAGCTGAATTGGAAGCCCTTAAAGCTGAAGTAACCCCTGCCGCTGTTCAAACAGAACCAGAGATAGTTGTTCCAGCTACCCCAGAGCCACAAGTTCACCAAGCTCCTGTTTCCCCAATCCTGCAGATGGCTATCGACCAAGCTGCCCAACGCCTAGCCAGAGAGACTGCAAAATAAGATGGACTTACAATCCTTTTTTAACATGGTCCTTCCGCTGGTCTTTGTAGCCATCGGCTGGTTTTTAAAAGAGCTTTGGACTGCGGTTCAAGCTCTGAAAATTGACCTACACGACTTGCGTACTCATTTAGCTGAAAATTATATGCACAAGGACGACTTCACAGCACGCTGGGAAGAAGTACTTAAGGCAGTCCACCGCATTGAAGATAAGCTAGACGAGTTGCGTAGCTCAAAATGATTAAAAAGGTCTTCAACGACCTCTTGACCGGAGCAGATAACCAGACCCACGACATTGCGCGTTGGTCTTGGATGATCTCGCTCCTTGCTGTACTTTTTGGTGCTGGCTACGAAATGATTCATAATAACGTACCAGCACTGAGAGACTTTGCCGAAGCGGTGGGTATCATCGCTGGCGCTCATGGCGCGGCAGTCATGTTAAAGAAGGATGCAGAACCTCATGTGGAAAACCCTCCTAACTAACCTTACCAGCCTAGCTGGCGGTATTTATATTTACCTCATCGTGGCAGCAGCATCTGCCGCAGTTACCGGCTATGCAGCCTATAGCTGGACATCGGACTACTATGTTGCTAAAATAGAAAAGTCCAATTTAGAAGCGGAGCAAAAAGTAAATGACATTCAAAGAAAAGGTGACCAGCTGGTTGCAGACTACATTCAGCAAATTGACAGGTTGGGTTCAGTCAATGCCAGTCTTCAGCAACAAATTTCTGTTGCAGTACACCCTAACAACAATGGTACTTGCACTATTGATAATGGCTTTATTCGGTTGTACAACGCAAGTGCAACTGGTCAAGCCTCAAGCCCCAGCAGCGCTGATGGTACCCCCACCAGCCTTGACCTTGCTGCCGTCCTCTCAGTCGCAGCAAACAACAACGCAAAATACCTCAAAATAGCCGAACAGCTAAAAGAACTTCAGGCGTACGAAAACGCTAAGTAAATCCCTTAAATAAGGAGCTGTTATGAATACAAGGCTATTTTTAGCTATTTGGCTGTGCGCGTTTATTTGGGTAGTACAGAACCTACAAATAACCAAAAACGTGGAGCGTGACATTGTGGCAATCACAAAATCAACTTTTGACTTTATTACCCACTTTGAGGGTAAGCGTAACAAGGCATACCAGGACTCAAAGGGACTGTGGACCATTGGGGTGGGGCACCTTATCAAGCCCAGTGAGCAGTACCTAATGACCGCATCCCTAACTGATGAGCAGGTAGAAGAGCTGTTTAAAAGCGATTTAAGGTGGTGTGAAGCCGCTGTAGACGAGTCGGTAAGGGTACCCCTTAACCAGAACCAATACGACGCCCTGTACAGCCTATGCTTTAACATTGGCGAGACCAACTTTAAGCGCTCTGAGGTAGTCCAGCACCTTAACAAAAACGACTACCAAATGGCTGCAAATGCCATCCTTAATTGGAATAAGCCTGCAATATTAATACCACGTAGAAAAAAAGAAAGAGAATTGTTTTTAGCTAAGATTTAGGGCGTAAAACAGCCGTTTTTTGCATTAGTAGATATAAGGGCCGATCACCCTTTTTTAACATTTAACCTCGAGGAACACCATGGACGGATTTAAATCATTACCAAAAATGCAGCACTTCAAAGAAGGCGGTCATGCCAAAGCTAAGGCAATGTGCTACGGCGGCAAGGCCATGAAAAAAGGCGGCGAAGTCTGTGCCGACGACGAGAAGCAAGACAAGAAAATGATTAAAAAGGCTTTCAAGCAACATGATGAAGCCGAGCATGATAAAGAGCCAACCGAGATCAAACTCAAAAAAGGCGGTCGTGCTAAAAAAGATTGTGGAACCGTTCGTAAATATAAAACCGGTGGTTCTGTAGAAAACATTTATGGCGCTAAGAAAAAATCTGGCGACTTAGACCGTATTGAAAAAACCAAAGATATCAAACCTGGTAAAGCAGCAGCTCCTTCTAAAGCAGCTACAAAACCAAATTTTGAAGGCAGTGATGTAAAAAAGACTAACAAAATGACTTCTGGTTCTACCAAAGCTAAAGAAGTTAGCGAAAGACCAAAAGCAGCTGCAGCCCCATCCGGTGCTAAAGGCGGCCCAAACAAATACAAGACTGGTGGTGGCGTAAAAAAGTATGCTGACGGCCGGGGTGTTGTAGCTGACTTGGCCGATGCACAAATGTTAAACCGCATTAAAAACGCACGTAAATATTTGGGCCCAGCACAACAATCTCAAGCCGTCAATCAAGGTTTGTTTGACCCAAGAGACATGTTACCAGCACAAACATCGATTCCAGCAGCTATGCCAGCCCAAGATCAAATGGGCAATCCTACTGGTATGCCTGCACAAAAGCGTGGTGGTAAAGTTAAAAAGGCTTGCAAATAATGCCAATGGAATCTAAACAACAGATGAAGGCTATGTATGCTGCGGCAGCTGGTAACTCCACGCTAGGCATTCCTAAAAAAGTTGGCAAAGAGTTTGTTAAATCAGGTAAAGCAAAACCCAATTTACCTAAAACTGTAACTAAGCGAGCCGCTGGCCGCGGAAGGTAATATGGCTTATAGTGGAACAACTGGTCAGACAACTATTAATGTCGACCAGTTAATTTCTTATGCGTTTCGTGATGCTGGTAAAACAGCAGAGGAAATGACGCCTGAATATATCCAAGCAGCTAAGCAGGCATTGTTTTACAATCTGCAAAATTTATCAAACCGCGGTGTTAATCTTTGGCTTTTAGAAAACCAATTGTACGGTGCTCTTACACAGCAACAGCAATTAGTGTTACCAAAAACAACCATTGATGTGCGTGAAGCTAACTGGGTTTATATTCAAAACATTCAAGCTTCTGAATATCTGCCACTTGATAACCCAGAGTCTCCAGCAGCATTTGATTTAAGTCCAACTCTTTCTACACCAGCTTCTACTCTTGGTTATGAAAATTGGTTTGGGTCCACATATCAACAATCACAAAGTGTATACTATGTTGGTTGGAATTGCTATGCTCCAAACACAACTCAAACTTATAACTTGGCATTTGAATATAGTGATGATGGCGTTAATTGGTTTTTAAAAGAACAATTTCCAGCCATTACTATGACTGACTATCAATGGCAATATTACAATATTTCAACTACTGAGCCACACCTTTACTGGCGTTTGCGTGAAACTGTAGCAACTAACTATTCTGTTCGCCAGGTAGTATTCTCAACTAGCCAACAAGTTATTCCACTAGCTCGTTTAAATCGCGATGATTATTGGAATCTTCCAAACAAACAGTTCCCATCAGTTCGTTCTTTACAGTATTGGTTTGACCGCACCATTGAGCCTTCAATGTATTTATGGCCTGTGCCAAACAATCCATACCAAATGTTTCAGTTAATTGTAGAAGTACAAATGCAAGACGTTGGTTCATTGACAAACCAAATTTATGTACCAGATCGCTGGATTAATTCAGTGCAATCTAGTTTATCGCATAAATTGGCTATGCAGCTGCCTGGTGTTGATTTACAGCGCATTGGCTATTTAGAGCAACAAGCTGAAAAAGCATTCCAGCAAGCTAGTGATGAGGAACGCGATAAGTCGCCAATTTACTTCCAACCTAATATAAGCTACTACACAAGATGAGCGTAATAATGACCTACGATTCGCTGAATTTAAACATTCAGCAATACATGGAGCGTAATGACGCTGACTTCGTTGCGCAGATTCCAAACTTAATTGCTTTGGCGGAGTCTTCTATCGCTGCTGAGTTAAAAACTTACATGCAGCTGATTGTAGTGGAAACTAACTTAACATCTAACGTTGGTGTTTTAAATAAACCAGCACGTTGGCGCAAAACCGTGTCTATGAAGATTAATGGTGAGCCAGTTCAGATGCGTGGTCAAGACTATGTATCACAATATATTGCTGAGTCTGATGCTGGTCAGCCATTATATTATTCAGAGTACGACTTTAACAATTGGTTATTTGCGCCTACTCCAGACCAAAGCTATCCTGTAGAAATTATTTATTACGCTGAAATACAGCCTTTGGATACTAATAATCAGCAAAATCTTTGGACTGCTGTTGCACCTCAAGCCATGCTTTATGGTTCTTTACTTCAAGCTCAAGGCTATTTAAAGGCATTAGACAAATTGCCTGTTTGGAAACAATATTATACTGATGCTATCGCTGCGCTTAAAAAAGAAGACAATTCACGTCGCATCGACCGCAATACAACGATTCAGGAACCTTAAAATATGTCTACTCCAATATACACATCGCCGTTTACTGGAACCGTTGTTACCCCAACGGATGTATCGTATTCAGCCCTACCACTAACTTCTAATATACCACTTTTTTGGCCTTCAGTTGTTAACCAAACATTGGGTGAGGCTGTTGCAACTCGTATTATTGATGTAACTCCAAGTGCAACTAGTTATTCAATTTCCTCAAATACAACAACAACTTTTACAATTGCTAGTCAAAATTTAACTAATGTTTTTGTAAACGGCGTAACAATTAATTTTAATGGCGGCTCAACTATTTATACAGTAGTTAGTTCCGCATTAACATCTGGCAATACTGTAGTTACATTTACTTCAGCCTTAGGTTCTGGCGTAACTGTTACAACAGTTTCGTTTGCTTTAGAAATCGCTTTACCACAAGGCAACCAAGGCACAGTTGGCGCAGATATTTTATTTCGTAACTTAGGATCTATTTCTTTTGTTGTTACGGATTATACTGGAGCTAATTCTGTAACTATTGCTTCTGGTATTTCTAAATATTTTTACTTACGTGACAATACAACTACTGCTGGTATCTGGGGTAACGTAACATTTGGTGCGGGCACTTCCGCAGCAGATGCGGCTTCTTTAGCAGGTGCAGGTTTAACCACAGTAAATGGTCAACTGGCAACTACTCAAAACGTAGTTGATGTCTCAGTGGCACCAACGGTTACTGACACAAGCAGAGCAATTACTTATAATTGGATTGGTGGTTTGGGTACCATTAATTTGCCGTCCATTTCTACTTTGTCAACAGGTTGGTTTATTGCATTTAGAAATAGCAGTACCGGCGCCTTAACATTTACCCCACCATCGCCCCAGAAAATAAATGGTCAATCTTCAATTACAACAAATCCTGGAGATTCTGGCTTTATATTTTATGACGCTAGTGCGGGTGCTTACATTACAGTTGGTTGGGTAACACCAAACAATATTGTATTTACCGCAGCAACTTATGACGTAGACTCCGTTTCTGGAAACACATTAAACCTATCTGCAAATGCTCCAATTATTCAAACTTATGTAGCACAAACAGGGTCACGTAGTGCAACTTTAGCAGTAACATTACCAGCAATTACCCAATTTTATATTTTAAATAATAGTACAAACCAGTCTGGTTATAGTATTACTTTCCAAAATTCCGGAAGTAGTCAGACTCCAATTGTTTTAAATAACGGTCAAATTTTTACGGTATTAAGTGATGGTGAGTTTTTATATATTTTAAACGCCTCATCATCTTCTACTTTTAAAGCAATTAACGGAACCGCTGGTGGCCCCCCATACTCATTTTTAAATGATAATACAACCGGAATGTATTTAGTTGGTAGCGGCATTTTAGGTTTATCAGCAAACGGCCAAGAATTAATTGATATTAACGGGTCTAACTTATCTGCCCCAATTGTTACGGTTAACGGTCAATTAAATGCCCAATTAATTTCTGGCGGATTATTTTAAATGGCGGCTGATAATCAGCAACAGGATAACTCGCAATATACTTCAATTTACAGCTTAGCAATACCAGCTGGAATTAAGCGCGACGGTACCCAGTTTCAAAACGACCAGTACACCGACGGTGTATGGTGCCGTTTTCAGCGCGGAGATCCAAAAAAGATAGGTGGCTACCGCACATTATTTACCAGCAATACCGGTATTTATCGTGGTATGGTAGTACAGCCATACAACGGTGTAAACTATATTTTTGCTGGTAACGCTCAAGAATTAGATGTGTTTGCTACCGGAACAAACTATGGCGTTGGTTCGGGCCCTTTTAAAGTAAATATTTTACCAGGCACAGTACCGTTTACAATTGCTAGTTTGGGAACAACAACTTTCCAAATTGCTGGAGATGTAAGGTCATCATTCCCAAGTGGAACAACAGTAATTTTTAACCAAACAACACCAGTAAATTACACAACAACTGGTACCCCAACATATACATCACCAAACACAACAGTAACGGTGACAGCAACAATTACAGGAAGCCCAACAACCGTTTGGTTGAACAATTCTGCCGTATTTACACCAGATCCAATAGGTGGCCCATACCGACTTGATTGGCAGTTTGATTGTCAATTTAGCCCACAAGGTGGGCAATTGGCCGTATTTGCGCATCCTGGATACAATTTAGTAAACATTGATAACGGCGTAACCTCACAAGTATTATACGGAAACATTACGCCCGGGTCCAATAATAGCTGGACATTCCAAGGACTATCTGATTCCAGCGGCCAAAACCCAACATATAAGCCAATTACCGTTGATGGTGGTGTTTGCATGTTGTACCCATTTATTTTTGTTTATGGCTCTCATGGTTTTATTGCCAATAACAACGTAAGTAATACCTATTCCCAACAAAACTTTTTTGATTGGAACGGTACCTTGGCTAACCAAGTTAACGTGTCGGCATCTAAGATTGTTAAAGGTATGCCAATGCGGGGTGGTACTAATTCCCCAGCTGGTTTATTCTGGGCAACTGATAGCTTAATTCGTGTTTCATTTAACTCATCAGCTTCAGCAACAACGCCTACTAGCCAGTATTGGAATTACGATATTATTTCAAATCAAATATCAATCATGTCGTCTAATGCCGTGGTTGAAATGGATGGCGTGTATTTTTGGATGGGCGTTGATCGTTTCTATGCCTATAATGGTAGCGTGGTGGTAGTGCCAAACGATAAAAACGTAAACTACTTATTTGACAACATAAATTACACAGAACGTCAAAAAGTATGGGCTACTAAAATTCCACGTTATAATGAGATTTGGTTCTTTTATCCACGTGGTACAGCCACGGAATGCACTGATGCTATTATTTATAACGTCAAAGATAAACTTTGGTATGATGCTGGTCAAGCAATTGGTGCTCAACGCTCTTGTGGCTATACTGTTGAACTGTTGCCTTATCCTATTTGGTGCGATTGGAATTACACTCCAACTTTTAGTAAGCCTTATACGGTAATTCAACACCCTTCTAGTATGTCTGCCCCAGGTAACAACCAGATGTATTTTTCTGGGGATGTGACAAGTATATTCTCACCAGGGGCTATTTTAACATTTTCAACTGGTGCTACTGCAAGCCAAACATTTAAAGTAACATCTTCAGTTTACACTTATAATACAACAATTGGAACTCCGGGCGTTACTTTTGTGACGGTTACCGGAAATACCAATTCAGCAATTGCTGTAGGGTCTTTAGTTTATCAGCAAACTGGTGGTTATACTATCTGGCAACATGAATACGGACAAAACCAAGTAAATTTAAATACTGAAGAAGCTGTATATTCCAGCATTACTACTAGTGATATAAGTTGGTTAACAGGAAATCCAAGTCAAGATGGTTTGATTGGTGTGAATCGTCGTATGCACTTACGTCGTATTGAACCAAACTTTTTGCAAACTGGTACAATGGGAATGACTATTTTAGGTCGTAAATTTGCTAACGGAACAGATGCTGATATGCAAAGTTACGGTCCATATTATTTTACTTCTAAAACTGATAAAATTGACTTGCGTGTTGAAGCTCGTTTAATTAGATTAAAATTTGAATCTAATGAAATTGACGGTAATTACGAAATGGGACGTTTAATGATTACTGCTGAATTTGGAGACGAGCGCCCATGACAGCTTATGTCCATAAGAACAATCAGCAATTTTTTCCATTTTCCTCAGAGTATTCAAGTTGGGAAGACTGGAATGGTAATTTTATTATTTATTACGGGCAGATTAACATTCCTCACGATACAGAAGAAAACTGGAAAAATACAGCTTCTGTAATTGCAAGTACTTTTACGTTTTCTGCATTTCCAATACCTACGCCAGACACTTATGATAACTGGCAAGACTGGGCAAATGAAGTAACTTTAATTATTAACGGCAAGAGTCACTAATATGACACCATCGGAAATCATAAAAAAAGAAGCACAAAAAGTCGGGTATGACGCTGATGTTTTGCTTCGTAAAATTAATAAGTTGGTTTCAAATGGAACCGGTATTTTATTGCATAAAAATAATTCACTTTTACTATTGATTTTTATTGCTAAAGGGGTAGTTGAGCTACACTTAATTACTGATGATAAACCAGCGGCTATAGCAGATAGTTTAAAATATTTTATTAATAAAATTAAAGAATCAGATATACAAAAAGTTTATGGGAGTACAAATAGTATTCAACATAATGATTTACAAAAAACATTAGGTTTATTGGATAAAATGGGCATTGATGTACAAAAACCTGATAACCCAAGATATCATTGGATGGCAACTGTAGAAGGGTCTAAATAATGGGCAACGGTGGAAATCCTGTATCGTTTATAACTGACCCAATTTCTCAAATTGTTCAGGGCGCAAGCGATGCTCTAGCATCTATTGACCCAGGTCCAGCTATTGGTAATATTGGGGCTCAAATTGATAGTTCAGTAAGAAATGCTGTGCCAGGTGGGTGGGCAACTGTTGGTGCTTTAGCAGCAACTGCTTTAACAGCCGGCGCCACATCTGGATTTTTAGCTTCTGATGTTGCTGTAGATAGCACCGTTGCTATGGAAGATGGTTCAGTATTAACCACTTTTTCAGATGGCACTACTGCCCTTACTGATGCGCAAGGCGCAACAACAACTTATACTGGTGCTGATGGTGCTGTTTTAGGGAATGCAAATACTTCAACAGCAGCATACGGAGCAGCTGATCCTTCTGTAGGTGCTCAATTGCCCGCCCCCCTTTCAAGTGCTGTTAAGGGCGCTGCAATTGGTGCCACAAACTCAGCAATTAACGGAAGAGATCCAGTAACTGGTGCTTTAGTTGGAGGTTTAACAGCCGGAGTTGGTTCAGAAGCAAATGCTATTGCAAGCGATTTAACTAATAGTCCTTTGGCTTCGTCCATTGCCGCAGGTGCTGCAGCTGGTGCAACTGGTTCTGCTGCTAGTGGTGGTGATCCCTTAACCGGAGCTGTTACGGGGGGTTTAACTGGGGGCGTAAGCAATGTGGCTTCTGGAGCTTTACCAAATCCAACAGATGTAAACCCAGCTGTAACTAGTGCGGCATTAAATGCAGCTAAAGCAGCGCTTACTGGTGGCAATCCTGTTACATCAGCATTGGCCGGTGCAGCAGGTTCGTTAATTGGTCAAGGAGTTAATGCTGTTCAGGGTGCATTAAACACCCCAACTACAGTTGCGAACATTACCCAAGATCCCAATTACATAAATGCTATTAATGCTGGACTAAGTCCAGCGGAAGCAACAGCTATAGCACAAGGTGCTTCTGATCCAACCAATCCGGCTTATGCTTCAACTGCAGGGGTTACTGTAAGCTCTGATCCTAAAGAAATTCAAGCTTACCTTAATAGTAATCCAGTTTCGGATGCAACAACTACTAATACGCCGTTGGTATCTTCAAATAGTAATACAACTGGTCAAGGACAATCAACTGCAAATACAGACAGTAATGCAATTGATCCTGCTCTTACAAGTATTATTACTAGTTTACCATCTACCAATACAAATTCAACGGGTTCCGGTTCGGGGACATCCACAACCGCAACCACAACTGCTCCAGCAACAAACACTACCAGTACTGGTACAAGTGCAACAACGGGAGCTGGAACAGGGGTGGTAAGCACAACAAACACAGGTTCCGGAACCGGAACAACAACGGGAACAGGAACTGGGTCTGGAACCGGAACTAGCGGTGCATCTGGTACTGGAACTGCCGCTGGTGCAATTGCGGCATTGACTGGAACAACAGGAACAACATTAGGATCATCAACTATGAAAGAAGCGCCAAAAGGTACTTTTTCAAAAGGAACAGAAATTAATCTTCCATTAGCAAGCAATTATGCTGTGCCTGTGGAAAACTATGCTCCCCCAACATACAATCCACAGCAGCTTCAAGAAATTCAACAAGCCAAGACCGGAGGTGTAATTCATAAGGCTGTTGGTGGTGGCTTGTCTATGAACCCAACATTGATGCACGGAAGAGAAACAGGTCATACAAACCTATTTGGTTCTAGAGAAATTCCGTTGTATAATATACCTCATGTTGCAAATGGTGGTGCTCAGGTGGCTATGGGCTACCAAGATAGAACTTTACCTGAAGGACATAACCCTCAGTTTTTTAGCGAAGGCGGATTGAATTCAATCCATCACCGCTATGTAACTGGTGATGGTGATGGAACAAGCGATAGCGTGCCTGCTATGCTGGCAAACGGTGAGTTTGTTATTCCAGCCGATGTAGTATCTAGCATTGGTAATGGTAGTAACGACAGTGGTGCTAAAGTATTAGATGAATTTTTAAAAGTTATTAGAGCACATAAACAAAAACATGATGCTAAGCATTTGCCTCCGGACAGTAAGGGTCCGTTGGCTTATTTATTACAAGCAAAAGAAAAAGTGAGAGCATAATGGCTGGAACAACAACATCTTCCGGATTAAATAATTTATTAACTGATACCAATCAGGTACAAACTACGCTGCCATCCTGGATGGATACGGCGCAGCAAAACGTTATTAACCAAGCTGGTTCTGCTTTAGGTCAAGCGCCTTCGTTTGGTGCAACAACAGCGCAAAACGCTGTAAATACCTTACAAGGTCCAGCAAACCCATTTACGCAAGCTCAAACAAGCTTAAATCAAATTGCTTCTGGTGCCGCTAATCCATGGATTGTTGACCAAACAACTGGTGCAGTAACACCAAACACTAACACAGCTTTGGGTGGTTTATTTGCTGCTCAAACAAATCAATTAAACCAGTTATTACCAACACTAACATCTGGTGCTGAAGCCGGTACAGTTGGCTCTGGTAACTTTGGTAGCTTGCGTGGTCAGACTGCTGTTGATACCGCAAGAGCTAATGCTTTAGCAAACTTACAAGCATCACAAATGCAATCAGCATTACAAAACCAACAAGTTGGTTCTTCAGCAGCCGGCGCATTAGGCAACGTTGGTGCACAAGGCACAACAGCAGATTTGACAACTGGCGCAGCTCAAATGAACGCACCATTCCAAGGTGCTACAAATTACGCAAACTTAATCAACGCTGTAAATGCACCAGCCACTGTGTCTCAGCAAAACCAAATGTCACCATTGTCTATGCTTGGTTCATTGGCGCAAGTTCCAGCGGCTGCAAGTGGTTTATTAGGCAGCTTAGGTATTACAGGAAACAGTTTTGGTGGTTTGGGTAACAGCATTGTAAATGCTTTAGGATTA
>Ga0007809_10000746_pt1 | contig 13610 bp, 13 predicted proteins | sample CryBogCBE02Aug07_FD_60383 | JGI IMG/M metagenome (GOLD analysis project Ga0007809, IMG submission 60383) | Freshwater microbial communities from Crystal Bog, Wisconsin, USA - CBE02Aug07 | ecosystem: Environmental > Aquatic > Freshwater > Lake | place: Crystal Bog, Wisconsin, USA | collected...
TACCTATAGGCGGTGCCAATCATTGGGCAGTTTTAGGCCAAATCCGTTCAGGAAAGCTTTAGCATGTCGAAACCCGTCTCCTTAAATGTCGCCGATCAGAAATTAGACCTCACCGTTAAAGACGGAACCATCGGTCCGAGCGTGGTCGATATTGCCAAGCTATACGCCCAGACAGGGATGTTCACCTATGACCCTGGCTTCACCTCGACAGCGAGCTGTGAGTCAAAAATTACCTATATCGATGGTGACGAAGGCGTCTTGCTGTATCGCGGCTACCCGATCGACCAATTAGCTGAGCACGGCGATTTTCTTGAGACCTGCTATCTGCTGTTGTACGGCGAGCTGCCTAATCCAGCGCAGCGGAGCGACTTCAATTACCGCGTTACGCGCCACACAATGGTGCATGAACAGATGATGCGGTTTTTCCAAGGCTTCCGTCGCGACGCGCATCCAATGTCCGTCATGGTCGCGAGTGTTGGCGCATTATCGGCCTTCTATCATGACTCAACCGATATTGCGGACGAAAACCAGCGCATGATTGCGTCCATGCGCATGATTGCGAAGTTCCCAACGCTCGCCGCGATGGCCTATAAATATTCGATCGGCCAACCCTTCGTCTATCCACAAAATGACCTCGACTATACGTCGAATTTTCTCCGCATGTGCTTCGCGGTGCCAACGGAAGAATATAAGGTCAATCCGGTTCTTTCGCGCGCATTGGATCGTATCTTTATTCTCCATGCCGACCACGAACAGAACGCCTCAACTTCGACGGTTCGTTTAGCTGGCTCGTCGGGCGCTAATCCATTCGCATGTATCGCAGCGGGTGTTGCTTGCCTTTGGGGACCTGCACATGGTGGTGCAAATGAAGCGGCTCTTAAGATGCTTCAAGAGATCGGTACCGTTGATAAGATTCCTCACTACATTGCACGCGCAAAAGACAAGAACGATCCGTTCCGTCTGATGGGCTTTGGCCATCGTGTTTACAAGAATTACGATCCACGCGCCAAGATCATGCAGAAGACAACGCATGAAGTATTAAATGAACTCGGCATCAAGGACGATCCGTTACTCGATGTTGCTATGGAGCTTGAGCGCATTGCACTCAGCGATTCCTATTTTATTGAGAAGAAGCTTTATCCGAACATCGATTTCTATTCGGGTATCACGCTGAAGGCGATGGGCTTCCCGACCTCCATGTTCACCGCTCTCTTCGCCTTGGCCCGTACAGTCGGTTGGATTGCGCAGTGGAAGGAAATGATTGAGGATCCAGGCCAGAAAATTGGTCGTCCGCGTCAGCTCTACACAGGCGCACCACAACGCGATTATGTTCCAACTCATATGCGTTGAGACTGACCTACATGGAAAATTAAAAGGGGTGCCATTGGCGCCCCTTTTTTAATGCTCACTCATAAGTATATTGGCAATGATGACAGCAGCCTTTTGGCTTGGGCTAGATGAACCGATTGCCATCGATTGATCCAGCAGATTAAAGCCATTCAACTGCCTTTGCCGCTGCGCCGTATCATTGAGTAAGGGTAACAAATCAGCGGCTAATTGCTCAGAATTACATGCAGCCTGAATACGCTCCGGGATTACATTTTCCCCAATGATCAAATTAGCAAGAACAATAGAAGACACGTGAATAAAGTGCCTAATCTGGCCCTCGACAGCTCCCACGCGATACCCAACCGCCATAGGAACATGCGCTAAAGCAAGCTCCAACGTGACTGTGCCCGATGCAGCCAAGGCAGCTTTAGCACGCCGGAAGGCTGCAAATTTTTCGGCCTCGCCAAAAAGAAGTTTGGGTTTAATAGACCAATTAGCAATCGCCGCCTCAACCATTGGTCTGACATGATCAACAACCGGCAAAACAAATTCTAAATCTTGTCCATAACGTTCGGAAACCAATTTTAATGTTTCGCCGAAGATCGGCATTAAACGCTGAATTTCGGAACGCCTACTACCTGGGAGAACAAGCACGCAGGGTGGCTGCTCCTTCCGTCGCGCTTCATCGGCTGCGTCTGGCCTCAATTGATCCAACCGTTCAATCAGAGGATGCCCTACATAGCTACATTCAGGTCCACCCAAACGTCGATGCGCTTCAGGCTCAAAGGGTAAGATCGCCAAGACATGATCAATATAGCTATGCATTGCTTTCGCACGGCCTGGCCGCCAAGCCCAAACGGATGGACTAACGTAATCAACAACGGGCAAGTTCGGCATAACGCGGCGCACCTGTTTGGCAGCACGATGCGTAAAATCAGGACTATCGATAATCACTAAAAGATCGGGCTTAAAGGCAATCATCGCTTCGGCAGTTTCACGTATCCGTCGTAGCAAAGACGGGAGGCGTTTTATAACGGGAACAATGCCCATAACCGCGATGTCTTCCAGCGGAAAAAGACTATCCACTCCCACTTGTTCCATCGCAGGTCCAGCTACACCAAAAAACTTAATTGGCCGCGAACCAAACCGATCCCGTAGCGCGGGAATAAGTTTTGCGCCAAGCGCATCTCCGGAAATTTCACCAACGATAATTCCTATGTGCAAAGGCCGTTGCGATGAACTCATCCTTTAACCCCTGCAACGAATATTCCCATTCGATCAGCATCTCTGATCAATCGTTCCTTTTCAACGAGAATAACATCATGGGCAGCAACCGCGATGCCAATCAACCCCGCTTTCACAGCAGTCTGGATCGTCTTCGGTCCAATGGCCGGCAAATCAACACGTCGATCTTGGTCTAGCTTAGAAGCTTTAACCAAAATCGCGCTCGGCTTTTCCAAACTCACCCGGCGATTTTTTTGGAGATCGCGTACGCGGTGAAGCATCGCATCTGTACCCTCCGGGCCTTCGACGGCTAAAATACGTCCACCTCCAACAACAACGCCCTGCCCGAAATCAAACCGCCCCATCGTCGCTAAACACTGCAAAGCCAGCTCAATATCAGCTTTACTTTCATCATTCAGTTTTACGTTCCCGATGCTGCCAAGTGGCGCCAATAAATCAGGTGCTACCTGATCAACACCAAGAACCTCAAATCCTTCATCATTAAACAGTCGAACAACACCCCGTAGAATGCGATCATCACCGCCACTGACAATACGACGCAACTCATCCCGGTTTCGAAAAAAAGTATAAATCGAAAAGAGCGCCATAGGCCCAGGTCGGGCAACGCCGCCGGCTAAAACAACCTTTGTAATTCCTTGACGGCGCAATGCATCCAAAATGCGATGCGGGTCGAGCATGCCAGCAATCATATAGGGGAAAGAACGAACACCACGTTCCGCGAAGCCACGCAAACCCACAATGAAAACTGAATTTCCGGATCGTTCTATAGAAGCCGCAATTTCAAGTGGAAATGCGCCGCTACCGGCGATCACCCCAATCCGCTCGCCCGACATCACGGGCGCCAATCAAGCAGCCTTGCTGTCGCGTGGCGTACAAACCGACCGTGTACCGCTCGCCCGCAAGAAGTCGAGAATTTCAATGACAATCGGATCATCAGCGAAATCACCTTGCACGTCTTCAATACGTTCTTGCAACGTACCTTCCTCGGCAAAAAGCAAACGATAGGCGCGCCTGATATCTTGAATCGCCTCACGTGAGAAACCACGGCGCTTTAACCCAACCATATTGAGACCGGCCAAATGCGCGCGATTACCTAATGCGATGCCATAAGGGATCACATCATTCTCAACACCCGAAAGACCACCAATAAACGCGTGCGCACCAATTCGACAAAATTGATGAACAGCAGCGCCTCCGCCTAAAATCGCAAAATCGCCAACGTGACAATGGCCGGCCAACATCACATTGTTCGAAAAAATAACATCATTACCAATGATGCAATCATGTGCGACATGGGAATTGGCAAGAAAGGTACACCGATCACCAACACGCGTAACAAGACCGCCACCTTCGGTTCCGGGGTTCATCGTAACGCCTTCCCGGATCGTGCATTTCGCACCAATTTCAAGTGTCGATTCCTCGCCATGAAATTTTAAATCTTGCGGAATATGACCAATGGAGGCGAAAGGAAAAATACGCGCGCCGGGGCCAATCGTGGTACGGCCAGAAATCGATACCTGGCTCACCAATTCCGAACCATCACCCAATTCGACATGGGGGCCAACCGTGCAAAACGGACCAATCACAACGCCCACGCCAAGTTTTGCTGATGGATCTACCACGGACATTGGATGAATTTGGGTTGCCTGATTCATGCCCAAAACCTTAATTCACCAACATTGCGCTAAGTTCAGCTTCGCAAACGATTTTACCATCTACTTTTGCCGTGCCCTGGAACCACCACATATTGGCACGCTGACGTAATTTTTTCAGATGATAATGGACCTGATCGCCCGGACCTACCGGCTTTCTAAATTTAGCATTATCAATCGTCATGAAATAAACGATTTTCGGAGCGGCATCGTCTTTTGAAGCAACGCACAAAGCACCCGCCGTCTGCGCCATGCCTTCAATCAGCATAACACCCGGCATCACAGGACGGCCCGGAAAATGACCATTAAATTGCGGTTCGTTGAACGTCACATTTTTAATGCCGATGCACGAGTCATCACCATCCATTTCGATGATCTTATCGACCAATAAAAAGGGATAACGATGGGGAAGCAATTCGAGAATCCTCAGGATATCAGCGGTACCCAATTCCTTCTTGCTGGTATCATTCATCGTCTAACTCCGTTCCGTTCATTCGAGCGTCTATACTCGAGACTTTATTACCGCCACGGGATGTCTGAGCCAAACGACCCAAAACAGCCACTTCCCTAAACCATTGTTTGATCGGCCTCGCAGGATAACCGCCTACCTTCGAACCGGGAGGTAAGTCCGAGATGACCGAACTGCCGCCTGCAATCTGAGTACCACGGCCAATTTTAATATGGCCATTCATCCCAACCTGCCCGCCGATGATACAGAAGTCACCTATCTCAGCGCTTCCGGCAATTCCCGTTTGAGCAGCAATCAGGCAATGTCTGCCAATCACAACATTATGAGCAATGTGCACCATGTTATCGATCTTGGAGCCTTCGCCTATGATCGTATCTCTAACGCCGCCGCGATCAATCGTAACTTGAGCGCCGAGCTCAACTTTATCTTGAACGATAACACGCCCGATCTGCGGCACCTTGCTATGCCCATCGCGACCAATGGCAAAACCGAAACCATCTTGGCCAAGACTAACGCCGGAATGAATAATAACGTCATTACCGATGAGCGAATGAATGATCGTAACATTCGATGCTATATGGCAATTTCGACCGATTCTAACATAGGGGCCGATGACGGAATTGGCTCCAATTGTCGAGCCCTCTCCAATCTCAACGCCGGGGCCTATAACAACCCCAGGATCGAGTGAAACACCCGATTCAAGGCGCGCTTCAGCATGTACGGTAGCACCCGGAAATATGCCCGAACGACCAAAAACCGGGGATGGAAATGCAGCCTCAGGATAAAGTGCCATCGCAGCCTTTGCGAAGGCCGCATAGGGATGGGCGACAATGAGAGCAATCGTACTAGGAGGCACCAAATGCGCATCTGCAGGCGAAACAAAACAAGCGCCCGCCCGGCTAGTTTCTAACGCCTTGCGATAGGCGGAATTATCAAGAAACGAAAGCTCCGACGAACCAGCGCGATCAAGCGTCGCAACGCCGATAATGATCAATTCAGCAGCCTGGCCAGACGGGAGAGACGCAGAAGTAAGTTCCGCAATTTCCATCAGGGTCCGCGGTGTAACTTCAAAAAATTGACCGTCACTCCGGGACACTAAACCATCCAAATCAGTCTTTGCACTTACAATTCGACTTTCAATTAGAAGGTCGAACCAGCCGAGAACCTAAATACTTGCGTCTGATCATAATCATTCTTGGTAACCGGATAGGCTAGATCAAGCCGGATCGGACCAATTGGTGATGCCCAAAGCACACCTGCACCAACCGAGCTACGGATCGACTTATCGTCACCAACAACGGTACCAGTCGTCGTAGATCCCGAATAACCAAATAGCGTTCCAGCATCCGCAAATATCGCTCCCTTCAAACCAACTTCGCGTGGCATACCAAACAACGGGAACTGAAGCTCGGATGACCCTCCAAGATAGGTCGTGCCGCCAAGTGCGTTACGAGAAACCTGCGTGCCGCTATCACGCGCTCCCATACCGGACATAGCAAAACCACGAACCAAGTCAGGACCCATAAAGAAGCCGTCAATGATTCGAAGATTATCCGAATAGACGTAACCCGCCTGCCCTCTCAGTAAGCCTGTAAAAGTATCGGAAAGCTCATGATAATATTTAAGGTCAGCAGTTGTCTTGATAAAGCGTGAGTCACCGCCAAATCCGGCAACATCTTGCTTTAATTCATGCATCTGACCCGAACGTGGATTATTCACATTATCGAGCGTGTTGTAAGCGAGCGTGTAGCCAAGCGCTGAGGTAAGATTGTTTCCCGCGGCACTCTGAATAGCCAGCGAAGCATTATCCGTATCTGTGATTGTTAGATTGTTATTATAAATCGAATAACGACCTGTAACCGAAAACTCTTCCGTTAACGGAGCACCCAGACGGAACGTAGCACCCGTCTTCACGTTTGAATAATAAGCAAATTGCGAGTTGTCGTTTTGCTTCGAATACAAGTCGAAACCGCCCGCCAAATGGCGATCCAAGAAATAAGGCTCAGTGAAATTGAATTCGACGCCCTTCGAATATTGGCCGGTCGAACCGCGAACGCGAGCAAACTGCCCCTTGCCCATCAAATTCGATTCTTGAACACCAACCTCAGCAAGAATACCTTCTGATGTTGAGTAACCACCGCCGACCGAGAACTGACCAGTAGACTTATCTTCAACATCGACATTCACGATAACGCGGTCGGGCGTAGAACCCGGCTCATTCGAAATACGCACCGACTTAAAGAAGCCCAGATTGTTCAGACGACGCTCGGTCCGATCGACCAACACTTTATTATAGGCGTCCCCCTCACCGATATCGAACTCACGACGAATGACGTAATCCCGTGTGCGGGTATTACCACGAACATTGATGCGCTCAATGTAAACACGAGGACCTTCTTCAACAACGAAGGAAAGCTTAATTGTCGAAGTTGCTGGATCGCGATCACCCTTAGGACGAACCTGAGAGAAAGCATAACCTTTTGCAGAAACCTGAGTTGTAATGCCGTAAATCGACTTTTCGACCAGATCAGAATTGTAAACGTCACCCTGATTGAGCGCGACCTTTGGACGAAGCGACTCGGCAGTAATTTCAGGAATCTTGGATACGATAGAAATATCGCTGACCTTGTACTGCTTGCCCTCATCAACCGTGATCAACACACGATAACCAGCAGCCGCTTCGTCATAGTTCACCTTCGTGTCGACAACACGCATATCGGCATAACCATGACGGAGATAGAAACGGCGAACCAATTCAGCATCAGCCGCTAAACGATCTGCGTCATAAACGTCCGAGGTCTTAATCCATGAAAGCCAATTGCTTTCTGTCGTCTGCATTTCATCCCGCAAACGACCCGACGAGAAATTAGCATTACCCGAAAATTCAATCGATTTGACGCCGGTCTTGCTACCCTCATTGACCGTGAACACGACGTCGATTTTGCCGTTTTCAAGCTGGACAATACGCGACTGTACATCAACACTTGCACGACCCACGCGCTGATAAATTTCCTTGATCCGCGCGATATCCGCATCAAGCGCGGCCTGCGTGAACGAACCACGTGGCTTCAACTGTAGCTCGCCCTCGAACATCTCAGACTTAAGACGCTTCGTCCCCTCAAAAGCGACCCGGTTGATGATGTTGTTTTCTTTGACCGTTACGACGATCTCTTCGCCTTTCTTCGCGATATCAACGCTAGAAAAAAGGCCCGTCGCCAAAAGATCCTTCTTGGCGACATCAATAGACTGACCCGAAACATAGGATTGAATGGTCGTGACATCGACCCGGCTATTGCCCTTCACAACGATAACCTCTGCGTGCCCAGACACCGCAGTGCCGAAGGACAAGATCAACATAACCGACAGGAAGAAAAACAACCGGCGGCCAAGAGCAAAGGCAGTATTAGCTAACTTCATTGCGACACAATCCCAATCCGAGTACGGGCCAACGCAAACACCTTGGATGGCCTAATACGACTTTTACCTTTTAACGCCTTTACGGGCTACTGCAAACATCTGACCGAAAAATAACGTCAATTTCTCGTCAAATTTTGCAATCAGCATTATCCAAAGGTTAACGCTAATGGCTAACGAAGGTCCAAATACAGGGAAAACAGCGTTAGGCAGGCGATAATCGCTAATCCAATCTTAAAAATAAATTCCGTAACCTTTTGATTTAAAGCACGATTTCTAACGGCCTCAATGGCATAAAGCACCAAATGACCGCCATCGAGAAGCGGAATCGGCATAAGGTTCAGTAATCCAATCGAAACGGAAATCATTCCGGCAAAGCCAATGAGAGCATTAAGGCCAAGCTTCGCCACCTCGCCCGACATCTTGGCGATACCAACTGGTCCTGACAATTGATCCGTGGATGCTCTTCCCGAAAAAAGACCGGCCAAAAAATCCCCGCTGCTTTCAATCACGTTCCATGTTTGGCGAAGACCAAAGGCTATCGCGCCGAAAACCGTCTCCTGCTTCATAATGAGCGTAGAAGCATCTCGTGCAGCGGCAATGCCAAGCACGCCCATGCGGCGGCTTCCAGCAATCGAATCTCTCAATTGCATCTTTGGCGTTGCGACCAACGGAATCTCGGCGCCATCGCGCTTGACCTGAAATTTGAGCGGAACTCCCGCATACATGCCGACGATTCTTTGGAGATCTATAAAGCTCTCCACCTCCGCCCCCTCTACCGACAGGATAATATCCCCGACCTGGAATCCCGCTTCCGCCGCCGCGCTATCGGCAACAATGCTCGCCACTTTTGGAATGAGTACAACCCGGCCGAACAAATAGGCATTCGATGAAAAAATCACGATTCCTAGTAAAATACTGGCTAATGGTCCCGCCAATACAATGAGGAAGCGCTTCCACACGGGCTGAAAGATGAAACTGACAGCGCGTTCGTCGGGTGTTAACGCCTCAGCGGACTCATAGTCCGGCGTGCTGGCAGGATCGACATCCCCGAAAAAGCGAACAAATCCCCCAAGAGGCAACAGCGCTACGCGCCAACGCGTGCCGCTGCGATCATTCCAACCAATGAGCTCGGGCCCAAATCCGATGGAGAAAGTCGAGACGCGAACACCGCACCACCGCCCGACAAGATAATGTCCCAATTCATGAAAAAAGACGATAATCGTCAAGACAAACAGGAATGGGACGATCGTATGAACGAATCCGCCAGCCAGATAGCTCGGGAGGTCAGTAATATTCATGAAATCCACTCTAAAATATGATCGACAACGCTAAAACACAATTAGGGCTAGGTTGTGACACTTAAGGCTCCAGTTCGGCCGCAAATATTCATCAAACGGCGAAAATCTGCGCAACCAACAACAGATAGAAGGCAGCGGCTGTATACGAGTCCAAACGATCCATAATGCCGCCATGCCCGGGTATCAAATTTCCGGAATCCTTTACCCCGAAACGGCGTTTCATGGCCGACTCGAACAAATCACCACATTCAGATACCAGCGCCGTTGTAAGCGTGAGAAGAACTAACGGCCACCCATCAAGCCATTCTATAGAAAGCCATAGCTTGGCTGCATAAACCGCTGAAATCGGGACCAAAGTACCCGAAAACAACCCACCGATAAAACCGGACCACGTCTTTTTCGGACTTACTGATGGCCATAATTTAGGGCCCCCGACCCTACGGCCAACAAAAAACGCGCCGATATCCGAAATCCAGACAACTAGGAATAGCCAGACAATGATGATCAGACCTTCGGGCTGACGTTCCCTCATAATCATCGGCCCAATGACGACCGAAGCCGCATAAAGCGGGCCTAAAAACAGCCACGTCGAAGCCAATGACGGGCGACGAAACGCCAATACATTGATGAACCCCGCCAATAAGACCGGCAAAAATCCAACGAAAGGCGGAACCGATTTCCACAACAGCAGACCAATGGCGGAAACTAATCCAACGGCGCCAATCGCAACGGATACCCATAGCTTACGTCCAGAAAAGCCGATAACGGCTTGCCACTCGCTAAGCACGGCAATTGCTGCAATTCCCCAAACGATGGAAAAAATGGTCCCGCCATACCAAGCGCTTCCAAGCGCGAGCAAGGCTAAAGCAATTGCTGAAAAAACACGGCTTCTAAGTTCCGATGACTTTGCCGTCCCGCTTCCCGTAGAATTGGGTGATGCGACAGGAGCAATCAACGCGATCCGCCGATCGCCGCTGACAATCCACCAAACCGTCGATCCCGCACGCGATACGCATCGATGGCTTCCAATAAAGCATCCCGGCCAAAATCAGGCCAAAGGACCGGACTGAATACCAGTTCCGAATAAGATGCTTGCCACAGGAGGAAATTGGAAAGTCTCTGCTCTCCTGACGTCCGAATGATAAGGTCAGGATCTGGAATTCCGGCTGTGCTCAGTCGCCCAGCAATCATATCTTCTGTTATGGCTGAAGGCTGTAGACGACCGGCAGCAACATCAGCTGCCAAACCGCGGACCGCATCAGCAATTTCCCGACGCGAGCCATAGTTAAAGGCTACGACGAAGGTAAGCCCCGTATTTCCACTGGTTAATTTCTCAGCTTCATCGAGCAAAGCAACAATATCGGAAGACAGCCCGTCATCGACCCCGATCACCCGGATACGGACATTCCTAGCGTGCAAATCGGCAAGATCATTACGGATGAAACGGCGAAGCAACCCCATCAATTCGGCGATCTCGGCAACCGGCCTGCGCCAATTCTCAGAAGAGAAGCTATAAACGGTCAGAAACCGAATACCCAATTCCTCAGCGGCGGTGATGGTTCGACGCAGCGCATCGACCCCTCGCCGATGTCCCTCAAATCTTGGCAGTCCGCGTTGCGACGCCCACCGCCCATTGCCGTCCATGATAATGGCGACATGATCGGGAATATAAGAAATTGGGTCCGTCATAGAGGCTGACAAAGGCGTTTACCGAAAGATTCAATTACGTAACGTTTTAGACCATCAAAAGGTTACAAAACCTTAGACCTGCATAATTTCTTTTTCTTTAGCACCGAGGATTTGATCTATCTCGACGATCGACTGATCCGTGGCCTTTTGAACCTGATCCGACTGTCTTGAGACATCATCTTCGCTCATCTTGCCGTCCTTCTCAAGTTTCTTGAGGAGATCAAGCCCGTCCCGGCGAACATGGCGCACGGCCACACGGGCTTCCTCGGCATATTTATGCGCAACTTTGACCATCTCTTTGCGGCGCTGCTCGTTTAACTCAGGGATACGCACTCGAATAATCTGGCCTTCCATTTGAGGATTAAGGCCAAGATTAGCCTCCCGAATAGCTTTGTCGACCGCAGCAGCCATCGATCGGTCCCAAACCTGAACAGAGAGCATGCGTGGCTCAGGCACCGTTACGGTTGCCACCTGATTGAGCGGCATTGAGGACCCATAGGCATCAACTTGGATAGGATCGAGCATCGACGATGAAGCGCGCCCCGTCCGCAGCCCGGCTAGATCGTGCTTATAAGAAGCAATTGTCGCCTGCATTCGGCGTTTCAAATCAGCAAGATCAAAGGTTGCACTCATGGCTTTGTCGGCTCCTCAAACAAAAAAATATCACTCGTTAATTACGACTTAGGCTAACCCCTTTCAAGGCGTAACCAGAGTGGATTTCGCCTCGCCCCGCAAAATCGCCGTAATAGCCCCCTCTCCATGCGCCGAACCGACCAAAATATTGAGGCGGTTTTCACGCGCCAACGCAAAGGCCGCCGTATCCATAATTTTAAGGTCGCGTGCGATGGCATCATCATGAGTCAGGCGATCAAAGCGAGTAGCCGTCTTATCTTTATTCGGATCCGCCGTATAAACACCGTCAACTTGTGTCGCTTTTAAAACGGCATCACATTTGAGCTCGACGGCTCGCAAAACCGCTGCCGTATCGGTTGTGAAGAATGGGCTTCCCGTGCCTCCAGCCAACACAACGATGCGGCCTTTCTGCATATGGTGCGAAGCCAATTGCCTTGCATAAGTCTCGCATATTGTTGGGACAGCGACTGCCGATAAAGTGCGCGCCGATGTGCCATGGGCCTCGATTGCTCCCTCAAGAGCGATCGAATTCATGATCGTTGCAAGCATGCCCATCGAGTCAGCTGTTGCGCGGTCAATCCAACCCGCTGCGCCTACTTTTGCGCCTCTGATGATATTGCCGCCACCGATGACGACCGCAATTTCATATCCTGCCCGTGAAGCCGCCGCCAAATCCGCAGCTAATCGTGAGAGGGTTGCGGGTGCCAACCAATATCCATCGGCAGCAATCAGGGCTTCACCCGACAATTTTACAAGGACACGCTTGATATCAGCCATGGGAGCCTCCGCTTATTCTTCTGCCATCAAAAAAAAGGCGGTGCCGAGCACCGCCTTTTGAACTTTTTCATCAGGCCTTGACGCCCGATGCCGCCGCGACTTCCGCCGCGAAATCGCTTTCTTGTTTCTCAATTCCCTCGCCCAAGGCGTAGCGAACGAAGCCTTTAAGCTCAACCGGACCACCAACACGGCCAGCAGCTTCCTTAACGGCCTGCGCAACGGTCTTGGACGGATCATGAATATAAGACTGCTCGATCAAGCAAACCTCTTTGTAATAGGTCTTGATGCCGCTCTCGACGATCTTCTCGATCACATTGGCAGGCTTACCAGCGTTCTTTTCAGCCAAAACCGCCTTTTCGCGCGCAATCGTAGCCGCGTCCAAACCGGAAGCGTCAAGCGCCTGAGGATTAGCAGCTGCAACATGCATGGCGATTTGACGGCCAAGCGCCAACAATTCATCCGCCTTGCCGGTCGACTCAAGAGCCACGATTACACCAATCTTGCCTAAACCATCAGCAATCGACGAATGGATATAAGAACCGATGACACCTTCATGCACCGACAACTCAGCCGCACGGCGAAGGGTCATGTTTTCGCCAATGGTAGCGATTGCATTCTGGATAGCTTCCTGAACCGTGCCACCGCCGGGATAATGCGTGCCATTGAGCGCGTCGACATTGGCAGACTTCTCGAGGGCAACATTCGCGATCGTTGTAACGAGCGACTGAAATTCTTCGTTGCGCGCGACGAAATCCGTTTCCGAATTGACTTCAACGACAACACCCTTCTTGCCGGATACGCGCAGACCAATAAGGCCTTCAGCCGCGACACGGCCCGACTTCTTAGCGGCCTTTGCCAGACCCTTTGTGCGCAACCAATCGATAGCGGCCTCGATATCGCCGTTATTCTGATCAAGCGCTGCCTTGCAATCCATCATACCAGCGCCGGTCTTCTCGCGAAGATCCTTCACCATTCCCGCGGTAACAGTTGCCATGGGATAATCCTTTCATCCGTTCATAAGAATGACGGCGACCCGAAAGCCGCCGTCTCGTTTATCACAAGGACCGATTCGCGTGACAGATTTGCGGATCGGATGTGTTT
>Ga0007809_10000748_pt1 | contig 13607 bp, 10 predicted proteins | sample CryBogCBE02Aug07_FD_60383 | JGI IMG/M metagenome (GOLD analysis project Ga0007809, IMG submission 60383) | Freshwater microbial communities from Crystal Bog, Wisconsin, USA - CBE02Aug07 | ecosystem: Environmental > Aquatic > Freshwater > Lake | place: Crystal Bog, Wisconsin, USA | collected...
TCACATGGGGCGACTCCCGCTCAAAAATCGGCCTTGGAAATTCGGTCTCAGGTCACCGATCCAATTTTGAATTTATACGCGACCATTCGCCGCTCTCCCATTCCGATTGTCTCGTCCATTCGTGGTGTGGCGCACGGATTGGGTTGTGCGGTGGCTGTGTTGTGTGATTTGACCCTGACCTCAGAACTTGCCAAGTTCTCTTTGCCAGAGATGCGCAGCAACATCCCCCCCACGTTGGCCATCTCCGCTGTCATGCACACCGTCTCGCCCAAAGCCTTGGCGCATTTGATTTACTCTAGTGATGAAATCAGTGCCCAGCAGGCATTGTCCTTGGGGATGGTGAGTGCGGTTTATCCCGACAATCAGTTCGACCAAGAGGTTCAGGCGTATTTACAAAAATTGTGCACCCGTCCCCGTGAGGCCTTGTGTGCAGTCAAGGAGTATTTGCTCTTGGCCCCCAGCCAAGATCATGACTCAGCAGCCCGCTACGCCTCAAATTTGTTGGCCAGTGTGTTGTCCTCTCCCACTTGAGCTTGAAGAAGTCTTTTGCACCCATGTGCATCCAAGCTGACTTATAGAACAGTACTTTATTTTTAATCATGAAACCAGCTCGTTTTCAATACCACCGACCGACCCAATTGCGTGAAGCACTCGAGATGGTTGCTACTCTAGAGAATTACAAAATTCTTGCAGGTGGCCAGTCGTTGATGCCCATGATGAACTTTCGCTTTGTGATGCCTGACCACATCATTGATTTGAACCAAGTGAAGGAGCTTACTGGAATTGATCAAGATCAAGACCGACTGGTGATTGGCGCCATGACGCGTCAACATCACATCCACCGCTCGGATCTGGTGGCCAAACTCTGTCCCTTGGTGCCCGAGGCTTACGACCAAGTGAGTCATCGTCAAATTCGCAATCGTGGCACCTTGGGCGGCTCCTTGTGTCACCTCGATCCTGCTTCTGAGCAACCGTGTTTCACCAGCGCATTGGATGGGGAGATTGAGGTGCAAAGCCTCAAAGGTCAACGAACCATCTCTATTCATGACTGGACTCAGATGTACATGACGCCTGCACTCGATAGCGGTGAGGTCTTGACCCGAATCAGTCTAAGACCTTGGGGGCCGAGTCATGGATGGTCCTTCATGGAGTATGCCCGCAGACACGGTGACTACGCGATTGTGGGCGTGGCTGTGTTGGTGGCCTTGGGAGCCAACCAAAAAATTGAACGTTTGAGTGTTAGTTTGTGCGGCGTCGCTGCTGCTCCTGTGCGGTTGACCGCTCTCGAGACTTCTTTGTTGGGCGAAGTGGGCGATGATCGAATCCTCCCCGCAGTGAATGAGCACATCGAGGCGATTGAAGAGATCATGCACGACTCATACAACTCCGCCACTTATCGCAGGCACCTGGCCCAAACGCTCACTGCCCGTGCCCTTGGTGTGGCTCTAAAACGAGCCTTGCGGAATCATTAGGCAGTTGCCCCCTTACTGATAGAGAACTGATATGCAAGAAGAGATACAAATTCATTTAAGCGTCAACGGTAAAACCCATGACTGCAAGGTCAGCACTCGAAAGTCCTTGGCGGATTTTTTGCGTCAAGACCTCAAACTCACCGGTACCCATGTAGGGTGTGAGCATGGGGTGTGCGGTGCTTGTACGGTCTTAGTCAATCACCAGACCGCCCGCTCCTGTTTGATGTTGGCCGTTCAGGCCGATCAGTGTGAGATCACCACGGTGGAGGGCTTGACCAATGAGGACCATACCCTCTCTGTGCTTCAACAAGCGTTCAAAGAATCGCATGCATTGCAATGCGGTTTTTGTACCCCTGGAATGCTCACAACGCTGACTGAATTACTGTCTGAGAACTTGAACCCTTCAGAGGATCAGGTGAGAGAGGCTATTACGGGCAATTTGTGTCGTTGCACAGGATACCAGCCCATCATCAAAGCGGGGCTTTTGGCCGCCGAGCGACTGCGTGCTTTGGAAAATCCTGCTCGTGCTCTAGCACCCCAGTCAAGCCAGGGGCAGTCGTAATGAGCCTAATGGGGACTTTTGAGAATTATCAAGCTCCGACCTCCGTGTCTGATCAACAGCGACCCAATCAATACATTGGTTCTCCAGTACAAAGAACCGAAGACAATGCACTGCTCCAAGGTCTGGGGCAGTATGTAGACGACTTAAAGCTCGAGGGTGTCCTCCACGCGTGTGTTCTTAGAAGTCCTCACGCACACGCAAAAATCCAATCCATCGATATTCGCCATGCCAGTTCGATGCCTGGTGTGGTCAAGATTTATCTCTATGACGATTTGCCCCCAAGCGCAAAAAAAAGGTTACCTGTTTTGGTGCCCAATCCTGCCATCAAGCAAATCATGACTCAAGAGGTGCTCGCTTCAAAAGAGGTGTTGTGTGTTGGTGATCCTGTGGCCTTTGTCGTGGCCTTGGAGAGGTGCTTGGCCGAGGATGCGTGCGACGCTATCGAGGTCGAGTATGAGGTTTTACCGGCGGTGGCCAATTGCTTAAATGCACTAGAAGCGTCCTCTCCTACGATTCATAGCGAGATTGCCTCCAATATGGCGGCCAACGTGAAGATGGGTTTCGGAGACATCGAGCAAGCATTTGCCAATGCCACTCACCGGGTTCGCGACACGTTTTGGATCAACCGTGGCTCGGCCCATCCTATGGAGACCCGAGGCTATGCGGCGCGTTTTGACCCCGCCACGGGAGATCTGTGTGTTTGGTCCTCAGGCCAGACTCCGCATTTAGAGAAAAAAAATCTGATTGATGTCTTGGCTTGGCACCCTGAGAAACTTCGCGTGATCATCAACGATGTGGGCGGAGGATTTGGGCCCAAGGTGATGTTCTACCCAGAAGAGGCCTTGGTTGCACACGCAGCGCACGATCTTGTCCGACCCGTTAAATGGATCGAAGATCGCAGAGAGCACTTCTACACCGCCACACAAGAGCGTGACCAGTGGTGGGATATGGAGTTGGCCCTCACTGCTGAGGGAAAAATTTTGGGCTTAAAGCTCATCATGACCCATGACAATGGTGCCTATCTTCCCTGGGGAATCATCATGCCCTATATTGGTGTGACCACCACACCAGGTCCCTATGTCATTCCTTGCATCGATGTTGATTTGCGTGTGGTCTACACCAATAAGAATGCGACCTCACCCGTGCGCGGTGCAGGGCGGCCCCAGGCGGTCTTTGCCATGGAGAGGATCATGGACAAAGTCGCCCACACTCTGGGATTGGACCGTGCGCGTATTCGAGAGATCAATTTCGTCAAGCCCGAACAGATGCCTTACAACAATGGCTTCATCTACCGTGACGGTAAGCCCATGGTCTATGACACAGGCGACTACCCCAAGTGCCAAGCCATGGCACTAGAGTTGGCTAGGTATGATGATTTCCCCTCTCGGCAAAAAGCTGCTCGCCAAGAGGGTCGATACATTGGTATTGGATTCGCTAATTTTGTAGAGGGCACAGGACTTGGACCCTTTGAAGGTGCAACGGTAAGGGTGCAGCAAGATGGGCGCGTCACTGTTTTGACTGCTGCTTGTCCGCAAGGACAGGGCCACAAAACTATTTTTGCCCAAATATGTGCCGATCAATTGGGCGTTCCCATGTCCATGATCGATGTGATCACGGCTGACACCAGCACCATCTCCATGGGTATTGGTACGTTTGCCTCTCGAATCACGGCTACTGCAGGCAACTCGGTGTTTCTGGCGGGTCAAAGTGTGCGAAATAAGGTGTTGGCTTTGGGTGCCTTTTTACTTCAAGTAAGTGTTGATGATCTTGAGTTGCATGACGGCGTTTGTTTTGTGAAGTCTAACCCTTCGCACTCCAAAACCTTTGCTGAGTTGGCTCGGGTTTCACAAGGTATGCCAGGATTTTCTTTCCCACCCGGGGTCACCAATGGGTTGGAGGACACACAGTATTTCTCTCCCTCGCAGTCGACGTATTGCAATGGCACTGCTGTGGCTGAGGTGGAGTTGGATGTCGACACGGGTCAGATCAAAATTATTCGATACTGCATGTCCCACGATAGCGGCAACTTGATCAACCCATTGCTAGTGGACGGTCAAATTCAAGGCTCCATCGCCCACGGTATTGGTAACGCAACGCTGGAGTGGATGCGTTATGACGAACAAGCCCAACCAATATCAACGAATTTTGCTGAGTACTTGTTGCCCATGTCTACTGATGTGCCCAACGCTCAGTTGGTCCATCTCTCAAGCCCCACTTACCTGAACCCGTTGGGGGTGAAGGGGGCTGGTGAAGGAGGAACCATTCCTGCAGCTGCAGCCATTGTCTCGGCCATTGAAAATGCGCTCAGCGGTACGGACCTCTTTTTGAGAGAGGCTCCGCTCACGCCCCCACGCTTATTTGAGATCTTGTATGACAGTGGCTTCTTTAAGTCTAGGCAGCTTTAAAACCCCCTCATCCCCTTGATGACTTCGTGTTCTTGGGTCGATCCAATCAGGATGCGGGCTTGAGCCCCATCGCTTTGACAACCTTTTTGTTACTCTCCAAGCCCTCGGCAATTTGTTTCTTGAACTCCGAAGGCACTGTTGCGATCACTTTAAAGCCAATGCCATCGAAGGCCTCTTTCATTTTGTCGGTTTTTAAAGTGACTTGAAGTGCGTTTTGAAGTCTTTGCGCTGCCTCAACAGGAATACCAGCACTGGCAACAAACCCAATCCAGCCGGTGTAGGTCCAGTTTTTTAGCTCGGGAATGCCAGTCTCGGGAAAAGTGGGAACGTTGGGTAATCTTTTGTTCCTCTCTGAGCCAGTGACGGCCAAGGCGATGACTGAGCCATTTGTAACATATTGTCGAATGTCTCCCAAGTCTGGCATCAGCATATTCACCTCACCCCCTAAGAGTCCTAGCATCGCTGGGCCACTGGATTTATAAGTGATTTGCAAGGCTTCGATGTTGGTGAGGTTTAGAAAAGTCGAAGTGGTGAACTGCATGCTTGAGCCATTTCCACCGCTGCCGTAGCTCAACTTGGTGGGATTGGCTTTAGCGTAAGCAATGAACTCAGCCAAATTTTTAACGGCAATGGATGGGTGCACCACCAGCACTGACTGGTACTCAATGGCGTTGGCCAAATAGGTGAAATCCTTCAATGGATCGTATCCCACGGATTTCTCAATCACAGGGTTGATGGTCATGGAGGCTGGTGATACGGCGGCAAAGGTGTAGCCGTCTTTGGGAGAACTCAACAAAGATTCGACCCCAATTTTTTGCGAACCTCCTGGTCGATTCATCACCACAATCGGTTGTCCAAGCTCAGTAGATAAGTCCTTGGCCACAATGCGCGCGGTCATGTCAATGGGGCCACCTGGTGCAGTAGGAACAATCAAGGTGATGGCTTTGTTGGGAAAAGCTGATTGAGAAAATGCAGTGCTGCTGTTCAGACTCAATGCCAGTAAACCAGCCAACAATGTAAAGGGGAGAGAATGCTTTTTCATAGTGGTGAAATTTTCCTGGTGATCACTCAATGGTCGGTAAGGCGTGAAGGCGTGAAGGTGTTTGGGCTTTAGAGCTCAAAGATTTTTTGCGGAAAAGCGTGGAGTCGCTCACTCGCATCATGCTCACCCACCAAGAAGTCATCGCACGACCAACTGTAGGTCCTTGCCGTGGTGTAAGTTGGGTGGGCAGCAAGAACCATATTTTTTGCAATTTTCATGTCCTCATCAAATCGAACCAAGGGCCTCTCAACCATGTCGTAGCCTTGGCCATGGCAGTGAAGTCGTTTCTCTTCCGGTCGACCGTGCTCACGCATGAATTGGTTGTACTCATGCCAGATATCTGCACACGAGGCCCCCGGTCGCAATAAGCTCGCTGTGAATCGTTGGGCCTCAATGACAAATGCATACTCATCGAGCATCTCGGAGGAGGCTTTACCCAGAACGCATGTTCTACCCAACTCACAATAAAATCCACCGACTCCATTGTTCTCAATCAAAAGCGTGAACTGGTCCCCCTCTTGTATGACTCGGTTTTGTTGATGTCGGTTGGCAAATACCGGGGGGACTCCCACAGGGCTTGAGGCACAAAGAAAGAGACCTTGTTCACTGCCAAAGCTGTGGCCGACTTGCTCGGCAATGGCTGCCACTTCAATGTCTCTCATGCCAGGCTTGATGCCTGCGAAAACGGCTTGCATGGCCGTGTCTTGCATGTGAGCGACACGTCGCATGAATGATATTTCTTCGTCGCTTTTGATGCATTTAATCTGGTCCACCATGTCAGACGCATCGACGAATTTCGCATTCGACAACTTTCCTTTTTTAAGCGTATCCACCAGCGCAAATGACATGGCCGCCGTTCCAAGCAGTCCAATTGTGCCGTGGGCGTATTTCTCAAGCGCCTTTTGAGCCAGCTCAGCGTCGTAGCCAGCTGTGTAATGCGCTGCAGCGTAACTGGGCGTACTCATGAAGCGAGCCACTCCGCGGCGAAGCAAATCGTCCTCGCCAGAGAATTCACGCACCGTATTGAACGGACCCTGGCCCACCACACTCATACGATCGTCTAGCGGAAACACCACCGTCACTGGGTAGCCATTGGTGGCAGGAATATCTGTGAAGTACTTGACGTAGCCGCCCATGAAGTCGTTGTTAGACTGCATTAAAAGGACGTCAATTTTGTGCTCACTCATCGCCTTTCGAACCGCTTGCCACCTCCGCTCGAGCTCAGCGTTGGAGATGGGGGAGTTAATTCTTTCTTCAATTGGGTTCATGTTTGGCTTTCTTTTCTCACGATGTTGATCATGTCAATGTAGTTGCCGGCCATGAATTGTTTTAAATTCTCTTCGATGACAGGCAGTGCCTCTTTTACATACTCGTCATAAAAACCGCCCATATGCGGTGTAATGGTGACGTTGTGTTGACTCCACAAGGGGTGATCGGCAGGAAGGGGCTCTTGCGCAAACACGTCCAAGGCCGCTCCCGCAATCTGCCCACTATTGAGCGCAAGAAGTAAGTCCTCCTCATTGACCACTCCACCCCTGGCCAAATTGATCAACTGAGAAGTATTTTTCATGCGTGCAAAAATTTCTTTGTTGATCAGGTGGTGAGTCTCTTCAGAGTATGGGGTCAAGAGCACTAGAAAATCAGCCTCCTCAATCGCTTTCATCGATGCGTTTCGAGGTAGTATTTCATCAAACCCTTCAACGTGGCGAGCTTGGCCACTAATGCCTAATACCCGCATGCCCAGTGCTTTGCATTTGGGGGCGAGCTCAGCAGAGATCACACCTACTCCGTAGATGGTGACAGTCTTGCCCTTTAACAGACTCACGGGCGCTTTTCTGACCCAAGCAGCCTGGGATTGATTTTGCACCATGTCTTTGTAGTGCCTTGCTTGTCCAAGCATCATCATGAGGGCGGCCTCAGAGACTGGCGCGCCATGAATCCCATGTAAATTTGTGACGATCACATTGTCTTTGAGTGAGACTCTATTGGTGATGCCATCTACACCTGAGCCCAAGGCTTGAATCCATTTCAGGTGTCTGGCTTTTTCTAGTACATGTTCTGCCATCATGGGGCCAAAAGTCACCAACACATCCGCTTCTTCAATGAACGGACTGACTTTGCTGTGGTGATCCACCACATTGATGTTGAGCTTTGGGAATTTGGACTTGAGGCCGTTGTAGTACTGTAATCGAACGGCCTCAGGCAGTGTCAATAAGATGAGTAAATTGAGCATGGGTGTGATGAAATTGAGGGGGCTATTGAACTCAAGCGCCGTCGTAGAGTTTGGGAATGCTCACCACCATGACCACAGCTTGGCCCTGGTCGAGGGCATACAAACTGCGCTGGATGGCGCCCTTTAGTTCTGAGGCCTCGCTGACTCGCTCAGCGTGCGCACCAAATGCTGCTCCCACCATCTCAAACTGTCGATGCGTGCCGTGCAGCCGAGCATGAAAGTCTTTTGCCTTCGCTGCGTAGCCATCGGGGTGGACTCTCAGGGTGGCTTCCTTCACGGCTTGCCACCCTCCATTGTCTAAAACCACAGTCAAGATAGGCAGGCCTTCGGCCTGAGCCACGGCATAGACAGAGGTGGGTGTACTGAAATGAAAGCCTCCATCACCGACGATTTGAACCACTCGGTGTTTGGGATTGGCCAACTTGAACCCCAAAGCCATTCCACCGCTGTAGCCCAATCCACCACCGGCAGAGGAAAAGAGAGTTTTAGCTGTATTTCTCTTTAAATGATTGAGTAAAGTAGGGGAGTGTCGAATGGCCTCGTTGACCACCACGTCCTGGGGGTCTAGCATCTCATTCAAGGTGGACATGAGAAAAGCTGGGTTGACTTCGCCGGGTTGACTTGCGAGTTGCACTTCGTGTCTTAATTTTTGCGTTCTGGAGTCTTGCAGTGCCTGTACACGTTGGTGTCTCGCATTGATCCTTTTTTGATGCTCCGTGGTGATGAGCGGGCGCACAACGGTGAGTAAATCCTCCAGCCACTCAGCACTGTTGGCCTGGATTCGGGTTTGGCTGGCAAAGCCCCATAGTGGGAAGTCCTTCTTGATGGGGTCAATGTCAACATGAATCCACTGGGTGTCGACGTGGGGATGAACGTATTTGGGCAGCCACGGCACATCCACGTCAACCAACATACCAACATCTGTATCCGCCATGGCCGCGCTGGGGTCAAACCCACAAAACCAAGAGTGGTCTCTTGAGATGTTGTTGTGGGTGGGGCTGGCTTCGTAGACTCGGATGCCCAAAAGTTCAGCCAAAGCGCTCAAAGCGTTGAATCCTCGAGCGGTTCGGCCTGCATAACAAGTCACGAGCATGGGGTTTTCTGCGGCCAAGAGTTGTTGAGCAACCTTGTTGAGTTGGGACAAAGAAGATGAGCCCAAATGAACACTGCCATAGTCGTGCTCAGAGAATGACTGAACTTGATCCTCTTGCCAGTGCTGGGCCAAAGTTTCCCTGGGTAGACTCAGAAACACAGGGCCAGGCGGGTCACTGTGCATCACGCTGTGGGCCCTTCGCAGTACCTCCTTGCTCACCACACCGGAGGGTAAGTTGTACTCCCACTTGGTGTAAGGACGCACGAGGCTTGCCATGTCAAAAGGGTCTTGTACGAAATGAACGTAGTTGTCTCTTGAGCCCATGAGTTCGCCTCGAACCGTGTAGGGCGCGCGACCGGCCATAAGTAAGACAGGAAGTCTTGAACGCATCAAGTTGTGCATGCCCATGACCGCGTTGGCCGTTCCAGCATCGACGTGCACCAACACGCCTTGTCCTTTACCGGTGAAGGCTGCATAGGCTCCAGCCATGTGGATGGCCACGTTTTCATGCGGGCAAGTGATGAGTCTAGGGATGGGGTACCCCAACGCCTTGAATTTGGCCATCTCTTCAATGAGCGTGGCGTGGTCCGTTCCCAGGTTGCAAAATAAATACTCGATGCCCGACTCCACAAGACCTTGTAAGAAGTAGTGAGCGCTGGAGTGTTCAGTGGTAGTTGGAGAAGTGGTGCTCATGGAGTTTGTGAAAGATGAATGGACAATGAAAACGCTGGAAGTTAAGAGGTGAATAGTAGAGGCGGAAAGAAAAGAGGAGATAAAAGAGTTTGGGAAAAATTAGCAAAAGCCCTGAGCCAACAGAAGTTTTCAGCCAACATTTGAGCCACTACTTTTAGTTGAGCGATGAAAATTGGTTTTTCATTTCATGGCTCTAGAGTTTTCTCACGTCTTCGCCTCTTTTTCAATTGGTTAAAAGGGGGCCAAAAAGAAAGGGGTGATTTTTTGGGTGTTCTCCCCTTTACTTACTCCTTTCACTTAACCATTGAGGCTTGATGGCGACTTTTATTCCAATTTGATCTTGGCGTCTTTGACGACTTGTCCCCATTTGTTGACTTCTGATTTGATGAAAAGCGAGAACTCCTCAGGGCTCTCGCTACCGTATTCGTAGCCCATTTCAGCGCCATGTGCTTTGGCGGCTGGCGTGCTCAAGGCCTTGGTGAATTCCGTGAAGACTCGGTTCACCACAGGCGCTGGCGTGCCCGCGGGTAAAAAGATGCCATTCCAGCCTGCCGCTTCGACATTGGGTAATCCTGCTTCGGCGAAGGTAGGGACATCAGACAAAATGGCCAAACGTTTTGGAGACGCAATACCCAATGCAATCAATTTACCCGATTTGATCAACTGAGCAACCACCACCGGTGCTAGATAGGCCGCATTCACGTGACCTGCCATCACATCGGGGAGTTCTGCGCCAATGGCTTTGTAAGGTACTTCTTGGATCGAGACACCTGCTTTGACCTTGACCAATTCGCCCAGGAGCTGCGTGATCGAACCCCCACCACCCGAGGCGTAGGTCAGGGTGTCGGGTTGTGACTTGGCCAAGGCCAAAAATTCTTTCAAAGTTCTAGCCTTGACATTGGGGTTGACCACCAACACCAAGGGGGTCGAGAACAGTCGTGTGACGGGGATCAAGGTGTCACCCAGGCGACAACAGTTGTTGTTCACATTGCTTGACAAGTCATTCAAGGCATTATTGATGTTGCCATGAAAAATCGTGTATCCATCAGCGGGTGCACGTACGACCTCTCTTGCGCCAATGAGGCTGTTGCCACCGGGCTTATTGTCAATATAGACTTGTTGGCCAAAGCCATCATTGAGGGTTGGCAAAATGTCGCGCACAGCGGTATCGACTGCGCTACCTGGCCCGGCGGGCTCCACGATTCGAATGGTTTTGTTGGGGTAGTTTTGAGCAAATAAGGACAGGCTAGCCATAGCCAAGATTGCCACAAGGCCAAATCGCAGGAAGGGAGTAAATTTAAGTTTCATTTGGGTTTGTGAGTGAAGAGGACAAGAGAAGTAGAAAACTGAACAATTTTGAAGTAAATTGGGTTGCCTCAGGTGATTTCCGATCAGTGGAAAATGCATCAGGCTAAACCCTAGGATTATGGGTGGATTGGGTTTGAGATGACTAGAGGGTTAGTCCTAGCTTGGGGGTATGAGTGCTGTCACAAATTTGAATTGGATGAGCCCCTTGTTTTGATTGTTTTCTGGATCGATGTAACTTCATTCAGGGATAAAGGGAATTGACTTTTTGGAGACGTAATTTCTAATCGAAAGATCTCAATGATGAAAGTATCTTTCCATGAAACAAGCCTTCACGCAATCGAGCCTTTTGAGTAAAACCCTTTTCTCTTTTTTCCTTTGTTTTTTGACCCACGTGGGTCTTTATGCACAGACCAAAGTTGTCGATCCCAATATCGTCGATGAGTTGGTTGCCGCCAACAAAATTCTGGCCTCTGAGGGTATTTTGGATGGTTGGGGACATGTGAGTGTTCGCAATCCAAAGGATCCAACGCATTATTTTTTGGCGCGTAACTTGGCAGCCGAATTGGTTACTGCCAAAGATATTTTGGAATTCACGCTGGACAATGTCCCCATTGATGGGAAGGGACAAGACCTCTACACCGAGCGCTTTATCCATGGTGAGATCTACAAAGCGCGCCCAGATGTGAATGCAGTGGTCCATACCCATGCTCCTCCGCTCATTCCTTTTACGGTGACCCAAGTGCCCATGAGACCACTTTATCACCGTGCAGCGTTTGTCGCACAAGGCATCCCCGTGTTTGACATTCAAGATGACTTTGGTATGACTGACATGCTCATTAGAAACGCTCAACACGGCCACTCGCTGGCCAAAACATTGGCGGACAAACCTGCAGCGCTTATGCGCGGTCATGGTGCCACTGTGGTGGGTCCATCACTTCCTAGGCTTGTTGGACGAACCGTGTTTTTAGTAAAAAATGCAACCTTGCAACAACAAGCCTTGGCCTTGGGAGGACCCATCAAGTACTTGAACCCAGAGGAGGCCAAATTGATTGAAGCGAGAGAGGGTTATGGTCTGGGCCGTCAATGGCTGGCTTGGAAGCAAAAGGTGGGCATCACCACGCGTGAGCCTTGAGTGAGGATGACCGACTACTGACTACCGACTACCAACTACAGACTTTGGCGACATTGGGAGCCAAAGCTTGGGTTTTCTTGAGCGCTACTTTGATGCTACGAATTAAAGACTAAAGGGACTATTGACTGTTTGGTATTGAGTGTTGAGTCTTGACAGTTTTAGGTCAAGGTGTTGGGGAATTGGCCGTCGTGAGGATCTCAATGACGCTTCAAATAGGCCAAGACCTCACCCACAATTCCTTTTCTGAAGGCTAGAACGCAGAGTACAAAAATACCACCAATGATCACATTGACCCAAGATCCAACTTTGTCGGCCAATGTGTTTTGAAGTGTGACCACCACAGCAGACCCAACCACGGGTCCCAGTAAGGTGCCTGCGCCGCCCAGCATCGTCATCAAGATCACCTCACCCGACGTTGACTGAAGAACATCACTCAGTGTGGCAAAGCTCAACACCAGGCATTTGAGAGAGCCTGCCAATCCTGCAAGGCTTGCTGACATGACAAAGACGATTAATTTGTGGGTGTTGATAAAGTAGCCCAAAGATTCAGCTCGGTGTTCATTTTCTCGGATGGCTTTGAGCACTTGACCAAAAGGAGATTCGATCACTCGTTGAATTCCCAAAAAGACAGCGCACAACGCCAAGAGCACCACGTAGTACATGACGGAGTCGTTCGATAAATCCAGGCCAAGGATACGACCTCGTGGAACGCCTTGTAGGCCATTTTCTCCACCCGTGAAACTCGCTTGTAAACAAGCAAAGTAGACGATTTGCGCCAAGGCCATCGTGATCATGGCAAAGTAAATTCCTGAGCGCCTAATGGCAATAAAGCCAAACACAAGCCCGAGTAGACTGGCCGCTACCACCCCGCCCAAGATGGCGGAGAGTGTGGAGTAGCCTTGACTGGTAACGAGCCAACCGGTCACATAAGAAGAGAGGCCAAAGAAGGCAGCATGTCCAAAGGAGAGCATGCCCCCAAAGCCTAAAAGCAAATTAAAGGCGCAGGCAAAGATAGCAAAGCAATACAAAGTCATCAAATAAACGGTGTAAACACCAAGCCATGGCGCAATCAGTCCTAGGGCCAATAAAGCGAGGTATAAAAAGTGACGCTGGCGATTGTGCTCCATGCTCAACCCTTCCCAAAGAGGCCATTGGGGCGCCAGCACAGCACGATGGCCATGATCACAAAGACGACAATATTTGAAGCCTCCGGATACAGTACCTTGGTGAAGCCTTCGATCACACCCAGCATCAAGCCACTCAAGATAGCGCCCATGATGGAGCCCATTCCGCCAATGACGACCACCGCAAACACCACAATGACGAGAGATGAGCCCATCAAGGGTGAGACTTGGATGATGGGGGCAGACAACACACCTGCAAAAGCCGCTAATCCTACGCCCGCAGCATAAGTCAGGGAGACCATGAGTGGCACATTGATGCCGAAAGCTTGCACGAGTTGTGGGTTTTCAGTGGCGGCACGTAGAGTGGACCCGAGCCGTGTTCTCTCAATCACAAACCACGTGATCATGCACACCATGAGTGAGGCCACAATGACCCAAACTCGGTAAATGGGCAAAATCATGAACCCCACGTTCAGTGCGCCTTGCAGTAATTCAGGCACTGGATAGGTTTGACCCAAGGCACCAAAAGCCTCTCGGATAAAA
>Ga0007809_10000751_pt1 | contig 13587 bp, 14 predicted proteins | sample CryBogCBE02Aug07_FD_60383 | JGI IMG/M metagenome (GOLD analysis project Ga0007809, IMG submission 60383) | Freshwater microbial communities from Crystal Bog, Wisconsin, USA - CBE02Aug07 | ecosystem: Environmental > Aquatic > Freshwater > Lake | place: Crystal Bog, Wisconsin, USA | collected...
GGAGGAGCTTGGTGCATTAATTTTTACCTGAAAAGTAAGGTCGCGTGGACTCTGGGTAGAGGCTCGAAGGGGGCCAGCAGGAAGCAAAAAGCCATTCCCTTCACCACGATCATCTCGAACTACGATTTCCAAATCACGGCCATGATGCCGAGCTGGTTCACGTTGTAGTGCAAGATGTTGGAGACCATCATCGCTGATGATGACATCACAATCAGGATAAGCGTGAAGCAATGCGGTTCCAGCTTGATGACGATTGGCGCCAATCCATACTGGAATAGCTGGACCAACTTGCTTTTTGACGACTAAAGGCTCATCCCCAACAGCATCGGCAGCATCGCTCGCAAATACTTCTTGAGTATGGTTGCGCGGGAGCTTTGACAGGTAACCGCGGCTGATAATTCCAGGTTTCATACCTCTCTGTTGGAGGGCGCGTGCGATGGCAATGACCATGGGGGTTTTACCAGTTCCGCCGGCCCGTAAATTGCCAACAAAGATGATTGGTACTGGCAGGCTCAGTGACTTTAACAGGCCAAACCGAAAAAGTAAGCTACGTACACATGTGATCGCTGCATAGAGCAGACTCAATGGCAACAGAACCCACGCAAGTGGGCCAGATGACTCCCAAAAGGCCGGAGCTTTTAATTGCATGATCGTCTACTATCTTTTGCGGGGGGCGGGGGATTGTGTAGCAAAAACAAGATGACTCAACCCTAGTTGGCTGGCGAACTCTAATACCTGTATCACTGAGTCGTGGGTCGCTTTTGCATCTGCTGAAATCACCACACGCAGGTTTGTAAGTCCGGCTTCATCTTGCCCTGCACGTTGATTTTTAAATTGAGTCAGTCGATCTTGAAGAGCTGGCAGACCAACCACTATGCCATTGACCGCATATTTACCATCCCGACTAATGGCAATTTGGATTTCTTTTTGCGCTAAATCTGTAGCTTGCCCATCCGCAATTGGCAAATGAATCGATAACTCTTGATAGTGGGTAAAGGTCGTTGAGATCATTAAAAAAATCAAAATGACTAAAAGGACATCAATAAATGGAATGAGATTGATTTCAGGACTGATGGACGACATTCTTGAAGATGAGTTCACCGCTGAGCTTTTGGATAAGAATGGTGCGCGTCCTAAGAGGGTCATGGGTACATTTTTTTCAGAAAAATACGGCAATAGGCATCGAGTTCATCGGCGCGTTTATCTGCTTGACTGCGCAGCAGACGCCAGCCAGCGAGTGCGGGAATAGCGATCAGTAACCCAAAGGCGGTATTGTAAAGCGCCATCGAAATTCCTTGTGCTAGCAATTGAGGTGAACTATTTGCGCCTTGACTTTGAAAAATCTCGATCATTCCTAGAACGGTACCAAATAAGCCCATGAGAGGTGCAATCGTCGCAATGGTTGCTAAAAGATTGAGATATTGATTGAGGCGGATCAGTATGGGGGCCGCCAACTCTTGCATACAATCCAAGCATTGCGCTTCGCTTTTACGCCCCATAAACTCTAAAAGTCCCTGTGCGAGGATTTTTCCTAAAGCAGATGATGTGCGTAACAGATCAATAGCTGGTGTGATGGGTGTTTGACCGACATGAAAATGTTCTAGGATAGTTAGCGCTTGCTCTAAATCTTTTTTTGGCGCTATCTTAGCTAGTCCCAAATACCACACTCTTTCGAGAATCAGGGCTAGACCAAGAACAGAGGTTATCAACAGTGGCCAAATTGGCCAACCGGAAGAGGAAATGATCGTTAACATACTGATACTTTACTCGATTTGCCTGTGGATAACCCTGTGCAAAACTTTTTTTTTGAGATGATTTAATATGGCATGATGTCATGAATTTGTGCTAATAAAATTTTTTTATACTGGGTATTGTGATATAAAACAATAACTTAAGTAATTCATGATGAATGATGTTGGATTTAGATTCTTTAAACCTAATGTTTATATAGCCTGTGGACAGTTTTCCCCTTTAAACCCTAATAAAACCGAGTTTTAAAAACAAAAACCATGGAAAATTCAGGGCAAATTCTTACTATTGGGCAGTTAAATCAGGCAATATCAAGCCTTATTTCTTCATCTTTCGATATTGTTTGGGTTCGCGGGGAGATTTCGAATTTCAAAAGTTACCCGAGCGGTCATTGGTATTTTAAATTAAAGGACGCAGATAGTCAGATCAATGGCGTCATGTTTAAAGGCAAGAACGCATCTGTCGATTTTTCACCACGGGACGGTGACCAAGTCGAGGTAGCTGCGCAAGTTGGTTTTTATACAGCGAGAGGTGATATCCAACTTAACCTGCAATTGATGCGCAAAGCTGGTGCAGGGGCATTGTTTGAGGCATTTGTGCGACTTAAAAATAAACTAGAACTTGCTGGCCTGTTTGCACAGAGCCGTAAAAAAGATTTGCCGACCTATCCAAGGGCAATTGGTATTGTGACCTCAATTCAAGCTGCCGCTCTCAAAGACGTTCTGGCGACTCTTGCCAGGCGCGCAAGCCATATTCCGATCATTCTTTATCCCACCCCAGTGCAAGGGCCTGAAGCCGCACCTGGAATGATTGCTGCTTTAGAAAATGCTCAAAAAGATAGTCAAGTGGATGTAATTCTTCTTGTTAGAGGTGGAGGCAGTATCGAGGATTTATGGGCTTTTAACGATGAGCAACTGGCGATTTGTATCTCAGACATGCAAATTCCAGTTATATCGGGTGTTGGTCATGAAACCGATTTCACAATTGCTGATTTTGTGGCAGATCGGCGTGCGCCAACCCCGACCGCTGCAGCAGAAATGGCAGCACCTGATCGTTTAGAGTTGTTACGTCATCTGCAGGGAGTAAAGGATTGGTTGCAACGTTTGATGCGCGACCATTTGGATAAAAAAGCCCAGCGCTTAGATCATCTGTCCTTAAAGCTGGGATCTGCAATTCCGAATCCTGAACAAATGAAGCAACAGCAATTACATTTACGTACCCGTCTAAAAAGGGCTTGGTCGGAAAACTGTCGGACCATGGCGCAACAGAATAACGTAATGGCAATGCGCCTGCAACGGGGTGTGTTGGACCTTGGACATCTACAAAAAAATCAAACACAAAGCAGAGAGCGCTTGGTAAGGGCATTACAAGAAAAAATTCGCGGGACAAAGATGGGTTTAGAACACTTTACTTTGCAACTTGAGACACTTAATCCCCAACGCACCCTTGAGAGGGGCTACGCCCTCATCTTAGATGGCGACCAAGCCTTGCGCGACCCTGCCCAGTTACGATCTGATAAACCCTACCTATTGGCGATGGCTCAGGGATCTGCCACGATTCAATTACAAGAAATCCAGCGCACAACGGAGGAATTGAAGGAGTAGTCTAGTTTGATGTTCATTTTCCTTTTAAAAATGCAATTTTCAAAAATACTGCTTACAATCACACAATACAAAACATTGTTAAACATCAGGAGAAATCATGGAACACGCACTACCTACCTTACCCTATGCATTAGATGCCTTAGCCCCGCACATTTCAAAAGAGACTTTAGAGTTTCACTACGGCAAACATCACCAAACTTATGTGACCAATTTAAATAATTTACAAAAGGGTACCGAGTTTGAGTCAATGGAATTAGAGGATATCGTCAAAAAATCAACCGGTGGAATTTTCAATAATGCAGCCCAAGTTTGGAACCATACCTTTTATTGGATGGGCTTAAAACCGCAGGGTGGTGGCGCTCCAACAGGTGCTTTGGCTGACGCAATCAACGCCAAATGGGGTTCTTTTGAGCAATTTAAAGAAGCATTTACGAAATGTGCCATCGGTACTTTTGGTTCCGGATGGGCTTGGCTTGTAAAAACAAGTGATGGCTCTTTAGATCTCGTCTCTACTAGCAATGCTGGAACACCACTCACTACCGATGCAACGCCATTATTGACATGTGATGTTTGGGAACACGCTTATTATGTTGATTACCGCAATGCCCGCCCCAAATATGTGGAGTCTTTTTGGCATCTGGTCAATTGGGAATTTGTTGCAAAAAACTTTGCTTAATCAGCTGTTATTGCGGTAAGTTGACCGGCTCTTGAATTAAATCCACGCCATAAACTGCGTGGATTTTTTCTTTAATGAACTGGGCCAAGGCGAGTAATTGTTCGCCGCTACCTCCACCATGGTTAACAAGCACGAGAGCTTGCTGTGCATATACTCCAACTTGGCCTTGTCGGTAGCCTTTTAATCCCAACTGATCAATTAACCAGCCCGCGGCAATTTTGTAGGTAGGCAACTCTCCTTGTTGTGGGTAGGCAACGATGTTTGGGAATTGATTTTTTAATCGGGTATAGGTTTCAAGGTTGACCACAGGGTTATGGAAAAAACTTCCAGCATTTCCCAGCACGTTAGGGTCAGGTAGTTTTTGTTTGCGAATCGCACAAACCGCGGCAAAAATATCTATCGCAGTGGGTTCGGCGGAACTCTCTAAATACCTCGCTAATTCTGCATACTGCAAGTTGGGCTGCCATTTTTTTGGCAAAGTAAACCGAACGCTTGTCACTATCATGTCGTTTGGATATTTTTTGAAGATGCTATGTCGATATGTCAATTGGCAATCTGTTCGGCTCAGTCGATGAAGTAAATTTTTACCGTCGCGCAGATCGAAGACCTCTACCGAGTCGATGAAATGGGCAACTTCACTCCCATAGGCACCAATATTCTGAATGGGTGCTGCGCCACACGTGCCTGGGATCAATGCGAGATTTTCTAGACCCGGTAAGCTCCTCTCAAGCGTCCACTTGACCACTTGGTGCCAGTTTTCTCCGGCTCCAATATCGACAAAGACATGACTTGCGGACTCAGATACGATGCGATTACCCATCATCTGAATCTGCAACGTCAACCCTGGCAGGTAGTTTCCTAGCACCAAATTGGTTCCACCACCAAGGACGTTCCATGACCATGACTTAGAGCGTGCCAGAGCAATAGCTTGTTGCAACTCTGCGACATCCTTGACTTGCACGAAGGCCTGTGCTTTCGAATCAAAGCCAAAAGAATTCAGTAATTTGAGAGAATATTCATGATGTAGTTCCACAGAGGGATATTATTACTGAAATCATCAATAAGAGGAAAATTACATGCCATCATTAGACATTGTTTGTGAACCAGATATGGTTGAAGTCAAAAACGCCTTGGAGCAAGCCAACAAGGAAATCACTACCCGATTTGATTTCAAAGGATCAGATGCACGCATTGAGCATAAAGAACAAGAATTAACTTTATTTGCGGATGATGATTTTAAATTGGCCCAAGTCAAAGATGTGTTGTTGGGTAAACTGGCAAAACGTCAGGTAGATGTCCGATTTTTAAAAGACGGAAAAAAGGACAAAATCTCGGGTGATAAATTAAAACAAATCATTGAAATTCAAAAGGGAATTCAGGGAGATTTGGCAAAAAAAATTGTGCGAATCATTAAAGATAGCAAACTTAAAGTGCAGGCGAGTATTCAGGGCGATGCCGTTCGGGTCACAGGAGCGAAGCGAGATGATTTGCAAGCGACGATGGCTTTGCTTCGTAAAGACGTGACTGAAGCGCCTTTGAATTTCAATAATTTTAGAGACTAAATCCCAATATGGAGGAGATAGATCCAGATTGGGACAGTCACTGCGGCAAGAAGCGTCATAATGGAAATAGTCACTGCTACGATTGCGCCATTACCGCCCATGCGGTTTGTTAAAACATAAGCGCTAGTTGCGGTAGGCATGCTTGCAAATAAAACAGCATTGGCTTTTTGATTCGCGGGTAAGTGCAGTAAGTAAGCGCCAAGCAATACTGCTGCTGGAAGTACCAAGAGTTTGAGTGTGGTCCAATACAGCACCAAAGATGTGTCTTTACGACCTTTTGTCCATTTTAGACTTGCCCCGACAGTCATTAAGCCCAAAGGGATTGATGCAGCCCCGAGACGGCTAAGATTTGAGGTCACGATTTCAGGGACTTCTATTTCTAATAGGTTGCAAGTCAAACCTAGCAAAGTACCCAAAACAAAAGGGTTTTTAATCAGTTGAGGAAGGACATTGTTGCGTGTGCCAATCGTTAGACTATAGATAGCTAAGGTATTTGAAAAAGGTACTAAACAGGCGACAGCGATTACCATCATTTCTAAGTCGGCTGGAGCGAGTATTCGACCTGCAACTGCTAGCACCAAAAAGGTATTAAAACGGATCGTCGTTTGAATCCCCGAGACAAGGTTAACAGGATCAGGTGCAAACAGCCATCTTGCGCTGTAGGATAAAAGCCCCATCAGCGTCATACACCCTGCTAGCAAGAGGAGCATCGGTAGGTAGTGGGTGAGGTCGAGATTGGCGTGGTAGGCTGAACTGAAAAGCAAGGCAGGAAATAAAATCCAAAATACCAATTTTTCAATGGATTCCCAAACACTTGCGTTCAGTGATGTATAACGATTGATGCCCCAAGCAGCTAGAATCAAAATAAAATCAGGCAGTAGAATGAATGCGGTATTCAAAAATTGAATTCTATAGTGAGTAAGATGACTGAAAAATCCCCTATTCTACGGCAAAGCCTCGAAATTATCGGCGAATTCGTAGATTCTTTATGGTTGGAAGATGGCCTATCAAAGAATACCTTGGGTGCTTACCGAAGCGATTTAGAAATTTATGCAATTTGGTTGGACCAAACCCAACACAAAACAATTTTAGAAAGTACGGCGGTAGAGATTACCGCTTTCATGGCAGCGCGCCGAGCAGATAAGGCAACTTCAGCAAATCGGCGTTTGACCGTGTTAAAACGTTTTTTTCGGTTAATGATCCGTCAGAATCGTTTGGAATCAGATCCATGCCTCCATTTACATGCTGCAAAGCAAGCCCACCGTTTCCCACAAAGTTTATCGGAGGCTCAGGTAGAAGCATTGCTGACAGCTCCTGACTTAGATCAAGCACTTGGCCTGCGCGACCGTGCGATGCTCGAGCTTTTATACGCGAGTGGCTTACGCGTATCAGAATTAATTCAACTTAAATTGATTCATGTGCGATTGAATGAAGCAGTTATCCATATTGTTGCAGGCAAAGGCAATAAAGACCGCCTTGTGCCATTTGGTGCGCAAGCAGCCGCATGGTTGATGGATTATCTGCAACAGGCTCGCCCAGAATTACTCGGACAACTCAGTAGTGACTATCTGTTTATTGGACGCCATACGGGGACTTGTTTGACACGCCAAGCTTTTTGGCATGTCATTCGGCGTTACGCAACCCTTGCGGGTATCTCTGGTCATCTTTCACCCCATACTCTCAGACACGCTTTTGCAACCCATTTATTGAATCATGGAGCAGACTTACGTGTTGTTCAATTATTATTGGGTCATGCAGATATTTCCACGACTCAGATCTATACTCACATTGCCCGTGAGCGCTTGAAAAAGATTCATCAACAACATCACCCAAGAGGATAATCCCACGTGTTTAATGCAATCATGACTCTCGTTGGTTCTTACTTAATTGGTTCGATTTCTTTTGCTGTGGTGGTGAGCAAAATGATGCGACTACCAGATCCACACAGTTATGGTTCAGGTAATCCAGGTGCAACTAATGTTCTTCGCACGGGGAATAAGTTGGCGGCAATTCTGACTTTATTGGGGGATGGAATAAAGGGCTTTGTCGCAGTTCGCATTGCGATGTCGATCCCAGATGTTGATCCTTGGTTAGTAGCAGGAAGCATTATGGCAGTATTTATTGGCCATGTTTGGCCACTTTTTCACCGTTTCAAAGGTGGCAAGGGTGTTGCCACCGCAGCGGGAGTTCTCTTTGGCATAGCGCCCATTCTTGGTGTAGCCGCCTTACTTACCTGGCTGATTATTGCCTTTTTCTTTCGATACTCTTCTCTTGCGGCAATTGCAACCGCGGTATTCGCTCCTTTTTATAGTTTTCTTCTATTTGGCGGCAACCCGAATGTGATTGCATTATTGGGGATGGGAATCATCCTGATTTGGCGACATACAGCGAATATTCAAAAACTCATTCAAGGAACTGAGGGGAAAATTGGCCAAAAAAAGTAGGTGGCATCATCTTTTTTTGAATGTATATATACTTTCAGTTCACAAATCAAAAGAATGTTGCAGATGACAAATAATCAAACCAACGTAAGCATCGAAAATGAAGACATCGGCACACCGGTTTCTGTCAAAATTCGCCAACGTCTCAAACAAGCCAATGCACGGTTCCATGCGAACGATAACATAGCGCAGTACCTTGAACCTGGCGAGGTTGATGCTATTTTTGAAGAAGTTAAATTAAAAATGGCCGGTGTCTTAGAAAGTTTGGTGATTGATACCGAGGGTGACCACAATACCCAAGACACTGCGAAACGTGTCGCGAAGATGTTTGTACGAGAAGTTTTTGCGGGTCGTTATAGTCAAATGCCAGATGTGACGGAGTTTCCAAATGTTTCGCACTTAAACGAACTCATGGTGATTGGACCGATTGTCGTTCGGAGCGCTTGTTCGCATCATTTTTGCCCCATTATGGGTAAAGTCTGGATTGGCGTATTGCCCAATGAAAATAGCAATTTAATTGGCTTATCGAAATATGCGCGTATTACCGAGTGGATTATGGGCCGTCCCCAAATCCAAGAAGAGGCAGTCATACAACTCGCAGATGTTTTGGAAGAAAAAATGAAGCCCTTAGGCCTAGCTGTCGTGATGGATGCGGATCACTTATGCATGCAGTGGCGGGGAGTCAAGGATACGGAGTCAAAAATGCTCAATAGTGTCATGCGCGGGACTTTTTTAAAAGACTCTAACTTGCGCCGTGAGTTCTTATCTTTGTTAGGTAGTCGGTATAAGTAAAAACCCTCCTCAAAAAATTAATTGAATCGTATTGAGAATCATTTTTATTTATAAAGTCTTAAAAAACAGTTACTTGCTGTTTGCGAAATGATTTTTAATTTATCTATTATTCTTATGGAGTCGTTTAATACATCCCACATAAGAAAGGAAGTTTCATGAAAACAACGCGCCGTCAATTTATGATTTTATCTGCCTCTAGTTTAGCCTTGGCGACTGCAGGAACGAGTCTTGCCGCGGATCCTATGCTCGCTGAAACTGATGCACAGGCTGTTGGATTGGGTTACAAAGCAGACACAACAAAAGTGGATGCTGCTAAATATCCAAAGCATGTAGCTACTCAAAAGTGTGGTGGCTGTGCATTGTTTAAAGGTGCTGCTGGAGCAGCTGCAGGTGGTTGCCAGATTTTCGCCGGTAAGCAAGTTTCTGCAAATGGATGGTGTAGCGCCTTCGCAGCAAAAGCCTAAACTACGCTCATTCGCTTGTTTTGCAATAAATCCTCCGCGGGAAACTGTGGAGGATTTTTTCTTCATGGTGCAAGGAGTGGATTTTTTGTAATGCGTTATATTCGATCTTGAGAAATCTAAATCGATTGGGAGTTTGGGATGAATGGTCTGAAATCTAAAGCGTTGGCATTTTATTTGTTGACGTACACATCTTTTATTGGCATCAATCTGGCGCAAGCACAAACAGCTGACTCGCTACCGCCTAAACGATTTCCGCAGATTACCTTAGAGCAGTTAGACCCTTCGGCACAAAAGTTGGCGCAAGAGATCCTGCAAATTTCCAGTGTGGGGCTCGCAGGCCCCTACAATGTGATGTTGCGTAGCCCAGTATTTGCAGATCGAATGAAACGACTGCTGGACTATCTTCGCTTCAATACATCATTACCGACCCGCCTTAATGAATTTGCGATTTTGATACAAGGTCGTCTGTGGACCTCCCAAGTAGAGTGGTATGCTCATTATCCTTTAGCCTTGAAAGCCGGTTTAGCACAGTCTGTTGCGGATGATTTAAAAGCAAATATCCGCCCTCGGAACATGCAAAAAGATGAAGAGCTTGTTTATGATGTGTGCATGGAAATGTCTCAAAACCATCAAATCAGTGATGCGCTTTTTGACCGAGCCAAGGCGATCTTGGGTGAACAACAACTCGTTGACTTGGTTGCAGTAACAGGTACTTATGTCACACTTGCCATGCTATTAAGCCTTGGGGAAGAGGTCTCACCAGCCGATAAACCCCTCCCCTTTCCTGAACGTCAACGTCAACGTTAATTTTAAATGTATCTACCTCAACATTTTCATGAGTCTCGCCCAGAAGTCTTAATTCCTTTTATTCGTGAGTACCCTTTTGGACTTTTAATCACAGTGGAAGAGGGTGTCGCACAGGCAAACCATCTTCCTTGGTATCTTGCAGGAGAAAATTTGCAGGCGCACATTCCCCGAGCCAATCCTTTATGTCCTTTTTTACAGCAACAAGGGCCGTTGGAAGTGCTACTGGTGTTTCAGGGGCCACAAGCCTACGTCACTCCAAGTTGGTATCCGACCAAAAAACAAACCGGGAAGGTTGTCCCTACTTGGAATTACTCGGTTGTCCATGTGCGAGGAGTTCTTCAGCTACATGACAATACCGAATGGCTTTATCAACATTTAGATCATCTGACCCAAAAACAAGAAAAAACCAGGGACTCTGAATGGCAAGTGAGTGATGCCCCTGAGGATTATATGCAAGCCAATATGAGGGTTTTGGTGGGTTTGGAGGTTACGATGACATCAATTGTAGGTAAGTTTAAATTGAGTCAAAATCGTCTTGATCAAGATCGCTTAGCCGTATTTGAACACTTAGCTCAGAGTGAGCGCCAAGAAGACGTGCAAATGGCTAGACTCGCAAACCAACTGGCGACTAAAAAATCAGCGCCCTAAGTGTGCAGTGTTGCAGCAACGCGGCGGATGATTTTCGGTGGTTCGGGACCGATATGAAATTGTTGCCGCTCTTCTAAAAGTCGCAGGTCATTTAAAGTAAACCGGTCAAAACGACGGAGATAATCCGCCCAAGTTTCGAAGACAAAGTGTTCTACCAACATCCCTTCTTTTTCAGCATCTTCGAATAAACTCCAGGATAAGGCACCTTGACGCAGGCGAGCATCACGTGAAGCTTTCATGGTGTGTTTAAATTCATCCATTGTCACCAATTCGACTTGATATTCGATGGAGATCATTACTGGCCCTGCAAAGTGATCAATATTGCGGTCTGGTACTGGATGCTCGATTGGGCATACGGGGGTCAGCTCTTCTTCTGTGCCTCCTTCGATTTGGAGATGCTTGGTAAGAACTACGGCAATCATCCCGCAGCAAGCACCGCACATCACACTGAAAGAGACATTCGTCAAAGAGGTTAATTTCCCCCAAATAGCGGCACCAAACGCACTTCCACCCATCAATGCCATCTGAAACATCGACATGCCGCGTGCGCGAATCCAACTTGGCAGGGCTACTTGAGCTGAAATCGAGAGGGAGTTGGCGACTAAAATCCAAGCCGCGCCATTCATCATCATCATGAAACAGGCCAACCACAATTCTGGTGTTAGCACCACGCCGATTGAGCTGAGGGCTTGGATCACTTGGGCTATTGGAACGAGCTGGTTTCGATCAAAACGATGCCGTAGTCTGGGCATTTGTGATGCGGAAAGAATTGCGCCAAACCCAAGGCAAGATAAGAAGATCGTGAATGTTTTGGCATTTCCATTGAAGTGATCACGGGCCAACACAGGCAGCAGAGCCATTAAGGCGGAGGACTGAATAAAAAATATAAACACCCGGATTAATACGGCACGCATCCGTTTGGATGATCGAACAAATTGGATGCCAACCCGCATCGCTCCTAAAAATCGCTCGCCTGGCAATTGGGATACTTCAGCCCGGTATTTCCACCGCCAAATCAAATATGTACAACCTAAAGACAAAACCATGTTGAGAGCAAATACATATTGGGCGCCAAAGCTAGCAATTAATAGCCCTGCAACTAGCGGGCCAACAATCCGGGAGACATTCATCGCCACACCATTTAAAGCAATCGCGACAGGCAGTTGCTGTCGATCTACCAAATCTGGAACGATCGCAGAAAAAACCGGCCAACGCATCGCCAAGCCAATGCCATTTGTAAAAGTCAATAACAATAAAAGACTTGGATTTAAGGAATGGCTAAAGGTCATCCAACACAAAATCAGAGCATTGAGTGCAATCCAGATTTGCGTAGACATGAAATAGTTTTTCCGATTCAAGGTATCAGCAAATGCGCCGCTTGGGATTCCAAGGAGGAAAACAGGAAGGTTCGAGGCTGTTTGGACGAGTGCGATTTGCGTCGCGGATGATGTCAAATTCGTCATCATCCAAGCGGCTGCGACATCATTCATCCACATACAAATATTCGAAGTGAGCCAGGTTGCCCAAATCATCGCAAAAACTGGCTGAGTCAGGGGGGTCCACCATTGTTCTTGGGGATTACTCACAAATGGCAAGTGTTCTTTTGACATCACCTTATTTTAGTCTTACATCTGAGGCTCAGTAAAAGCGTTATGATTTTGGAATGGACAATCTCAACATTACTGCTCTTACAGCAACCGATTTATCGGAAAAAATTCACTCTCGGCAAATTTCTTGTGAGGAGGTGATGCAAGCCTATTTAGGTCAAATTCATGCGATCAATCCTAAGGTTAATGCCATTGTCTCGCTGCTTGCTGATGATGAACTCGTTTTGGCTGCTCGGGCAAAAGACCGAGATTTTCATCACATAACGGATAAAGGCTTTTTGTATGGATTTCCACTCGCCCCGAAAGATCTTACCGCGACCAAAGGAATTCCGACGACGCTGGGATCGCCGATCTTTAAAAATCAATTACATGTAGCTGATTCGATTGTGGTCGAGCGGATGAAAGCAGCTGGGGGAATTTTGATTGGCAAAACGAATGTCCCTGAATTCGGACTGGGGTCAAATACGTACAATACGGTGTTTGGAAAAACACGCAATAGTTATGACCAAAGCAAAACCGCTGGAGGCAGTAGCGGTGGAACCGCAGTGGCACTTGCACTCCAGATGTTGCCGATTGGGGATGGCAGTGATTTTGGTGGTTCATTGCGTAATCCAAGTGCTTGGAATAACGTCTATGGACTCAGACCATCCCTTGGTAGGGTTCCAACCGGACCTGGCAAAGATATTTTCTATGATCAACTTGGAACTGAAGGTCCAATGGCCAGAAACGTCACTGACTTGGCAATGATGTTATCGATTCAAGCCGGTTATGATCCCCGTATCCCCTTGTCCTTGAAAGAGTCTCCCCAGATCTTTGCCAAGCCCTTACAAGCCAATCTGGTGGGAAAAAAAATTGCTTGGTTGGGTGACTTTGGAGGGTATTTGCCGATGGAGCTGGGTTTGCTCGAACAATCGCGCGCCAGTTTACGTTATTTTGATGAGTTGGGTTGTGAAGTTGTAGAGGTGCTCCCTCATTTCGATATGTCGCAATTATGGAAATCTTGGTTAGCCTTACGGGCGTTTACAACAGGGGGTAATTTATACCCGTTGTACCAAAACCCATCGACTCGTGAGCTTCTCAAGCCGGAGGCCATTTGGGAAATTGAGCAATCCATCCATCTCAAAGCGTCAGAAGTCTATGCTGCGAGCATCATTCGTAGCAACTGGACGAAAGAATTGGACCGCTTACTGCAAATATACGACGTCCTTGTCTTACCAAGTGCCCAAGTATTTGCTTT
>Ga0007809_10000752_pt1 | contig 13579 bp, 24 predicted proteins | sample CryBogCBE02Aug07_FD_60383 | JGI IMG/M metagenome (GOLD analysis project Ga0007809, IMG submission 60383) | Freshwater microbial communities from Crystal Bog, Wisconsin, USA - CBE02Aug07 | ecosystem: Environmental > Aquatic > Freshwater > Lake | place: Crystal Bog, Wisconsin, USA | collected...
AACGCTTGATAGTTATCAACAAGCTTTACATACTCAGGATCTGCACTATTAGTAGTATTAGAAAGAGTTTTACTAAAAAAAGATTTACCTGATCCGGTTGGTGCTTGTACAATAATAAACTTAGCACCAGAATTAACTGCTTCCTCTATCTGTTGTAAACCGGTAACCTGATGTTCTCTAGGTGTATGTTTATCAGGAAAGTAAGTTAGTATTGGTTTGTCTATCTTCATTAATAAGAAGACAAGTATACAGTACTTTATGAAAATTACAAGGCCGAAATCGTCATTACACTATCATAAAACCGACTGTTTTTGACTTTTGTTACTCCTTTAAGAGCTATCAACAGATCAAAGTCATTTTCAGCAAGAGTCTCTAGTTTATAATCGAAGTTTATCTTGTTCAAATCTCCTTCGACAGCATACGGAAACGGTATTTCAAATGTCTCTCTTTTCTTCTCATTAACCAATATAAAGGACATGTAGTTTCCAGATAGTTTGTACAATAAAAGCTTACCACTCTTGTAAGTCTTATGCTTAAAGTTGAAACTAACCTCTCTTTGCAGAAAAGGTTTCATTAAGTTGTCTATTTTGTCGGTCATGCGTGCATGAATGATACTTTTTGTGCTTCTGGCATCTTAGATAAGACCCGGTTAAAATATTCCCAAAACTCATCAGGTGGGGTGGTTCGAATAGCTCTTACTATTTCTACACTCTCTGCTGGAACTAACCTAAAATCTTGCATAAAAATATCCCAGGTCATTACTAATCCCTTTTGTCTGGGGTTAAACTTTAAATGACCTGGAGCTCCGTGAAAGTTCAATGCTGTTCGTCCTGGTATACTATTTAATAGATTGGTATCGTTAGTTGCAAGCATTCTTCTATGATCATTACCGGGTAAAGGTCTACGCCTTATGAACCTAAGCTCTACAGCATGACTGTTTAGTATTTGTTCTAATGTACCCGGTGACATCCATATTACTTAGTAGCAGGAGTTGCTCTACCGAAAATACGTTCTTCGTTAAGAAATACAATGTTCTTTAAACCGTTCATTTTTGCACATTTTAGGCCGAAGTTACTTGGAAAAATAACATGTTCACCAACTTTAGTCTTGCAACGAGGTCCAGCAATGATAACCTTAGCTACACGCCAAGCAGATTGAACCACATTAGCAGGTACGAAAATACCTTCTCTCATGATTTCAGTATTATCTTCATTACAATCTGCAAACTGACACATTAAAAGATCATCCAACAAGGATGTAAGAGTCCAGTCTGTAAGATTCAAGTCTGAACCGAGATAGTTTTCAAGACGTACCAAACCTTTAGTATTGTCTGTTTCTACTTGTTCGTTTGCCTCAAGAGCTTTATGCTGATCGGCACGGCTCATGCCACTTTGCTTAATATCTCTTTCGATTTTATGTTGTAGATTTTTCTTCATTTGGTATTTTTAAGTTAAATTGCTCTATATACTGATTTACCTCTCTTATGGAGATTTCAAGGTTATTAGCTACCTTTCTAACATTCTCATTATTCTTTCTAATGACTTCTTTTTTAGTTTTTTTAATGTAACTGATTCTCTTAAACTTACAACTAGGTATAATAGTTTTTAGAGCAATGTACCAGTCTTTGTTATTTTCATAACATCCCCAGTACCTATTGGTAGTTTCATTAACAATATGAGCAATTGGTGTAGAGTGCATAGAACACCAACGCTGGATAAGAAATGGTTGAAATTCCTTATCCTCGTTAAGGTTGCTTATATCAGATTCCTTAGCTTTATAAAGAATCTTGTTGAGATGATCAAACATTAAACAATAACTTTAGCAGTAGCTACAAAGATATTATCTACCATTTGATAGAACTGCTGATGTACTTGTAGTTGAAACTTTTCTGCATCTGCAGGTGAAAGATTAGTACTAAATGCAAAAGCAGGAGCTTTTTTACCGGCGCTAATATTAATACCTGTGTGTCCAATAGCTACATTATCTTTCGAATACGTAATACTGACAGAAGCTTTACCTTTTTGTTGTACAATACCGCCTTGATTATGCTCTGCATGTACAATCAGGTCATCGCCTTTCATTTCAATAGGCTTTTTAATGTATGTGTGTAAAGTATTAGCGATTGTAGTGTTAAACAAACGCTGAAAACATACTGCACCAAATGGATCTAAGTTAGGTATTTCCCAGCAAAAGTTAATCATAGAATCACTATAGATGTAGTCTTTTTCTAGAGAATCTTCTAGGTCAATAAGGTTTAATGTAACCTCTACAGGGGCTACATAGCTAACAATATTACCCACAGCCAGAGTCTTATCTCTGAAATACTTATAAGCAAAACGCTTGTGAATAAAATCGCCGTTATATATTTTTTGATCTGTAATAATCATAGTAGTATTATAAAATGTATTTTAATATTTTCCATCTCTAGCTTTAACTAAAAACCAGTCTTGACCCAAATTAAACTCTTGTGTAAAGTTTTTTAACCCAGGAGAGGCATGTGTAACAGCAATATTAGTTGTACCTAGCTTTAGTTTAGCCTTATTACATTGTAAACTAAAATCTAAATCATAAAAATGAAACTTAGCTGGGCATGTTTCGTCAAAGCGGATACCAGCTTCGTATACTTTTTTAGGGTTAAATGCTAAAAATAAACCATCTAAAAGAGCAACTCTACCGTTTTTACCGAATGTTGTGTTAAATACGCTATTATTACTAATATCTACATGATTAACACTGCCCTTTAAGTCTTCTTTTGCACACATTAAATGCCATAATGCCGGTGCTTGCAATCTAGGGTTAACACCCCCGGCTAACCCCACTACATCATATTGTTTAAGGGCTTGTCTTAGTTTTTCAATCCAGTTCTTGTCAGTAATGATTACATCATCGTGAGTTAATACTAAAATACAATCTTCATTTTTGTGTGTGTCGATAAAAGAGTTGTAAACTTTAGCTATAGAGATTTTATTATTAAAGGCTCCGTTTACAGTTTTAATACTATCTAAATCTTCACTGTTTACAATAGTGTATTTGCTTCTTTCCTTAAGATTTGAATAGGAAGTAGCAGTTGAACAAAAACCAATATATACGTTCATTAGTCTTGTATAATAGTTTCAACAGGCAGATTAGGAAACTTCTTAGTTAGGCCTGTAGGTGTGACACTTTCTTGTGTAGAACTATCATTAAAAATGTAGATGTTGTTTAGTCTGATATTACTATCGTTAATAAGCTCTGCTAGCTCAAACATACGTTTACGATGCACCTCTGTGTGATCGGAACACACATCACTATGTGCGGTGAACAATAACGCTTCTACTAAGAACTGTTTATCTTCTATTTTTAATTGCTGTAAGCCTTTCATATAGTGCTTACAGTATAAAGGTTTATAAAAATAAATCTACTGATTTATTTAAAAAAATGCAATATAATAGAAGTAATACTACCTATCAATGCTACCCAAATAGCAGTTTGAAAATGCCAGTGAAGCTTGAGCTTATCATTATGTCTTAAAGAGCAGTCATTAAACGCATTATGTAAATCATCAAAATGAGTTGATATTAAATCTCTTTGTTCTTGCAACCTGCTTTCCATCTCCGTTTTGAGATGGTTTATATCGTTTTGTAGAGTTGCTACTTGCTGCATTAAACTTGGGTGACCATTACCGTCACGTACAATTTTACTCAAGACTTGTAAATCTTCTTTTACGTTTACAATATCTCTATTTATATAGTCTATAGCGGTGTTTCTTTCAGGTGTTTTACGAGAAGCCATTCATATACTTAGAATATGAAGTACGGAGATTTATGCTTAAATCTCCCAGCAGGCACTATACAATCGTAATCCTGTATTGCGTAAACAATCCCCTCATTTAAGGATTCGCTGCCTTCAAACTCCGTAGATGAAAAGCATCCTGTGACCGGATTAGCAAATAATGTACTAGCACTTCTGGCTAAGTAAGTTTTCTTGTGTTTGTTATTAAAAGCCCATATAGCATACGTACCTTTAAGAGATTCCATAGCTTCTGATACTTTTATCTTTATTTCTAACATACGCGGTATAATACAACTGTCAGTTCTACCGGTAAAATCTTCGTCTGGAAAATATTCTCTACATAAACTCTCAAAATTACTGATAATACCGTTATGAGCCACTACCCAATCACCATAAATGAACGGGTGATTGTTAATCGCTTCAAACGATTTTGTCTCAACAGTAGGGCCACGGGAATGATACAAAAAATAACGACCGTGAGTGTCTATACCCGGCGGGTTAAAACAGTCTATAGGTTCATTAAAAATACCTTCAGTTTTGTGTATGTGATATTGATCATTAGAGTCTAATGTTAATGCACCTGAACTATAATAACCTCTTGCAAGATTATCTTTGTACAAGTTAAAAGCTTTATCTTTATATTTTGAACCAGCTATGCCGCACATGTTATGTTAAATAGGTTAAAGGTTTGCAATCGTACTGTTCCCATGGTATATTACGTGAATATTTAATAGGGTCAATAGCTTTGTTGTCAATAAAACCTTTAATACGTGCAGCACACGATACACATTCTCCGCAAGCAGGATCAGTACCCTCATAACAGGTGTGTGTTTGTCTGAAGTCTACCTGTAAGTCAATACCAGTTTTAATAACTTCTTCTTTAGAGTAACGCATAAACGGCGCATTAACTTTGATCGTGTTTTTACGATTAAGTCCGTAAATGTCGTTAACTTTATTTAAAAACATTGAGGTGCAGTCCCAATAACCTGAAAAGTCATCAGTTTCTACTGCACCGTAAAATAGATCTTGTGCTCCAATAGATTCAGCCCAACCAGCAGCACTCGTTAATAATAATAGGTTTCTAAAGGGTACATAACTTAAAGGTTGAGCATTACCAACATCATCTTTAGCTTTTGGTATATTTAAGTTAGTATTAGTAAGAGCAGACATAGTGGATATACTTCTAAAGAAATCCATATCTACAATCTTATGTTCTTTAACTTTACAAGCATCTACTTGATACTTTGCACAATCGATTTCTCGAATAATCCGCTGCCCGTAATTGAATGTAATGGCATATACTTCATCGTATTTAAGCTTCTTAGTTACATAGTGAAGTAATATAGAGCTGTCCATTCCACCCGATAATATGACTAATGCTTTTGACATATGGTTATAATAGTATAGTTTAATAGAAATTCAATGAAAAAGTAGTAAATAATGTATATGAAGAATTTGTTCCAAGACGCATTTAATGAATCTTTAGATAAAGAAAGCAACGCTGGTATTATGCATTTGAAAGATGTTGAAGCTAAAAAAGCTGGTAAAGATACATTTAAATTAGGTAATAAAACATTTCCAGTCAAGGAAAAAAAGAAAGTATTGGACAAAGAAGGTGCAGGTGTAATGCATTTTAAGGATCAAAAAGCTAAAGAAGCTGGTAAAGATACTTTTGAATTAGGTGGAAAAACGTTTCCAGTAAAAGAAAGCGATAAAAAATGGATACAAAAAACTGGTGTATCGAAACATAAAGGGGCTTTACATAAAGCATTACATGTACCGCAAGGAGAGAAGATTCCTGCTGATAAATTAAGTAAAGCTTTACATAGCAAAGATTCTCATGTACGACACATGGCACAGTTTGCAAAAAATGTGCAAAAAGAAGAATCAGAGCATATGACTCCAAGTGAAATAAAAAAACGTAATGTCATTTATAAAAATTTACCTAAAAAAGATATTGAAAAGCGTTATGGCAAAGATATTCGCGGAAATATTGCTACTGCAAAAGCATTAGCAGAAAATGCTTATGGTGCAGCTTTAGGCATGGAAGCTAAACCAGCGCATCCACCTGCAGCTAAACCGGCTCCTGCAGCTGAGCCATCTGACGATGAAAAATCTCAAGCAGCGTGGAACAAGTCTTTAAGTCCTAACACAGACCCTGCAGCTTTTGACGCTGCTTCAAACCCTTCTCTCAAACTTGATACAGAAGGTGTTGCTAAAGCACGTGAATGGATCAAGAAGCTTGACGACATGGCAACATTTATTAATGGTGCTGATGATAACAGTTTAAATGCTCAAATTAATGCATTAGAAATGCGCAACTCTATTCCTTTTAAGGGTATTGTTCGTCGTGAAGAAAAACGTATTACTAAGTTAGCTGAAAATCTTCGTGGTCTAGCAGAACTATTCAAAACAGTAGTTACAAGTTCTGGTAAAAAGATTCACGACGCTACAAGCAAAATTACAACTCGTTAAGCAGGGTTTTTAATCTGAGAGTACTGTATTATTCCTCTCATACCTTTGTACGTATTTTGTAATATATTAATGTACTGTACTTCGTCTTGTTTTTGCTTGATGCAAAGTTCGTTAAAATCTTTGTATTGAGCATATTCTTTAGGCCAAATAAATACAGACTCTCCTTTGTCTAGCAACTCTTTTGTAATCTTATAAGAGGTCTTATCTACCCACTGATTATCCAATACATACACTAAATTATGCATAGGGTACGCTTTTTGTATCATTTCAAGCTGCTCTTCTGTAGGATGTATGCCAGCTAAAGCTACACTATTGCGTAAAAACATAGCATCAATAGGTCCTTCTTGTAAGAATATATAATCTATATCTGGAGATACTTTGTCTAGGTTAAACACTCCTTTATCACTGTTAACTTTAGATAGATACTTTGCCTTGTCTTCGTCTTCTTTGTATAGTGCTCTAGATTGATAGGTTGTTATCTTTCCTTCCATATTATAGAACGGAAACACAACTCTGTTTTTATGAATATTGTCAGTTAAGCTAATCCAAAGGCTTTTAGGTTTATTAATGGCGGTGTCTAATCGTCTTTTATTAATAAACTCAAGAGCATCCTGTACTACTTTATTGTTTTTATAAAATGATACCTGATTATTATCAAACAAGTTTATGCTATCGTACGGTAAGGGATTAGGGTTAGCTTTTTTATAAAAATCCGACTTCTTAATAAGTTCTTCTACTGTATCTGAGTATGATCCAGATTGAGCCATTATCTCACTAAAAGAGAGGCCGGTTTGTTCTTTAACAAACTCTAATCCGTTTTTACTTTCACCGCAGTTATGGCAGAACAAGTGATCATCTTCAGGAATATAGAAAAATCTACGTTTTTTACCCGCACTTTTACCTTCATGACAGTATGGACATTCTCCATTGTATGTGTTAGTAGTCTTTTTAAACACAGGCCTCTTCGCATATTGGAAGAACGTCTGTATTACAAAGTTTTGAGGAACGATCATAAAGTAAGTATAGTATATGGGGTACCCGAAAAATAACAAGTACTATCAAGGAATTTATACACCTATTAATAAAGAAAAATATAAAGGTACTAATAATCCTGTATACAGATCAAGCTTGGAAAGAAACTTCTTCTTGTTTTTTGATAAAAGCCCGAACGTGACTGCATGGGTAAGTGAAGGCATAGTGGTGCCTTATTATAGTGGCATTGACAATAAAGTACACAAGTATTATGTAGATTTAATAGCTGCAATAAAACAGCCGGATGGAGTTGTACAAAAATATTTAATCGAACTTAAGCCTTCATCTCAAACTCAACCACCTGTACATTCAGATAGTAAAAAAAGAAGTACAGTATTATACGAACAGTTAATGTGGCACAAAAATCAAGCCAAATGGAAAGCCGCGAGTGAGTACGCGGCTAAAAAAGGAATGAAGTTTGTTGTACTTACTGAAAAGTATTTAAATCAATCTTCCTGACCTTCGTAGTCGTGAGGGTTTTGACTTCCTGTACCACCAATAATTTCTTCAGGTTCTGGTTCCTTGAAACCAGCAAGCTCTTCGCCTGAAGACTTTCTACCTCTAGACCGAAGCTTTTTAACAGCGCCTTGTAGTTTAGCAATCTTGCTAGGATCACCAAGCTTTATACCTCTAGCTGCCATACGAGCTCTAATCGCGTCAGCACCAGCAGCCTTTTTAAGTTCTGCAGGATCGATTTGTGGTTCTAGTTCAGCGTCTCCACCCATCGAAGCATCAGCAACTGCTGCTTTAACTACAGTTGGGTCTAAGTTGTATGGTGTTTCTTCGCTGTTATCAGCTGCTAATCTAGCCATGATTTCTTGTGGGGTTAGGTTAGGATCAGCTTGTAACATGTCTGCTACCGCTTCTTTAGTCCTTAATGTATCAGGAAGCTCTTTATATTTTATACCAGCCGGTTCAGTGGCAGCTGCAGGCGCAGTAGCTGGAGCAGTAGCACCGCCAAGCTTTTTAGCATTAACCATGTTACGTGCTTTGTAGTAAGGTATACCCTGTGCTACAAGCTTTTCGATTTCTGGATTTTTTGGCTTAGCCATCTCTAAATCGAGGGTGTGCTCAGCAATATAGTTAATAGCATCATCAAATTTCATAAGATACAATACTTATTACAATTTAAACTCTTTTTTATCCGGTATACCTAACTTCTTCTTATCGACACCTAGCTGATCTGCTAAGGTTTCAATCTGTTGAAGGTCTTGAGCGATTAAAGAATCTTCCTCTCCGAAGAACTCACACTTTTCATTAATATATAATGCTACTTGTGCAACGCGCTCTAACGGATTTCCGTATAAAGGAATAATAGGTGGACAGTCTTCTCTATCAAAGAAACGTGAACTACCTTGTTCCCAAGCTCTATAGATAGCATCAAATAAAACAGCGATTTCACCACGATAAATAGGATCTATATCCCTATTTTCTTTATATGATAACATTACATCGTTTTCTTTATTAAGAGGTATATAAAATATTACAGAGTAAAACTTTATAGCTTCTTTTACTTGAGCGACACATTTATCAATAAATGCCTCATCAATATCAGAACACCCTTTTTCAAATAACCATAACGAATAAACAAGATTGTCAATAGGTGTACGGTCGAAGATCATCTTCTTTTTACCGTAATTAGCCATAGCTTCATCTACAAGGTAGTTAAGAATAGCTTCTTGAGATTCTTTTGTACCGGTTTTATTAACAGGCAGTTTTTTTTCTTTTATTAAATCCCTATATGTTTTTGCAGGTTTGTTTAGTTGCGGCCACTGTAATATCATATCATCGATAAGTGTAGTCTTACCAATACATTGAGTGCCGATAACGCCTATTTTGCTAAGTTTAGAATGGCTCATTTATTAGAATTTACGATTAATAGTAATATTAGCAACCTCATTCATCATCTTCAGGTGGTTGACCGGTTTCAACATCTACCCAATCAAGAACGCAATTGTCAGGTGGGTTGTAACCTATAGCTTTAACAAAAGCGTTAAACTGCTCTGTTAATTCCTGTAAGTCGGCTTGACCGTCAAATATAATTTCAATTTTACGAGGCACACCGACATTAATATCGTCATTAGTATGTTCTAATGTATATGTGAATTTAATTTCTTGTTTCATATATTATACCATTTCTTCAATAATACCGAGTATTTCTGCCACGATTAGTAATATACCGGTAACCCAGAAAGCACCAAAGCAAAGACAAGTACCTGCAATAATACGAATAATGCTTTTGATAATGCTAATGTTTTTATGTTTTTTAGGATCAGGAATATCGTTCATATATTAAACTTTGAGGGCCTTGTTCCACAGCTGTAAATGCATTCTGTTAGAGAACTTAAAGTTGTACTTTTTACATAAGTCAGCAACGATAGGTCCATTGACAAGTAGTTCTTCTCTACTACCACAGCAAGGCATAATCCATACTTGATCGGAACGCACGCCAACAACAGGGTTATTAAGATAATTTTCTAGTACTTCATTTAGGTCTGATTCTTGTTTAACTACAAATTTAAAACAAGCATCATGTACAGCTAGATAACGTAATACCTCTGGTTTATAGCGTTTATCGGCAGGATCTCCGTTAGTAGATAACTTAGGTGAAGTAGTATATGTTACATGAACACCGAGGCGAGACCATTCTTCATCTGGCATAATAGTACCGTTGGTTTCAAAGTCAACATGCAATCTAGGTCTACCGATATCGTCAGTAGTAAGAGTTCTGCTATAGTTAGCAAAGCTCCAGCGATCTCTAATAAACTTAACGAACTGCAATAAGTTTTTCTGTTGAATAAAAGGTTCACCACCGGTTAACTTAAGTAATGCACCTTCTTTTAAACGTTCATGATAGTCGTTCTTTTCAAATAACTGAGCCACTTCTTCAAACGTCATTTTATTCTTTTTAGACCAGCTAACATAACTATCGCAACCGTTTGGTGAGTCTTCACTCTTAAAACCAATACAGGTTAAGTTACACATAGCCATTCTCATAAACACTGAAGGGTAACCAATGTAACGGCCTTCACCCTCTAAAGTGTAGAACACAAAATCATCTGAAATGAATAAAGTTGTATTGGGATCAATATTAGACATAAAACTATTATATATTAAATTTCGTAAAGTGCACTATTTCCTTCGTGTTCCCAAACTTCTACTTTAGAACACCAACAACGACCGTTAGTTAGACCATCTACATAATCATTTGCTAGTTTATGACATAGTTCAGCAAATCTTTCAATACCCACACCGTCTTCAAGTACCACTAGTTCGATCATCTTACGCTGTTCTAGTTGCTTAAACATGTCTAAGTCAGGGTCTTTTGCCCAAACTACCGTTTTATGATCAAAGTATTCTTCTAAAGTATTTTTAAGCTGCTTAAGAGCGCCGAAGTCTACAACCCAGTTGTTTTGATCTAACATATTACAAGTAAACCAGAACTTGGCTTGTAACCGATAACCATGAATAAAGTGACAATGACTTTGTGCATAAGGCTGTCTAAATGCAGCCGAACCTAACGGAATGACTTTAGTTGATATAAATTTGCCCATAACTTATGGTAAGGGCTTTTATTATAATATCAACTTAAAATTAAGTTTTTTGCATGTCTACTGATCCATTCCTCTAATATTACTGGTCTAATATCTGGTGGTGTAGATATTACGGCATTACTTTCATCGTTAGAATTAAACAAATATCTTTGAATATGGCGCTTTTCATCCATTGTCTCCATATTAATGTATATTGCAGATCTTTTATCTTTTATGATTGTATTACCAGCTAAAATAAAATCTACACTGTTTATTTTAACAAAAATATTAGGTTTGTGGTAAATGGTAAGCAGATTAATGAAGTCTTTCTTATCTTTTGGACATTTAAAATATAAAAAAATAGGCAGATCTTCACTGCTGTATGTTTTATTTTTATATTTTATTATCACACATTTATTTACTTAATATGTAAATATTGACATGCCCGGTATTAAGAAATTTATAAGTATTATTGAAGCTGTGGATTTACCCCCTCCAATCCATTTCGAACCCCCTGCACAAGTACAAAAAGTATCTTCATTTGCAGACTACTACGGTAGTCAGTTTCAAGCAACACCAGATTTTATAAACTACATAAAAAGTGTAGAAAATGGAGTAAAAACCGGTTTTAAACATGGTTTATGGCACCCACACAAAAGCGTAGAGGGTGGTACAAATACCATTGCTTACGGGCATAAACTTCATCCAGGGGATAACTTTTCTAGAGGCTTAACTGATGCTCAAGCTACAGCCTTATTAAAACAAGATATAAATGCAGCCGCTGAAAGAGCTAAGCAAATAACTAACTACAAGTTTGGTAAGGGAGCGTGGGAACGTTTAGATAATACTAAAAAAGAAATGTTAACAGATTTTGCTTTTAATGGTGTATTAGCTAAGTTTCCAAAGTTCTTAGACGGAGTGGTAACAGGTAATACAGCTGAAATTAATGCTCAATATAAACGACATGTTAACGGTAAAGAGTTAACTGGCCGCAATAACGCTTTTGCTAACAGGTATTTAAGTGTTGCCCGCTAATCTGTTCAATATATCTTGAACACCGCCAGTTTGGTCTTTATTTTGTATTGTAACAGTAGTACTTAAAGTCTTAACATCATCTTCACTTAACTGGCCTGGATCGTTTTTAACAGTTAACAAAGCTACACGAGCAGTATTTAAAATATCTGTTTGCCAGTTTCTCATCTCTTGCGGAGTCTTTTGAGGTTCAGGTGTAGGTGTTGGTGCATTCACCGGACCACCATCCTGAGGTAAACCAGCTGCAGGTGCTTGTGCAGCCCCTGGTGTAGCGGTAGGTGGTACATCGCCATCTGCTTCAAGTAAAGTTAAAAATACTTTATTAGCTATTGCGTTAAATCTTTTCATTGTGTGGGTGTTGTAGAACTACCGCTTTGTTGAGATAAAAGGTTCTGAAAATAACTGCTTATTTTTGTTTGGTCTCCAGATTGTTGAGCAGCTTGAAACTCAGGATCTTGCATTAATACCGCTAAAGCTTGTTGTTTAAGATTAGCAGTTGCTGTTTGTACGCCGCTCACCCCTGTTGTTACGCCTGCACCTACAGTGTTAGGATCAGTTACATCTCCTTGACCACCGGAAGCAATGTCTTCTTTCATGGTGGTTTCTAGTATTTTTAAAAATCTGCTTTTTTCTTTAACTTTGCTTAAAATAGCGTCCATATACAATATATTTACGACTTTTTTGTATATTTGCACTTGATTTTTATTGGCAATAAAGTAATATAAAGTGTCGTCGGTTTAAGGAATATACTACATACTGCATAGCAATATGTTAATGGTTTTTGGGACTCAGGAGCAGAGCTCCTTCGTCTCCAGTCTTGTCAGACCTTTTAAACGCTCGCTGACGCTCGCTTAATATTATATGATATATAGAGAGAAATCCGCTCACGGCTTAAACGTTGAAATCAGCGCATCTAACCCGTATTTTGTGCAAAATCGTTTGATTTTGTTAAAGCTATATTTGCTATAATCGATGGAATACCTAAACTCTTTGAGCTCTGTTGTTAATTCCAGGTACTCTGCAGTATTTTTGTCAACTAATGCCGTTTTATATGGTTTGTTGGTAACATAAAGTAGTATTGGGAAACACTTCTTTATTTCTTTTGCAAATGTTAGAATATCCGCATTACACGTTTCTTTATTAATCCAAAATATGGTATTCTTTTTGTGTTCTATATTAGCGTACTCTTTTAATAACGTAGATAGTGTAAAATAGTGTATTAACTTAAGATAGTCTTGTTTTGGTAAACTATCATATGTTGTAATATTGTACTTTAATAGCTCAGCTTTAAACAAACTTTGTACTTCTGATTCTATTATAGAAAAATCAGCTAGATAAAGATTGTAGTTGAGTGGTAGTACCTGCATTATTAGTTATTGTAGCGTTATTTTTTTGTTGTGCAAGCTTATTCAACAATGCATTCGGGGCTCTTCCAATACGGCAGTTTATAATACCGTTGTAGTATCCTTCTTTAAGTAAGACATCATGATCGAACTGTATTTTAGCTTCATAATAAGCTAGTTCAAACTTACTATCACAAAACTTAAGTATTTCAAACTTAAACTTATTCTTGCCAAGCTTTACTATATCTTCATTAACATCATTAGATGATGAAGTATAGGTTTTCCAGTCTGTCTCTACGTCAAAGTGTCTTTTGTTTTTTCTTCCTTTGAGAGGTTTAAGTTTTTTAACGCTTTTAATCTGCTTTTTACCGAAATAGACCTTACCACTGACCA
>Ga0007809_10000754_pt1 | contig 13574 bp, 13 predicted proteins | sample CryBogCBE02Aug07_FD_60383 | JGI IMG/M metagenome (GOLD analysis project Ga0007809, IMG submission 60383) | Freshwater microbial communities from Crystal Bog, Wisconsin, USA - CBE02Aug07 | ecosystem: Environmental > Aquatic > Freshwater > Lake | place: Crystal Bog, Wisconsin, USA | collected...
CCCAAAATGATCATGGCAATCGCCTTGACCAAAGATCCAGAAGCCAACACCACTGCTCCAATCAAACCCAAAATCATCAGGGAGAAATATTCAGCAGGTCCAAACTTAAACGCCAACTCAGTCAAAGGAGGTGCAAAAGCCGCCAAGATCAAGGTGCCCACGCAACCCGCAAAGAATGAACCCAAGCCCGCCGCAGCAAGTGCAGGACCGGCGCGGCCTTTACGGGCCATTTGGTAGCCGTCAATGGTGGTCACCACCGATGAAGCTTCACCAGGCAAGTTCACCAAAATCGCAGTGGTTGAACCACCGTATTGAGCGCCGTAGTAAATACCGGCCAACATGATCAAGGCCGATACGGGAGGAAGCGCATAAGTAGCAGGCAACAGCATCGCAATGGTGGCAACTGGACCAATACCAGGCAACACACCGATCAACGTACCGAGCAAACAGCCAACGAAGGCGTAGAACAAATTGATTGGGGTGACAGCAACGCCAAATCCCAAAGCAAGGTTTGAAAATAAATCCATTTAGTCCGCTCCTTAACCTGTGAAGTACTCTGGCCAAATTGGCATTTGCAATTTGAGCAAGACGATGAAGGCCAAATAACTGATGACCGACAAAATGGTCCCGAGTATTAGCACTTCCTTGATTTTGAATTCATTGCCCGCTTTACTGGCCATGATGGTCAAAGCATAAATGGCAGCAAAGAGGCCTGAAGACTTGAGCCCAATGGAGGGAAGTCCTACCAACAAAACTCCAAAAATAAGATTGGCACCCAATACGAAAATGATAGGCTTCCAAGCAAACGCAGTCACGGGGTCGCCGTCAGGCGTTTCCACGATGAGAGAGTAAAAGAGAACAATGGCCCCCAAAATGGCCATGATCACCCCAAGCAACATGGGGAAGTAACCGGGGCCCATGCGAGCGCTTGTCCCAATCGTATAGGACGTCGCGCCAAAGGCAAATGCCCCACCGATGATCAGGAACATGAGTCCTGAGAAAAAGTCCTTCTGACTCTTGATATTCACGTCTTTTACTCCTAAGAAAGCAATGAAAGGGCGAATTGTGAACCATGGTTCGAAATTCAGCCTAATGGATTTCCCGCGTTTGGGATAATGAAACAGACTAATTATGTAACATAATTAGAAACCTAGTGTTTACCCTTAGTGCAGAGGCTTCAAGACCTTGAGCCATTTTTCAGCAGGCAAGCCGTACTTTTGGGCAATGTATTGTGCACGCTGCATGAGTAACTCACGTCCAAGAGAGGCCTCACCGCGTTGTGCAAGCACCACAGTGTTGCCCTCCTTGGTGGGGCTAAAGGCCCAAAAACCACCGTCGCCAAAGCCGGCTCGAATGGATTCAACACTTTTGTCAAACTGACTATTTTTACCAAATAGGTTAACACTCATCACGCCACCAGGCCTTAAAAGGCTCTTACAGCCTGCATAAAAATCAGCTGTATCGAGCACCGGTGCATTGGCCTTCTCGTCATACAAATCGACTTGCAAGGCGTCCACTTGCCCTCTCCAGTGCTCATGGGCAACCACCTCTTGGGCATCGGCCAAAATAACTTGAAGTTGCTCTGAGTCAGGAGGAAGCTTGAACCACAAGCGGCATGCTGCCACCACTTGGGGATTCAACTCGATCGTCGTGGTCTTTAGTTTGAGCACTTTGGCGCAAAATTTGGTGATGGCACCCGACCCCAATCCCAACTGCATAGTGCAGAGCTCGGGGATGCCCTCACTTTCAAAAAACAATAACCACGCCATCATGCGTTGTACATACTCAAGATGAATTTCATAGGGCTCTTTGATGATCATGGAGCCTTGGACCCACTCACTGCCCAAATGCAAATACCTCACCCCCTGAAACTCAGAGGTGTTCACGTCAGGCAAAGCTGTTTTGGTGCTCTGCGAGTTGCGAGAAACACGGGGTTGCAAAGAGTTGGATTTGGAAAGACTCAAAACAAAATTCCCTATCAAGATGTAAATATAACGAGCCTAACCCAGGCTCACCCCAGGCTCAACTCGGGCACAACCAAGTCTGAATCCTACAGTACAGCCATACGAGGGAACACGCGTCTTACATTGTTGCAACTTTGACGGCTCAACTCCTCCAAGCTCACCCCTTTAATCTCGGCCACCATTTGGGCTATGCGGGGCAACTCTGTGGGACTATTTCGCTTGGGCTTCTCGCCCATGGCTCGCGCGCTGGCCGTGACGTATAACCACTGAGGAGGGATGTCAGGAGAATCGGTCTCCAGCACAATGCTTGTGAGTGGAAGCTCCTTCAACAACCGCCTCAAATGCAAGGCCCGCTCATACGTGAGCGCACCCCCAAAGCCCAAACAAAATCCCATCTCCACGAATTGTTGAGCTTGCACGCTACTGCCATTGAAGGCATGCGCAATGCCCCCAACCGAGCCCACATCTCTGAGACCTTTTAAAAGCGCATCGCTGGAGCGACGAACATGCAAAATCAAGGGCAAGTGGTGTTTTTTAGCCAACGCCAATTGCGCTCTATAAAAGTGCAACTGGCAAGCCCAATCCAAACCAGGCACAAAGCCATCAAGCCCGATTTCACCAAGAGCGACCAAGCGTGGATCTGCAGCACTTTGCGCCAACATCTCTTGCAAGATTGTGAGGTCTTCTTCTTTTGCACCTGGCGTGTACAAAGGATGAATCCCCAACGCGTAGTAATCTCCAAAACGATGTGCCAAGGACTGCACAGCTAAAAAATTGGCCCGTTCTACCGAAGGCAATATGCAGTGGCGAACCCCAAGTTGACGGGCATGATCGCGCACAATCTCACGGTCCAGATCGAACTCACCCGCGTCAAAATGGCAATGGGAATCAATCCATTCCAAGGTACTTTGAGTCATCTCGTTTTGGGTTCCTCAACATCCCCCGCCCCCTCAAGCTTGAGGCGAGAGTGCTCCTGACTTCAAGTAAAGCGTCAGATCGCATGCGCTGGCGAGCTCTTGGTCATGGGTGACCACCACAAACGAAGTGCCCAGACTTTGCGTGCTTTCAAGCATCAGCTCAAACACCTCACGAGCAGTTTGTCGGTCCAAGTTGCCCGTCGGCTCGTCAGCCAACACACAAGCAGGTCTGGTCACCAATGCTCGGGCGATGGCAACGCGCTGGCGCTCGCCCCCCGAGAGTTCTGAGGGCTTGTGCATGATGCGAGAGGACAACCCCAATTGATCTAGCAACTCACAAGCCAGAGCTTTCGCGAGAGGCGCCGATTCACGGCGTATCCAAAGAGGCATGGCCACGTTTTCCCACGCATTGAACTCTGGCAACAAATGATGGAATTGGTACACAAAGCCCAAATATCGGTTTCTAAGTTCACCCAAGGCCCGAGGGCCCAAACCTGACAAACGTTGCCCCATCAATAGCACTTCCCCAGAGTCCATTGCATCCAGTCCTCCCAAGAGGTGAAGTAACGTGCTTTTACCCGAACCCGAAGCCCCGACCACGGCAATACTCTGCCCTCGAGCCAAATCAATATCGACTCCATTGAGGACCGCCACGTCTAGTCCGCCTTGGTTAAATCGACGCCTCAAGTTTTTGCCCTGGAGCACCCAAGGTGTTGGGGTACCTAGTAGATCTTGGGACTGATCTTGGCGATCTTGGCGATCTTGGTCGGGGCGTTGATCGCCTAAGGATGGGCTATTCATAACGTAGTGCCTGAGCTGGGTTGACTCTGGATGCACGCCAACTCGGATAAAGCGTGGCCAAAAGCGACAAGGCCAATGAGATCAGCACGATGGGTGCAATGTCTGCGGCTCGTGGATCACTGGGCATGCTAGAAATGAAGTAAATATCTTTAGGTAAGAAATGAGCTCCCAATAAATGCTCGATGAAGGGCACAATCACATCAATATTAAGAGCCACGCTCAAGCCAATAGCAAAACCTAACAACGTACCTATAAAACCCACCAAAGAGCCTTGAACCACAAAAATCAACATGATGGACAACGGAGACGCACCCAATGTTCTCAAAATGGCAATATCAGCCATTTTGTCAGTCACCGTCATCACCAATGTGCTCACCAAATTGAAAGCGGCAACGGCAACAATCAGCGTGAGGATGATGAACATCATGCGTTTTTCCACCTGTACCGCCGCAAACCAAGATTTGTTTTGCCGAGTCCAGTCGCTCACGGAGTAATCCCCCCCCAAGGAACGCTGAACATCCTGAGCTACGCGCCTAGACGCTTGGGGGTCATCAAGCTTTAAGCGCAATCCCGATGGGGCGCTGAGCCTAAATAGGGTCTTGGCGTCTTCTATGTTGATGAGGACCAAGGAGGCATCAAACTCATAGTGACCGGAATGAAAAAGCCCCATGACTCGCAGTTGTTTCATTCGCGGCAACATGCCCGCGGGTGTCACTTGCCCCCCCGGCGAGACCAGCACCACTGCGTCCCCTTCTCGAACCCCCATCGAGAGCGCCAGCTCGTCTCCAAGAATCACACCAAAACGTCCTGGCAATAAATTTTCTCGCATGGCTTGGGGTAATTGGGTGGCAAACTCAGCAACCCCGGCCTCCAGCTCAGGGTCAATACCCCGCACCATGGCCCCCCTCATGTCCTCAGACTTGACAATCAGTGCCTGCTCACTCACGTAGGGGGCACTGGCCAAAACTTGTGGGAACTTCTTCATCCGGGCCTGAATGTCTTGCCAATTCTCAAGGACGACGTCTTGAGTGGAGGCGATCTCAACGTGGGAAACCACAGAGAGCATGCGGTCCCTGACCTCCTTTTGAAAACCATTCATCACTGAGAGCACAATGATCAAGGCCGCCACCCCCAGCGCAATACCGAGCATGGAAACACCCGAGATGAAGGAGATGAAATTGTTTCGGCGTGAGTCACGCTTGGCTCGCGTGTAACGCCAACCCAAAATCAATTCAAAGGCAATGGTGGAGTTTTTAAACATAAGACTTACACTATATTGTGGCATCGTCTGAACGAGTCTTGATGTTGCACAAAAAATATACCTTCAGAATCCCCCCATCTTTTTAATGAACGCTCACGCCGCACTGAACGCTGAAAAAAGCACTGAAACCACCCTGAGCGTGGTGGTGCAAAGTGCCTTATTGAGTGATCCCTCAGCCCCTCAAAACATCGAGTCCTTACTCAATTGGTTACAAAAGTCCTCCGACTCCTTGAGCCTGAGCCATCTGCGGCGTTGGCTTTCAACCCCATCACTCCAGGGGGAGGCAGCTCGAGTTGAAGCTTCACTTCAAATACACCCCGACTCGGCTTTATCAAGCTGCACAGATAAGGCCTTGGCTCAATGCCTGGGCTTGAACATTGAAGACGGCTTGATGCCGTGGGCATGGCACCACCTCCAAACCCAGTCATTCACCAAAGCTCAGCCGATGGGGGTTACCCCAATGGGAGACCAGCTGAGCCCAATAGAAGACTCGAGCCAAGGTTTCGCCATGGTGAGTTTGTCAAATTGGCATGTAGCATCCGGGCAAGTGATCATGCAGCCTCCTCGCGCCATCACTCAAGCCGAGTCGACACAGGTATTGAACACTTTGCGCCCTTACTTTGTAGGTGACGGCATTGAACTCTTCGAACACACCCCAGGGACCTGGATTGCACGCTCCCCACTTTTCAAAGATCTACCCAGCGCTTGTCTCGAACGGGTGATGGGACAAGACGTCAACCCTTGGTTGATCGGACGAACGGCAAAACCTCATCAGCAAAAAGCCATCCACACGCTCAGAAGACTTCAAAGCGAAGTCCAGATGCTGCTCTACCATCACCCCATCAACGAGACAAACGCATCCCCCCTGAACTCCATTTGGTATAGCGCTACGGGTCAAGCGATTGACGATTGGCCCAAGGCTATTGCAAACCCTTGGAGCCATGAGACGGAGCCTCTCAAAGGAAGCGCCCAAGATAAGCGACTTTGGCTTCAAACGAAAGCCCATACGGCCTTATGGGTTGAGGACTTGAACAATTCACACCTGAACCTTGACCTTTCCTCATGGTGCGAGGCTTTTGAAAAAATTGATGAGGAAATCTTCTCTGAACTCCCGCAGATCAAAGGTGTTAAAAGTGTAGAGGTCGTGTTTTGCGGTCTGAACTACAGCAAACACTGGAAGGTGGTGACTAAAGGTCACGCACCAACCCCAACACACACAACGATTAAAAAGCCCAACGCTTGGTGGAACAACCTCCCCTCATTCACCCGACTGTGGCGCCCCTCCCCACCAGCATCGGGCGTTGCATCCAGTCTTGAAGATTTGCTGATTTAATCTCTCCATGAAACTCACTGCGCGCTCTATTCCAGTCGAGACGGTCCAACACCTTCAATCGTGTGGCGTTCACCCCTTACTCGCTCAACTCTTCGCCTCTAGGGGAGTGCTCCAAATGCATGAGCTTGACATGTCCTTAAAGTCCCTACTTGCCCCCTCGGGGCTCAGTGGCATTGATGCTGCGGCCCAGCGACTAGCCCAATGTATCCGTGAGCAAGAGCACTTGTGCATCGTGGCCGACTATGACTGCGACGGCGCAACCGCCTGTGCAGTAGGCTATTTGGGCTTGAAGTCCTTGGGTGCGAAAAACGTCTCCTTCATCGTGCCAGATCGGGTCAATGACGGCTACGGTTTGACACCGCTCATCGCCCAGCGCGTTCACGCCTTGGGCGCCAAGGTTCTCATGACTGTGGACAACGGAATGGCCAGCTTTACGGGTGTTCAAGTCGCCAATGACCTGGGGCTGGATGTGATCATCACCGATCACCACTTACCGGCCAGCACCAACCCAGCGGCAGACGTGATCGTCAATCCCAATCAAAAAGGTTGCCATTTCGCCAGTAAAAATTTGGCTGGCGTAGGCGTAGTGTTTTATGTCTTGGTCGCTCTAAGAGCCCATCTGCGTGAATTAGGCCATTTTGAGAACTCTAAAACCCCTGAACCCAAATTGGACACCTTACTGCCCTTGGTCGCTTTGGGCACAGTGGCCGATGTGGTGGTGCTGGATGCCAACAATAGGCGACTGGTCGAGCAAGGGCTCATAAGAATGCGCCAAGGCTTCATGCCCGAGGGGATGAAAGCTTTATTGGCAGTCGCAGGCAAGGAGCCCTCTACGCTTAGCGCACAAGATTTGGGGTTTATCTTAGGACCCCGAATCAATGCGGCTGGGAGATTGTCTGACATGAGTCAAGGCATTGAGTGCTTGATCACTCAAGATAAGCAACAAGCGCTTGCCTTGGCTCAAACACTGGAGGACATCAATCAAAGCCGCAAAGGCATTGAAGTCGATATGAAAGAGCAAGCCCTTGAGTTGGCCGCCTCAATGATGGACGATACTGACTCGCCCCCGCCAGCTTTGTGTTTATTTGACCCCGATTTCCATGAAGGGGTGGTCGGACTGGTCGCCTCAAGAATGAAAGACCTCTACCATCGCCCTACCTTTGTGTTTGCACAAAGCCAAAGCGCTGGAAAGGAGCACTTACTAAAGGGCTCCGGGCGTTCGATCCCAGGATTTCATCTTCGTGATGCACTGGATTTGATGAGCAAAAAGTATCCCGACCTGATCGTGCAATTTGGCGGTCACGCCATGGCAGCGGGCTGCACCATTGAAGAGGATCAACTGGCCACGTTTGAGATTGCGTTTCAAAACATTGCAGAAAAACTTCTGGATTCGCAGTCCCTCCAAATGGAGTTGCTTTGCGATGGAAGCCTAGGCGCTGAGCACTGCACCCCCACAGTGGCCGAACTCATCAAGTCCACCGTCTGGGGCCAGGGCTTTACACCCCCGGTCTTTATTGATGACTTCACGGTCTTGTCGCAAAAAATTGTCGGTCAAAAACACCTCTCTTTGTCACTCAAACTGGGCCAGCAAGAGGTGTCTGGGATTTGGTTTGGCCGAACCGAGGCACTGGCACGCCAAGCCCGATTGGCGTACCGGCTTGAGATCGATGAGTGGAGAGGACAGAAAAAACTCAAAATCATGGTTCAAGCCCACTCTCCAAATTGAAGTGACCTTTGACTTTTTGATGGACACTCCCTTAAAGGCTCAATATCCCGAATTGACTGTGGTTTTATAATAAAGCCGATTAGAATCAAGGTGTGAAATCATCCATTCTCAATGCCGACTTGCATTGCCACTCCGTGGTCTCGGACGGTACGCTTACGCCCGAAGCCTTGGCGCTTAGAGCCCAACAAAACGGTGTGGAGTTGTGGGCGCTGACGGATCACGACGAAATTGGCGGTCAATTTGCGGCACAAGCTGCAGCCAAGTCCATCGGACTGTCCTATCTCACAGGAGTCGAGATCTCGGTGAGTTTCGCGAGCAAAACAGTGCACATCGTGGGACTGGGCTTTGATCCCGAGAATGCACAACTGAAATCGGGTCTCCAAGCGACACGTGGCGGTCGGGAAGAACGTGCCAAAGAGATGTCCCAACAATTGGAACGGGTGGGTATAGCCAATGCCTTTGAAGGTGCATTGCAATACGCTGGAAACCCTGACCTCATCTCTCGCACCCACTTTGCCCGCCACTTGGTTCAAACCGGGGTGTGTCAAGATACCAATGAAGTGTTTCGAAGGTTTTTGACTCCTGGCCACCCTGGTTTTGTTGAACACCGCTGGGCAAGCTTATCTGATGCCGTGATGTGGATCCGGCAAGCCCGGGGCGTTGCAGTGATTGCTCACCCGGGACGCTATGGCTTTACCCCCAACGAAGAATTTGCGCTCTTTAACGAATTCAAAGCGCATGGGGGCCAAGCCGTCGAAGTGGTCACCGGGTCTCACACTCCAGACGAATACGTTGAGTACGCCGGTATGGCCAAAGAATTTGACCTCGCCGCTTCTAGAGGGAGTGATTTTCACTCTCCCAGCGAAAGCCGAATTGACTTGGGCTCATTGCCTTGGTTACCGGGTGAGTTGACACCGGTGTGGGAATTATTGGAAGACAGGGTGCTGTGAGCGAGCTTGTAACCCCTGGGCTTAGACAAAGGCGCGCTGAAAAAAGTCAACATGGTCTCTCCAACTCCATGACTCGGCTTAGCCCACGATGATGAGCGCCAAGGCACAAAGCATCGGTTTTACGCTCCTGGCCATGGGTTGCATTGCGGTGCTTGATACCACCAACAAAGTCACATTTGCCACAGTACCTCTTTTGATGGTCTTGTGGTTCAGGTATATCTTTCAGGCCTTGGCCACCACTGGCTTTGTGTTGTCTAGCGAGGGGGTCGATCGCTTGACAACACAACAACCCCTCTTACAACTGCTACGGGGTCTTTTGCTTTTTGGCTGCAGTTATTTGGGCTTTAAAAGTTTAGAGCACATTGCTGTGGCGGAGTTCACTGCTATTGCCATGCTCACGCCTTTACTGGTGACGGTGTTGGCGAGAGTTGTAATGAAAGAGCATGTGAGTGGTTTGCGTTGGCTCTTCATTGTGGGCGCACTTTTGGGAGCCTTGGTCATTGTCCGCCCCGGCGGTGGTATTCCTGCCCACGCCACCCTCTATCCTTTGTCCATGGTCTTGACCTACGCCAGCTTTCAAATTCTCACCAGCCATATGGCCAAAACAGAACACCCCTTGACCATGCATTTGTACACGGGTTGGGTCGGAACGGTCTTTGCCAGCATATTGGTGGTGGGTTGGTGGACCACCGATTTGGCAGCATTGGACTGGGCCAAACTGTGTTTGGTAGGTCTGTCTGGCACCTTGGGTCACTATTTGCTGATCTTGGCTTATGCACGAGCACCCGCCTCAACCATCACACCCTATCTCTACAGTGCTATTGCTTTTGCAACCCTTTTGGGCTGGGTTGTTTTTGACCATGTGCCTGATGCTTGGGCCAGTGCGGGTATTGGACTCATTGCTATTTGTGGTGTCGCCTCTGCCTATGTGGCACAACACGCGTCAAAACAAACCCAAGATTTGAAACCACAACCGCAGCACAAAAAAGAGGAGCATCATGCTTGAAAACGGGTTGACCTTAAGCCATTTCAAACGCTGCATCTCATGGGTCACCAACGCGGCTCGGACCTGGTGTTGGGTCATCCTCACCACCTGGGTTTTTTGCGCCCATACCCAAGCCTCAGCACAAACCAGCCCTCCAAGCGAGAGGATGACCTGGCCAGATAAGCCAGTTCATATCGTGGTGCCCTTTGCACCCGGTGGTGGAACAGACTATGTGGCCCGGATCACCGCCAAAAAATTAGCCGAACAATATGGTCAGCCTTTTTTAATTGAGAACAAACCTGGCGCTGGAGGGACTACGGGGAGTGACTTGGTGGCCAAATCCAAGCCTGATGGGTATACCTGGGCCGTGGTGAGTGCTAGCCACACGATCAATCCCAATTTATACCGCAGCTTGCCCTACAACACCTTAAGAGATTTTGAGGCTGTGAGTTGCTTGGTGAGTGGACCCGCGCTATTGGTGGTCAACCCAGAGATTCATGCTCAAAACGTGCGCGAGCTCATTGCCTTGGCCAAGGCCCGGCCTGGGGCATTGTCGTTTGCATCCTCTGGCAACGGCTCACCTCCGCACCTGGGAGGCGAGCTCTTTATGGCCATGGCTGGCGTAGAAATGGTTCACATCCCCTACAAAGGCAATGGTCCAGCCTACAACGATTTGATGGGATCGCAAGTGAGCTTAATGTTCCCCAACATTGCCACCGTTTTACCCTTTGTTCGAGCCGGTAAGCTCAAAGCCCTGGCCATCACCTCCAAGCAACGAAGCTCCATCGCGCCCGAAATCCCAACCGTCTCCGAGTCCGGCTTGCCGGGTTTTGAGCTCAATTCTTGGTTTGGACTACTTGCCCCCAAGGGCACCTCTAAAAGGCTAGTGCAGCAACTCCAAGAGGACATTGCACACATTTACAAAGACGAGCAATTCCGTCGTCAATTGCTCTCTCAAGGGGTGGAGCCTTTGGCCAATACCCCTGAGGAATTTGAGGTGCAAATTAGAAAAGAAATTGACTATTGGTCCAACTTATTTAAAACCCAGCACCTTCAAGCCGAACCTTAAGCTCTAAACCCACCCCAGCCAACGGCGAAGTCCCTGCCCCATCACCATCTCCAAGTCCTCGCCTTTTAGCCACGGCAATTGGGTGGTAAAGAGCTCAACACACTCAAGGTAGCTACTGGTGAGTCTAGACAAGTCCGAACCCCAAAACATGCGTTCAGGCCCAAACGCCTCAAAAGCTTGCTTGATATAGGCGTGCAGAGGCTTAAAGGGCCATGGCGCTTGGGTGTAGCAAGGCAGTGAACTGCATTTGACAGCCACGTTGTCAAATGCAGCCAGGGTCAATAGTTTCTCAAAGCCATCGAACGCCACCTCATCTTTGGTGCCCGGCAAGAGTGCAAAGTGATCCAAGGTGAGCTTTAAGCCCGGGTGTTGTTGTGCAATCTCTCCCGCCAAGTGAATGATCTTAAAGGGACACGTCATCATGATGGGTACGCCGTGTTTTTCTGCAAGAGGCCACAACCAGTTCAAGTGACCCTCGGTCAGTAAGTGCTCAAAAGAGGGGCGGTGAAATGTGAAACGAAGTCCCAATTGACCCGGAGTGTCTCTCCAAGTTCTGATGCGTTCAGGACTTCTAGGGTCCAGGGGGTCGAGCCGGCCCATGACGGCATAACGCTCAGGGTAAGCCTGTGCAGCGGCCAACACCACATCATTGCGCTCACCCTCCCAAGAGGGGGGCACCAAGATCGCACGGGACACGCCAGCCTCTTGCATCTCTAGCCACAGACTCTCGGCTGTGATGGGCTCTGGGCGGTGGGGTTGATGACGGGCTGGCCAAGGACGCTCGGGGGTACTGGCGGCCCAGATGTGCACTTGAGAGTCAACGATGTCTAAATTCATGGAGAGAAGCTCTTTTCATTAAAACGTGTAAAAGTGATGTGATGGATAAGTGAAGTAGTGGAGTAGGATAGAACCATTGTCCATCCATTTAAAACATCTTGCACTCCATCTCTACCCAATTTCATAACCCCATCCAAGTTCATTGACCATGGAAGTTTTTTCTGCCCTTTTTTGGATCGCCTGCCTCATTGTGCTCATGCCCTTGATTGTGGGCCTATTGATCATTGGCTCACAAAAGCCCGTGCACCTGATTCATAAAGAATCTGGCTTGGTCAAAAAGGGTTACTTGGGATACAGCTGGAGTTACTTGTTTTTTGGCTGGTTTGTGCCTATTTTTAGAGGCGAATTGGGAGTTGGCTTATTGCATTTGGCCATTACCCTGTTCTCAGCGGGCTTATCCCAACTCATCTTTCCCTTCATCTACAACCGTCAACACATGACCCGGTTACTGCTGAGCGGCTGGCAGCTCGATACTCAAGATCCCCGTTATGAATGGGCCAAGATCAAATTGAATATTCCGTACTGATGGCCCATTGAAGTGCCTTGAGTGGCTTCACACTTCTTCAATACAACCTGCAAACCCTTGGCCTGAGCAGCTCGTGGTTTGCAGTTTCAAGCTCAAAAGTTTAGAACTTATAGCCCACGCGAAGTACGTACTCTGTGGGGTTAATGGTCAATGAGCCCGTGGTGGTCGTACCTGTGCCCACAAAAGTGGCATTGGTCTTCAAGGGAACGTAGCTCACGGAGCCGTTGATGGACCACTTCTCATTCAAACGATAGATACCGCCCACGGTGTACAAGGGTGCCACGCTGGAGCTGAGAGAAGAGGATGTTCCGCCCAGACCATTGACCAAGGGGTCAGAGGTGTTCACACCCACAGAGGTAAAAGAAGTGGGGGTGAAGCCCAACCCCACATAAGGCCTAAAGAGGTCTTGGGGTGTTTGGAAAAAATACTTACCCACAAATGAGGGGTAGAGTGCTTTGGCTGAGGCAGCACCAGGATGGGCACCCGAGGTGAGTTGAACATCGACCGTCATTTTGGGTGGAATACCAATGGTGGCCTCCAGCCCAAGGTTGTCCGTGAACATGTGCAATACACCCAAGGTCTGCGTGGTGGTGCTGCCAATTGAGGCCTTCGCGCCATTGAGTGCAGGTGTGAAAACAGGCGATGCTGGTCCCACAGAAGTCAATGGACTGATGGAAGCGCTGGGGTTGATCGAGGCAAAGCCGACATTCAAAATCCAGTCGCCTGCGCTTTGTGCTTGGGCGCCAGTGATTGCGGCAAGACTCAAGGCGAGGGCGAGCGTGTTTCGCGCGAAATGGTGATTGGCCATGGGTGATTTTTTCATGAAGTACTCCTTTTTTGAGCCTCAGATGCTATCAGACCCAACCTACCAATTCAGTTCAATAGAGAGGGGGTTTTTACTAGTGTGATCTTTTTGTGTCGAAACCCTATAGCTTCGAAGTGACTTGCTTAAGAGAGACTTGGAGACAAAAAACCGACGGGCTTTGGGCGGGAGGGGTAAAACCTACTCATACAATCAAGGCCTTTCATTTTTCAAACACACGGAGTTTTATTCATGCCTTTTGCAACCCTCAATGGCCTTCAAGTCCATTACGATATCCAAGGCTCTGGCCCAGCGTTGTTGATGTTTGCACCCGGTGGCTGGAGATCGGTGATGTCTCGCTGGACAGCAGCCGGGGGAAAAGAAGCTTGGAAGGAAATGGACG
>Ga0007809_10000759_pt1 | contig 13534 bp, 8 predicted proteins | sample CryBogCBE02Aug07_FD_60383 | JGI IMG/M metagenome (GOLD analysis project Ga0007809, IMG submission 60383) | Freshwater microbial communities from Crystal Bog, Wisconsin, USA - CBE02Aug07 | ecosystem: Environmental > Aquatic > Freshwater > Lake | place: Crystal Bog, Wisconsin, USA | collected...
CGTTTTATCCTCACTGGCAACTATTTACATCGTATTATCCAACCGATTCAGTCTCGATGCCAAGTTTTCACTGATTTTACTCCTCCTATTGGAGAATATGCTAAACGAATAAAGTATATACTACAGCAAGAAAAAATAGCTATTGAAGCTGGTCAAGTAGAACGTATCAAAGAAGTTATTCGTTATTACTATCCGGATTTACGTAGAATTATTAACTACATACAACGCAGCGTTATTGATAATAAGCTCGTTATACAAGACGTTATTAATAACGAGGGATTCGCCCAAGATATCCTTAGTAAAATTGAAGATAAAGAAGATTTAATGTCTATACGTAAGTTCGTTATAGAATCAGAACAATCCTTTGGTAATGATTACCCAAAGTTAATGAAAGATTTGTTTAATTCTGTTTATAGAAGCTCAATGAAGGAGGATAAAAAAAGACTTGCATTGCTGCAAGTCTCTGAATATCTGTATCGATCAGCTTTAGTAATGGATCAAGAAATCAATTTTTTTAGCTGTCTTATTGCTTTAAGTCAATTATAAAGCAGAAGTTTGTTCTGGGTCTTTAGCGTTGTTATCTTGAGCTACTGGATCGTTAGTTGGCATTGCTGCATCTTCTTCCATTCTCCAGCATTCTTCTTTAACGGAGCCATCTTCACCCCAGCACTCATCAACTAATCTATCATCTTCCATGTTCCAGCATTCATCTTTAACATGGTGCTTGAGATCTGATTCGTCGTAAACTTCTTCCTCTTCTTCTAAACAAGTACAAGGATTGGTATGGCACTTAGGGCATGGTGCTTCCATATCACCAGCTACCATAGCTGATTCTTCTTCTTCCTTTTTGCACTGACATACATCCATACCGCAAATAGGGCAAACATTTTCTTCTACTGGAGTTGAGTCTTCTTCTGTGCGTTCGTCTTCAGCATTATCTTCACGTAAAATGTGTATATAAAGATTATTTAAAGCTTCTTCTGATTCTTTTAATGTTTTTGGTTTTAATTTGTTCTTTGGTAATGGTTGATATTTTGTAGATGGCTTTGTGTCATCGTACTCATTTGCACCAACAGCAGGTTTTTTATTCTTTACTGCTAAATCGTAATCGCCTTTTTTAACCCAATTTTCTTCGTGACCCAAATGATTTTGTTCTTTCGTTTCTTCTGTGTCTGGGTTAGATTTCCATTTACCAGCTTTTTGATATTGTCCGCTTGGACGTTTATTATTATTGGAAACAGGAGCAAGATTGACACCAGTGTCAATTACTTCAAGTAGCTCAATTGGAACTGTAACTAAACCACCAAAGTTACCTGGTGATTTTTCTTGATAAAGATCAGCATGTGTAGCAGGTAGGTTGAGATGCCCTAAAGAACCGTATTGATTGTTAGGTGTGTGTAAACGACCCACACGTAAATTGTAGCCAGATTTTTCTGCACCCTCTAAGTGTGCTTTAGCTGAATCGCTTAGATTTTTATAACAATCTAAGGATTTGAAATCGGATTTAAGCTTTACTACGTCACCCTCTAAAAAACCAGCACCTTGTTTGTAGCGGTTATAGATAGTTTCATAGAGAGGGATAAACTTACTGTTCTTCATAAAATGTATATTATTACTTATGTTTTTATACTCTATTCCTAAGTAATTACATGCCATCGATCAGTTTTAACGGTCTACAAAAGGTAGTTACTACAAATAACTATACTTTTTCTGATGTTCATTTAGATTTTAACAATCCGATACAAAAAGATGTAGCTTTAGATTATGATGGTAGTGCTATAGTTAATTCGTTAATAAACCTGTTTAATACCATGCCTGGCCAGGATTTATTAAATCCAGAGTATGGATTAAATTTAGTTCAATTTGTTTTTCAACCAGCTACGGATACGACCGCTTACTTGATAGGTAAAACTATTATGGAGAACGTTACCGTTTTTGAACCAAGAGTAGCGGTTAAAAATATGGATATAAAAGTTAATACAGACGAGCAAACCTTTACTATTACATTAAGTATCGTAATCCCATCGTTAAACGCTCAAATTAATTTACCTGGTGTATTAACGAAAAATGGATTTTCTTTACTAACATAAAATGAATACAGCCTCTGATAATCAAAGTTTAAATATATCGCCAAACGAATACGTTGCGTTTGATGCACTATCGTTGAAGTCGTTTATTACTAATCGTTTGAATCAGAGCGGTATTTTTACTGATCAAAATTACGAAGGTTCTAATATTACTGCTATAAACAATATTATAGCTTATGCCTTCCACGTACTACTTTACTATCAAAATCAAACAGCTACAGAATCTTCATTTAGTGAAGCACAGCTTTATGAAAACATGAACAAGATCGTAAAGATCTTAAATTATGCCCCTGTTGGAGCGCAAACATCTACTTTATCGTTTTCAATTTCTGCTACTTCTGATTTAGCACCAGGCTACTACACAATACCTCGTTATACGTTTATAAGGGCTGGTAACAATTCATATTCTTTTAACCAAGACGTAACGTTCACTAAGACTATTACAGGTACTGAAAACTTGACAACTATAAGCAATCAATATCTTTTATATCAAGGTAGCTATATAGAGTACCCTCTTTACACTGCCCGTGGTGAAGCAAATGAAGCTGTGTATTTGGTTCCTGGTACTAACGTTATTGTTGATCATTTCAATATTGATGTTTATGTTAAAAACGTTTACACAGGTAAATGGACACAATGGAAGAAAACAGAAAGCCTATATTTACAAAATGCTACAGATACTGTTTATGAAGGGAGATTAAACAGCAATAAGAATTACGAATTTAAGTTCGGAGATAATATTAATGGTTTACAATTAAATGCAGGTGATGTAGTGGCTATATACTACTTACAATCTGCTGGCGCAAACGGTCAAGTTGGTACCGGAGCCATAACCGGTCAAAATGCTGCTGTTTATACAACTCAACAATTTTCAGTTGTACAGCCTGATGTTACAAGTAGCGATTTAGTACTGTTAGATGATGTAAACATATTAAATTTACAGTTTGATAATACAAACATATCAACAACATTTACAGACATAGAAAGTGTAGATAGTATACGTGCAAACGCTCCTGCTACATTTAGATCTCAGTATAGAGTAGTTACAACTGCTGATTACAAATCTTTTATTACTAATAACTTTGCAAACATTATTAATGATGTTGCGATTTTAAGCAATAATGATTATGTTAATAGTCATTTACAGTATCTTTACAATATAGGGTTAACCAACCCGGGTGTAGATTACAGAGTGCTATACAATCAAATGGCGTTTGCTGACGCAAGTAACTTTAATAATGTATACGTTTACGTGTTACCTAAAGCTACTACATTGTTAACTAACAATTATATAAACTATTTAACACCCGCTCAAAAACAATTAATCACATCTACTATTAAAGATAAAAAGACTCTTACATCTGAAGTAATTGTAATGGATCCGGTGTATTTAGCTGTAACAGTAGGTACAGGTATTGGTAATGAAGTTTCTACAAATGATATTGCAAATTCGAGCTTAGTAGTTACATTGCAAAGAGGTGCACAAACACCTCCAAGCGTAATACAAAGCAATATACAGGCTATATTTACAAATTATTTTAACCCAGCAAATTCAAAGTTAGGCGCTACTATTGATGTCACCTCTATTACTGGTGATATATTAGCACTACCAGATGTACAGTCTGTATCCACAGTAAATGATACGGAAACAGTTAATGGTGTTTCCTTTATAGTATACAATCCTTCTTACCCAGATAATGATATAAGCTTTACTTCTAAACCATTAACAGTATTACCATTTCAGGCAGTGTATTTGAGTGATATTACTGAATTACTTTCGCGTGTGGTAATACAACAACAAGCATCACAAAATGCCGCGATAGTAAACTTCTAATATGGCCCTAACACCTTTAAGTGCATTTTATGGAATAACGGTGAGTGGGCTTACAGCTGCCCCTCTTAGCGGCTTTACTTTAGCTACCCCGTTTACATGTGCACTATCTGCACAACCTGGTGTTACTCAAGCAGCAATTACTACGGATTATAATTTAATTTGGTGGTTTGGTGACGGCACATCCAGTACAGATTTTAATCCAACACATATATACAGTTGGCCAGGGGTTTACGAAGTTAAACTTGGTGTATTTAATAATGATACAACACCTATAGTGCGTCAGACGTATTCAGTGACAGTTACTGCTAATAACTTTATACAAGATAATTTAGTATGGGATTATAGTACGTGGCCAGATCTAAGCGGTACGCAATATAAATCTGGGGGATGTTTCCATGGTTATCAATCTTGTTATTCAGGCACTGTAGATCGTGGGCCTATACCCCTTACTGTAAATTATCAAACAAGCATATTAGATAATAGTACACTAAATTTTTCTTTTTATTCTGATAATTCCCTTTCTCAACCTTATACAGAAATACCTACAAGTCAGATATCTACTTTACGTCCAAGTTGGAGATTTACTTCAGCCTCTGCTACTAACTTAGCTGATGAAACTGTACTAACCAAATATAATCCAGTTAGTAGTGTACCGGTAATAATAGACTCTCAAGGACATCTTTCTTCTACAGGTACTTTAGTTGGGTTGTCTGGTACATTTGATATATTCTATGTAGATGATATTCCTTCGATGGTAACTAATGGAGTCACTCTATCTGCTCACCCAACTACATTATGGGTTACATTAGATACTTCAGATGTAGAAAACGTATTCGAATCTACACCTTCATATTCAAATTCTTTAGTTAGTTTATCGTCATACTACTACACACAAAGTTTTGTACCAGATCATTTAGACTTTACACTTAATGGTAGTTTACCATTTAATAATGTATACTGGCCTGGGGTAGAGAGTAGATTTGTTGTTTCAATTAACAGCCCTGTATTATCAACTACTTCATTCCTCTCAGACGTACCTTTATTAAACTACCCTATTACCCGTGGTCTTACTAATTTGTATGTACAGGCTTCAGCGTATTCAGGTGTACAAAACAACGTTATATTTAATATGAGTACTAACCCTGTAACAGGTACTCTTTCTAATGTAGGCTTTGTACGTCGGGATAGTTTAGGCAGAGACACAGGCGGTTATAGTATAAACACATTTACGCCTTACTTTACTGGTGGAGCTGTATTAAATGGTACATCTTCCATTATATATGTTAATGATTTAGTACCGAGTCTTTCGGCTGGTTATAACCCTACTCGAATACCAATACCGTCAATTACTATTAATGATAAAACAATTAACGGTGCAAGTAGCGTATTCAATTCTATAGACTTTAACTCAACATATTTCACTCGTAAGTTTGGCGGTGGTTTTGATTTTGGTGCACAGCTACAAACATATGCTCTACAGCCCACTATAGCTCAAAACACTAACCTATTTAAATACTTAACAGCAGCTGCAGGTACAAGTGCTACCAATGACGATACATATGGTGGTGTTGTATATGAAAAAATTAGTAATTTTGTTTCAAACATTTCCGATCCTTCTACAGCTAATGTTAATGCATTTTATTCTCTTGCACAATCCCTAAGCACTGCATTAGACAATTACAATTACGGATACAACATACCACCAGGTTTGAGTAGAGTGGTTGACTTATATTCTACACAACAGAGTGTGGTGTGGGGCGCTAACAATCAAGATGCACGTAACTTTTCTCTAAGCGGTGGGTTAGTAAACTTAGGCGGTATATTAACAGAGTATAACATTAGAAACACTACAGTGTCTGCAGGCCAGTTAATAGTGGCTAACGATTTATTTAATTCTCAGTATTTTGAGTTATTAGAAGTACCTAAAATTACTTCTTATGCTTCTATTACCGCTCGTGGGTTACAAAATTATTTTGCTCCAGCAAGTTCGTTAGCTTTCCCGCTAACAACATACCCACTAAGCGGGTTTTTCGGTTGGGGATTAAAAACACCCGTTCAATACAATTACCGGTTTTTTGTATATAATTCTACAGTTAATGGACAACAGGTAGAAGGTTTAGTGAATTGGTCTGATCCTTACACGACGCTTTCAGTACTGTCTGGTGCGAATCATGCAGATTGGGTAAAAGACGAAGGCATCTTAGAAAACATATTTAACTACTATATACATAAAGGATTGGGATTAATAAATTAATAATATGCCTGTTTTTAATACAATAAACACTTTAACAAATTCTACTACAGTATTAAGTGGTGGAGATTCTACTCAACCATATTCTTATCAAGATTGGTTAGCACGTAATAGTAGTGTTTCACCGAGTGATGCTTATAATCAATACAATGCTTATGTTACAGGGTGGTACGTTAATAAAGGTCTTTCTAATGCAGTGTCTGTCGACTTTGTTAAACAGTACTATGTAAACTTTTTAGAAACATTAGGTATTACCGCCCGCAATAAACAAGAAGAGTATTTTTTTAAAAATGTAGATACAGGCAACGATTTAAGTTTACAAGCAACTATAGTAGGTTATGCACGCAGGTTAAAAGATATTGCTGTATATCTTTCTAATAAACGCAATCATGTAGTTTATACTAAACTTAAAAGCAATTTAACGGGTACAAGTATTTCGTTAGAACGTATGTTTTATAACTACATACTAACAGCCTTTACACAAAAAACTACACCAGATGGTATTATAACAACCAGTTTTACTATTACCAGTCCGGATATTTTAAGCTCTTTACCTCAATTAAATAGTGTATCAAGTAATTTTAGAGTAGAGGTACAAGAACTATATGATACCTCGAATTACTTTGATAGAGACCCATCTGTATCGATAAATACTTATACTACAGTTACATCCGGTACTTCAGAAGCTCTTTATAATGCTGGTGTTTATAGTATTCCAGAAGAGTATTTGATTGCACAGGTTGTAGCTGCAGCTGCACAAGCAAATTCACTTTCAATGGCAACAACGCTACCAACATATTGGACTTTTATATCAGATGGTGTTACTACAACGTACACTTTAAATGGTATTACCTCTTCCCGTGCAAGTGACTATCAGGTCACTGTAGATGGTGTTACACAAACACCTGATAGTTCTTATACTATTAGTTTAACCAACCAAACAATTACATTCAGTGAACCACCCCCTGCAGGTAATACATTATTAATTGTAATACGTTACTAATATGTCTATAATTAAAGTTAACACAAATATGGTAAATCAAGCCGGGGGGCTTGGTACTTCTGGCTATAGCGGTATTTCTGGTTATAGTGGTAATGCTTCTGGTTATAGCGGTTATTCAGGCTATTCTGGTGCTAATGGTGCTTCAGGTTATTCCGGAGCAACTATATCAGGCTGGTCTGGTTATAGTGGTTACTCCGGTTCCGGTATTTCAGGTTATAGTGGTCAAGCAGGTGCAGCTGCCTCTTCTGGTTATTCCGGTTATAGTGGCTCTCAAGGTACAAGTGGTTACTCTGGTGCTTCAGGTTATTCTGGTATATCTGGATTTAGTGGTGCGATAGGCTCTTCTGGTTATAGTGGTATTTCTGGACGTTCTGGTTACAGTGGTATATCTGGTTATTCTGGTGTAAGTGGTTTTAGCGGTAGTGGTGTGTCAGGTTATTCCGGAGAAATTGGTTTATCTGGGTTTAGTGGTTATTCAGGTATAGGGGGTCGTAGTGGCCATAGCGGGTGGTCCGGTATTTCTGGTTGGTCAGGTTATTCTGGTTACTCAGGTACAAGCGGTTATAGTGGCTCGGGTATATCTGGATGGTCTGGTATAAGCGGTTTTTCAGGAGCAAGCGGCTTATCTGGTTTCTCTGGTATGTCAGGTGCGTCAGGTTATTCTGGTTTCTCTGGTACTTCTGGTTTTTCTGGTGCATCAGGTTTTAGCGGTTATTCAGGATCTGGTACTTCTGGTTTTTCTGGTATATCAGGTTTTAGTGGTACATCAGGTTTTAGCGGTATAAGCGGTTTTAGTGGTATTGGTACCTCTGGTTATTCTGGTTACTCTGGAACATCAGGCTTTAGTGGTACTTCGGGTTTTAGTGGTGTGTCAGGGTATTCGGGTACGTTAGGTATATCTGGTTATAGTGGTGTGTCAGGGTTTAGTGGTGTATCAGGTTATTCAGGTATATCTGGCACATCAGGTACAAGAGGCACAGTGTGGTATACAGGTAATACTAACCCGCTAAATACTATTCCAGGCCTGCAAGATATGGATATGTATTTCCAGAATGTAGATAATACAGTCTGGAAATACGGTGCTGGTACAGGTACTTGGTATCTTTTATCGAATATTACCGGTCAATCAGGTTTTAGTGGCGTTTCCGGCTTTAGCGGTACATCAGGTTGGTCCGGCTATAGTGGTATAGGTATATCAGGTTATTCTGGTGTTAGTGGTACATCTGGTTACAGTGGTTCTGGTATCTCTGGTTATTCTGGTTATTCCGGTATAAGCGGTGCAACAGGTGCTGCATCTGCTTCTGGTTATTCTGGTACGTCAGGTTACTCTGGTATCTCTGGTTATTCAGGTTCTGGTGTTTCTGGTGTTTCTGGTTATAGCGGTACAAGTGGTTTTTCAGGTACTTCCGGTTATAGCGGTCCTGCAGGTAATGCTTCTCCTGTACCTTATTTTAGAGGTAGTAAAACAACCGGTCAAGGCTTTACAGCAATCGGGCAAACATTAAAATTTAATTCAGCTGATACCGATCTTGGTTTAGGTGCTATTACACTCAATACATCAACCGGTGTTATTACTTTATCTGCTGGTTATACATATTCATTAAAAGCTCAAGTCCCTTCACTTTCTGCTTCCGGTGGTACCAGCCGACCAGGTTTCGGTTGGTACAATGTAACAGCTTCTACAGCTATAGGTAGTGTTGCTGATGTATACAGTGCTTCTGATGCAGCCGGTTTTGCAGCTTTTGGTGGTATAGCTCAAGCAACAATCACACCGGGTGTAAATACACAAGTTGCGTTGCAATTAACAAGCTTTAACGGTGGTACTATCGGAGTAAACTCTAATACAGACTTTACCGGTAATGATGATCCTTGGTTTGAAATAGAAGTGGCTGGTAAAGGTGGTGCAACAGGCACATCTGGTTATAGTGGTTACAGCGGTACATCTGGTTATTCAGGTTCGGGTATAAGTGGTTACTCTGGTTATTCAGGTACAGGTGTATCTGGTTATTCTGGCTATTCAGGCATTTCTGGTTATTCAGGCATTTCTGGTTATTCAGGTTACTCTGGTTATAGTGGTTACAGCGGTATATCTGGTTTTTCTGGTATAAGTGGTTACTCAGGTATCTCTGGTTATAGTGGCTATTCCGGTATTTCAGGTTATAGTGGTATAAGCGGTTATTCCGGTATTTCGGGTTATAGCGGTTACTCCGGCATCAGTGGTTACTCAGGTATCTCTGGTTGGTCTGGCTATTCAGGCATTTCTGGTTATTCAGGTTACTCTGGTTATAGTGGTTACAGCGGTATATCTGGTTTTTCTGGTATAAGTGGTTACTCAGGTATCTCTGGTATCTCTGGTTATAGCGGTACAAACTCAATACCTTCTAACAGTCAGTCAACAAGCTACACACTACAGCTTACCGATAACGGTAAATATATTAATATTACTACAGGTGGTGTTACTATACCAGCAAGTATATTCTCTGATGGTAATGTAATTACTATATATAATAATAGTGGTAGTAATCAAACTATTACTCAAGGCACATCTGTTACCTTAAGATGGGCAGGTACTTCAAGTACAGGTAATCGTACATTAGCACAATACGGTATATGTACAGTGCTATGTGTAGGTGGTAATACATTTGTGATATCTGGACCAGGTGTAACTTAATAAAAGAATGAGCGTAATACAGCCGTTTTTTATGTTTAGTCCGTCGCCAACACCGACGCCTACTCCAACAGTTACACCTACGCTCACTCCCACTCCAACACCAGTACCACCTACTCCTACTCCGACACCTACCATAACTCCTACCCCGACGGTTACACCTACGCTAACACCGGTACCACCAACTCCTACCCCGACACCAACGATTACACCAACACCAACTGTTACACCTACGTTAACACCAGTACCACCTACTCCAACTCCTACTCTAACAATTACACCAACACCAACAGTCACCCCTACCGTGACTCCAGTACCACCTACTCCAACTCCTACTCCAACAATTACACCAACACCAACAGTTACACCCACTATAACTCCTACCCCGACAGTTACACCAACAGTAACCCCCACTCGTACACCAACTCCTACCCCGACCCCCACTTTAACGCCTACACCTAATCCAACTGCAACTCCAACACCTACTCCTACACCATGCCCTGCTAACGGTACAGTATATGGTTCAGGTTGTGTGGGGCAGCAGTACTATGTAATATATAATAACGGTTCTTGTGGTACGTATAACGGTACACCAAGCTATGTAAACGGTTTGTGTGGTTATTATAATCCTACCCCGACACCTACTCCTACACCAACACCGGTACCACCAACGCCTACCCCGACACCTACTCCTACACCAGTACCGGTACCACCAGCAGCTCCTTCTACGGGTATTAGTTATGTTTATAATGGTTATCCAAATGGATACGCGTTCTTTGGTGTACAGGTCAGTTCAACCGCTTATCTTGGTACTAACGGGTGGACAGGCTCTTCTGGTTTAGCAAATGAACAGATGTACTACAGTTATTACGGTACAGCTGGTACATATAATAGTTTCTTTAGTAAGAACTGGAGTCCATATGCTTCGTATAGTGATACAACATACTGTGGCCAACTATGCGGACTGTATGCAAACGCTAATGTTAACTTTGCTGCCTATGCATCTGATTGGCACGGTTCATCAACTACGAGTTATGATGGTTGGTACACAACAAACAGTGTAACATATGTACCGGGAACATGTGGTTGTTAATTTAAAAGTTTAATTGGCAGTTAATATACTATTGATAAGTATTAATCATTAATGGCCAACGGTATTACAGTTGTAGATAGTGCTACTACAGAAAATCAAATATATTCTTATCTAAATACATTATCAGAGAAGTATTTAGCTAATAACGAATATATATTATCTGGTACTAATAGTGGTGTAGTGTCGGCAAGCGTACAAGCCTTTGCCCCATATGCTAATTTAACAAATAGGTATTATCCTTCTGTAGCTACTGTTCCACAAGTAGATAGCAATTTAAAAACAAGCGGTGAGCTTGGCGGATATTTTATCCCAAGTAATTTAGGTGCATCTACTTACATTACAAAAAATATAACTTATACTGTTAACACAAGTCAGGTACAAAACGGTGCAGTATATCATTATATAGAGCCTTCGAAATATAATAAAGGCCGCGGATTAACCCAAAAAGATCAGGGTAATATAGTAGATCACATAATTGATATTAATTGGGTTAAATCTACAAATACATCTGATTACTTCGATGGTAATATTATTAATGCCGACACTTATCAAAAATTTATACCGTATCAGTCAGCATTTGAAACTACTAAAAATGATAGTAACGGAGTGGTTAATGCACGCTATGATTTTGAATTTTGGTCTGGTACAGAAAAACAAACTTGGAATGCTGTCAATTCAGCTACACAGTTAAACACATTAGGCTACTTTGATTTAAATGCAAGAATACAGAATTTAGTTTATACTGAAGGACAATCTTTGTATTCATGGAATACTGATGTATTTGGTAATCAATATGCTTTATACAAACCATTAAGTAACCCGTATTCTCAGTATACAGATATGCACACACCCGGTCAGTTGTGGGTTAAAACAATTGATAGTACTATTTACACTGGCCCCTCTGCTTTAAATTTAGTTTATCTTTCACACGTTAACGATGCAAATACCTATAGTCAGTTAATTAACAATAATATAGTTAATTTCGAAATATTTTTTGATACTTTAGTTATACAGCTATCAAGTGCAGTATTATACGAAAAGATTACTTTTGATTATAATACGTATGAAATTAGCAACTCATTACAAAATTTCTTACCTTTACCATTAAACAATAGCAATACAAACGCATTTGCTACAGAAAACTTCCTATCTTATATAGGCACCCCTTCTTTATCCGCTACTGTTTATTATGGTGGTAATTGGTATGATTCTAATGCAAAGACTATTACAATTTGTACATTGTTGTCATCTACATTCCATGGGGATTCATCATCTATTGTTAGTACATCAGGTCTTTCAAGTATTATAATACCAGTTTTATATAAATTAGATTTAAATAACCCTCGGGAAAGAGAAAAAATATACCCAGTTAATAGTACCAATCCAAGTGCATTTTTAGAGTATATATACTCAATTGGATCTGTAAATTATATGGAAGAACCTGTATTTTGTTATAATGAAGATACAAACACATATGCTATCACATTTTTAACATTTGCAGGGTCAACACAACAGGCAAAAATTATTAACTACAAAGTAACATCACAGTAATGCCATTATCAGCATATACATTTCCATCTTCTGATAACAACACCGCGGTTAACATGACCGCGGAGGCACCTTTTACTGTTGTTTTACAACCGAGCGCTATTGATTTTGGAAAAAACGTAGTAAGCAATATAACATATACGTTAACCGGTACTAATATTAATAATACTGTTTTTACAAGAAATTTTACCTATAGCACATTACAAGATGCATTAACCGGTACTACTAAAAATATTGATAGTAGAAGTAACTTTAGTTATACATTTTATAATTCAGAAGCCGGTAGTTCAACAAATACGATAATTGTGTCAGCCGTGTTAATGCCAAGTTTACAGGTATTAAATTATAGAATTAATGTTAATACTACCACACCATATTTAACTGTCAACCCTTCTTCTACACCTACTGCTGCACATGTGTTTGACAGTATACATCTTATAAAGAGTAGAGCTTGGGGTAACAACAATCAAATTATTGTTGCTGAGGGTACTAAAAATGGTACAAGCCAGTCTGTTTTATTTAAAACCGTTGAATCCGCTGTAGTGATTACTTCTCCCGCGCCTACACGTACGCCAACACCTACTCCAACAGTAACACCCACTCCAACAGTAACACCTACACCTACTCCAACAGTAACAAAGACACCAACCCCTACACCTACGGCTGTACCACCTACGGCTACACCAACTCCAACTTTAACACCGGTACCTGCTACAGCTACACCAACCCCGACGTTGACCCCAGTACCGGCTACAGCTACACCAACCCCGACGTTGACCCCAGTACCGGCTACAGCTACACCAACTCCAACTCCAACTTCGACTCCGGTATCGCCTACAGCTACTCCAACCCCTACTCCTACCGCTACATTAATAGCTCCAACAGTAACACCGACTCCAACGGTAACACCTACTTTAACACCCACTCCACATCCAACCGTAACACCTACACCAACGGTAACAGTTACCCCTACAATTACTCCAACGGTAACACCAACACGTACTCCAGCACCTACACCGACAGTTACTCCAACGGTAACTCCTACTTTAA
>Ga0007809_10000761_pt1 | contig 13532 bp, 14 predicted proteins | sample CryBogCBE02Aug07_FD_60383 | JGI IMG/M metagenome (GOLD analysis project Ga0007809, IMG submission 60383) | Freshwater microbial communities from Crystal Bog, Wisconsin, USA - CBE02Aug07 | ecosystem: Environmental > Aquatic > Freshwater > Lake | place: Crystal Bog, Wisconsin, USA | collected...
ACAGTTGAAGTCTCTGTCGGTCCCGCGGAGGTGCCAGGAGTTACACCATGGAAGTAGCCACTAAAAAACCTCTTGCGTCTGATTTTGCTGTCCTGTTTCAGCGGATCATGGCCCTGGCTGAGGAGCTCGACGGTATGCGCGAGTATTACCGCGAGCTTTATAAGAAGATTGAATCGGGTGAGCTATCAGCAACCGATGATCAAGAGATTGACCTTCTCAAAACCTTCAATGTGGCTGGTTTTGTCAATTTATCTATTGTGTCTGCTCGAGCGGCACAAACTGCGGCCATTATTGCTAATGATGTGTCACTCAGTAGAGTCTTTGACCCTACTTTAAAAACGACCGAACGAGCCCTACGTCATATAGAAAGCGGTGTGCACAGATGATGTATAGGGCCTATCAAACCTTCTCTAACCTACACGATCCCATTCGTCTCTTTGCGAAAGCTTCTGAGCGTGTTTCCAATAATTGGTTTGGTAATTTCGCTTTGAATCCAATGCAGCGTCTTGCCGCGCATTATGAACAAATTGCCTTATTGGGCTTTACTCACACTAGACCAGACTTTAAGATTCATGCGGTCCTTGATTCCTTTGGTATAGAGCAAGCCATCCACGAAGAGATAGTTCATTCCACTCATTTTTGCAATTTAATTCGCTTTACAAAACCAAGAATTGAGGGGCAACCAAAGATTCTGTTGGTGGCGCCAATGTCGGGGCACTTTGCTACATTGCTGGCTGGCACGATCAAAACGCTACTGCGAGACCATGATGTTTATGTCACTGACTGGCTCAATATTCGTGATGTGCCGCTGAGTTGCGGAGAGTTTGATTTTGATTCTTATGTTGATCACATCATTAATTTCTTAAAGATTATTGGTCCGCAAACTCATTTGATGGCTGTATGTCAGCCTACAGTTGCTTGTCTTGCAGCTACGGCAATCATGTCTGAAGATAAGAGTCCTTATATTCCAGCTAGTTTGACACTCATGGCAGGACCCATTGATGTTAGCCAAAGTCCGACTAAGGTTAATGAGTTAGCGACTAGTAAACCATTGTCTTGGTTTGAAGAAAAGCTGATTGGTGTCATTCCAAGTCAATTTAATGGTGTGGGTCGTAAGGTTTATCCGGGCTTTTTGCAACTCATGGCTTTTATGAGCATGAATCCTGATCGCCATGCGGAGTCATTTAGAAAGCTCTATGACTATCGCATTAGTGGTGAAACAGAAAAAGCAGATGCGATTCATGATTTCTATGAAGAGTACTTTGCCATCATGGATCTCTCCGCCGCTTTTTATTTGGAAACAATACAAAAAGTATTTATGGATCGTGATCTTGCTGAGGGTAAATTGATCTATCAAGGAAGATTGGTCAATCCTAAGCAAATAAAGAAAACATTCTTGCTCACGGTCGAGGGTGAGAGAGATGATATCTGTGGAATTGGTCAGACTTTAGCTGCGCAGGATCTTTGCGCTGGCTTACCAGGCTATATGAAGTCTCATCATTTACAAGCAGGCGTTGGTCATTACGGCGTATTTAATGGCAAGCGTTGGGATGGACAAATTTACCCCGTAGTTCGTAATCATATTCAATCCACTCTTTAATATCAGGAGGAAGTATGTACGTATATGTAACCCGAAATATTATGGCTAGAATGCGTCGTTGTGATGGAACTGACAATGGATGCTATCCACTCAATCCCGGTAAGTACCAAGCGAATAAAACGAATGATGGCGCTCTAGAAATTCTGCGGGAGGCTGATGAGCCAGTGTATCTTCTTCCATTTATTTGGTGGGAGAAGATGGAGCTTGGGGATATATTGATTGCTGCTTAATCTTGAAGTCCAAACTCTTCATGAACTATCAGTACATCAAAATAGAACAAGCGGATCTTATTGCCACCATTCGCTTTAATCATTACAGCAAACGTAATGCTCTAAGCGAGTGTCTCATTGAGGAAATGCATCATGCCCTCGAGGTATTTGGCAAAGAGGATGTTCGTGTGCTTGTTTTGCGATCCGATCAAAAAAATAAAGTTTGGTCTGCTGGACATGATGTAATGGAATTGCCAAGATCAGAGCGAGATCCTTTGCCAGCAGATGATCCGGTTATGGTTTTATTGAAGTCTATTCGAGCATTTCGAGCACCGGTAATAGCTATGGTCGATGGTTCCGTTTGGGGAGCTTCCACAGATTTGATTATGAGTTGTGATATTGCTATAGGCGATCACGACTCTACGTTTGCTATCACGCCGGCTAAATTGGGTCTCCCCTATACAGCCAGTGGAATTTTACATTTCATGTCCAGAATGCCACTCAATGTTGTAAAAGAAATGTTTTTGACGGCAGACCCAATTGGAGCTGATAGAGCATTACAAATTGGCATCTTGAACCACCTCTATGTATCTGGTGAATTAGAAGCAAAGACTTACCAGATGGCTAAGACGATTGCTAAAAGATCTCCCCAAGCAAATTCAGTATTAAAGGCCCAAGCTCAGATGCTTTCCGATGCAGCGGTAATGAACCCTGCAGTTTTTGAGCACTTACAGTCTCTGCGTAAAAACGTCTATATGGGTAGTGATTATCGTGAGGGTATTACGGCGTTTCTTGAGAGGCGCGAGCCGGTATTTGGTCAGGCAGATTGATCAGCTGCTTCAAGCAACCAAAAGAAAAAGCCCCCAGATTACTCCAAGGGCTTTTGTATAACTGTGTGGTCGGGCGAGATTCGAACTCGCGACCAACGGATTAAAAGAAGTCAGTGCTCTTCAAAACCTCACATAAATCAATGGTCTACAAGGTTAAAAAAAGACTGTGCGATTGAGTGTGCGATTGCTTTTTGGTGCAAAGTTCGAATCTGTAGGCCGGATTTCGAGCTTTTGAGCGTTACTTAAGTAGCGGTATTAGGCAAATTTACCGCCCAATATTTCAGTTAGCTTCTTAGCACTGGTTTTAACTATGGATGCTTGTTTTTTATCAAATCGGTATGTTGGCATTGTTAATGTGATTACCCCAATCAATCCCTCAGAATTGAATACCGGCGCAGAAATTCCTGAAATTTCTTTAACTCTGTCACCAGATACGGCTAAGACCATATCCTTGCGAATTTGTGTTGATGCTTTGTCGCTTGCCCCCTCAAATGCCCGTATTACCTTGCCTCCCGCACCCTTATCAATTGGAAGTAGATCGCCGACCTTAATGTGGTCTCTAAGTGCTTGGTTTGAGTCAACGCGGTACAAGCACAACCTTTTATCTCCTTGTCGAACATGAAATGCCGCACTTTCATTGGTTGCATTCATTAGCTTTTCAAGAATTGGCATCACCACAGTTTCCAGAGATTGCTCGTGTTGATATGCGGCATATAAAGAGGCAATCGTAGGTCCAAGGGCATATCTTCCATCGGCTTGCTTTATTACTAAAAGCGAGCTCTCGAGCGAGGCCAACATTCTTAGTGCGGTACTTTTGTATAGACCCGTGAATTCAGCTATTTGCATCAAAGATAGCTCGGGGTTATCAGAGGTGAATAACTTCAAAATTCCAAGCGCTTTATCTACGGATGCCACTCCAGCATCAGAAAGAGCGATTTTGACGCTATTTTGCTTGCTCGATATTTTGGGCATAGACAACCTCAATCTTGTGTGATTTAATAATAGAACTATATTCTATAGGATAGAACGTAATGAATTCGATGTCAACAGATATTTTGATTAGCGAAGTTGGTCCAAGAGATGGATTGCAGTCTATTAAGTCCATCATGCCAACGGAGAAAAAGAATGCATGGATTGATGCTTTGTATAGAGCAGGTGTTCGTGAGATTGAGGTAGCCTCATTTGTTCCAGCAAAACTCTTGCCACAAATGGCCGATGCGGATCAGGTAGTCCGTCATGCTAAGACGCTTCAAGGCCTAACAGTGATGGCACTGGTGCCAAACTTAAGGGGTGCACAAGCTGCAATAGAAGCAGGGGTAGATAAGGTTACAGTTCCCGTCTCAGCAAGCGCAGCCCATTCATTGGCTAATGTTCGCAAGACTCGTGAGGAAATGATTGAGGAAGTTAAAAAGATTGCTCAATATCGTAAAGAGCATGCTCCTCATGTAAAAGTAGAAGCAGGTATTGCAACAGCGTTTGGTTGCACCCTGCAGGGCTTGGTTCCAGAGGACGAAGTAATTTGGATGGCTGAGCAAGTAATTGCAGCAGGCGCTGATGAGTCTGGTTTATCTGATACGACTGGTTACGCTAACCCAGCTCAAATCAAAAGATTGTTCAGGCGTTTAAAAGTAGCTATAGGCAATAAAGCAGGAGCTGCTCATTTACATAATACTCGCGGGCTTGGTCTAGCAAATTGCTTGGCTGCTTACGAAGAGGGCGTTACATCTTTTGACTCTTCAATGGGTGGTTTAGGCGGTTGTCCTTATGCACCGGGTGCATCAGGCAATGTAGTCACCGAGGATTTAGTCTTTATGTTTGAAGCCATGGGTATCAAAACAGGAGTCAATCTGGATCTTTTGTTTGAAGCTCGTAAGCCATTGCAGATTGGCGTTCCCAATGAAGCAATCTACGGAATGGTTGCAGAAGCTGGTGTCCCAAAAGGCTTTGAGCCAGCAACACATTGGAGTAACTAATGAGTGCTGAGAATGGATTGCCGTATGAGGGTGTTCGTGTTGTGGAGTTCACTCACATGGTTATGGGGCCTACATGCGGAATGATATTGGGTGACCTTGGCGCTGATGTGATTAAGGTCGAGCCTATAGATGGTGATAAGACAAGAAATTTATTGGGATCTGGCGCAGGATTTTTCCCAATGTTCAACCGCAATAAGAAAAGTATTGCCGTGGACATGAAGACTCCCGAAGGTATCGAGATTGTTAAAAAGCTCGTAGCTACTGCTGATGTTGTGAGTGAAAACTTTAAGCCCGGAACAATGGCTAAGTTAGGCCTTGACTATGAGACTCTAAAAAGGACTAACCCTAAAGTCATATACGTTTCTCATAAGGGCTTTTTGCCTGGACCATACGACCATCGCACTGCCTTGGACGAAGTAGTACAGATGATGGGTGGACTGGCCTATATGACCGGCCTAGAGGATCGACCGCTCCGTGCTGGCACTTCAGTCAACGATATTATGGGCGGCATCTTTGGTGCTATAGGTGCAATGGCCGCACTTAGGCAGCGTGACTTTACCGGCGAAGGGCAAGAGATACAGAGCTCACTATTCGAGAACAATGTCTTTTTGGTTGGGCAGCACATGATGCAGTATGCAGTCACAGGTAATGCCGCTAAGCCAATGCCTAGCCGTATTTCAGCATGGGCAATATATGATGTATTTGAAGTGCAGGGCGGCGAAAAGATTTTCTTGGCTGTAGTGTCTGATACGCAGTGGAAGATTTTCTGTGATGCTTTCGGATTTGCCGATCTTTACGCAGATCCAGCTCTAAAGTTAAACAATCAGCGTGTTCAGGCTAGACCAACATTAATTCCAGAAGTAAGAAAGCGGCTCGCTAACTTTTCGGCAAAACATATTAGCGGCATATTTGAAAAGAATGGGTTGCCATTTGCACCTATTACTAAGCCAGAGCAGTTGTTTGATGACCCTCATTTAATTGCAACAGGTGGATTGGTGCCAATCAAAATTACTGATGGCCCTAAAGCCGGATCGGAGACAACAACTCCGCTATTGCCACTCATGATGGATGGCAAACGACTAGGTATTCGTCATAACCCACCTAAAACAGGGGAGCAGTCCAAGGAAATTCTTGCTGAATTGGGTTATGGCGAAGATCAAATTTCTAAATTTGCAGCAAATGGCGCAGTTCATATTTAAGTGACTACAAAGGATTAAAAATGAATAAGAAAATAATTTTTGGATTTATTGCTTCATTAAGCATCTTCTCATCTGGCTTAGCTTCTGCTCAGTCCTATCCAGATAGACCTGTAAAAATTGTTGTTCCATATAGCGCTGGAGGAACAGCGGATTATTCAGCAAGACAAATTGCTCAAAAGCTAACTGAAGTAACAAAGCAATCATTCTTTGTTGAAAACAAGACAGGCGCCTCTGGAACAATTGCTACAAACTATGTTGCTAAAGCCGTTCCAGACGGATACACCTTGCTGGCAAACGATACAACCTATGCAATGCTGCCTTCGCTGTTTAAAACTTTGCCATGGAATCATGCTGAAGATCTTGAGCCAATTGGTGTGATTACTCAAACTCCCGTAGTTTTAGTTGTGCCAATCGCTTCTCCATATAAGACAGTCGCTGAGATGATTGCTTTTGCTAAAAAGAATCCTGGTAAGTTAAATTATGGCTCTGGCGGTGCCGGCAGCTCAACACACTTATCTGCTGAAATCTTTCAGCAGGTTGCAGATATTGATGTTTCGCACGTTCCATATAAGGGTGCTGGAGAGGCGATGTTGGCAGTACTATCGGGACAAGTTGACTTTGCGATTACTGCGGCCCCAACAGCTATTGCTCAGTTGAATGGCGGTAAGATTAGAGCGCTAGCTGTAACTGGTGACAAGCGTGTTGCAGCAATGAAAGATGTGCCTACGTTTAAAGAAGCTGGTCTTCCGGCATATAAGGTAAGTAACTGGTTTGGTTTAGCAGCGCCAAAAGGAACCCCAAAGGCTATTATTGACAAAATTTCTGCTGATATGAAAAAAGGCTTAGCTGATCCTGCGATGAAAGAGCGTTTTGCTACCGTAGGTGCTGAACCAGGTAATCTAACTCCTGCTGAGTTTAAAAAATTTATTCAGGGCGAAACAGTAGTATGGGGTGCTGCAGCTAAGAAGGCTGGATTACAAGCGGAGTAAGCAAGTACATGTGGAATCTAAACTTTCAACCGCCTAAAGTTATTGAGGCAAAAGTTCTGACGCAGATGCCTAGTCATTTTCGTTTGCCAAAAGAAAATGCTTGGGCCGGTATCAATAAACCTGGCCAAACCATTGACAGCTTTATTGAGGGTCCCGTTTTTGATAAAAATGGAAATCTCTACATTACCGATATTCCATATGGACGAATCTTTAGAATTAATCCAGCGCTTGAGTGGGAATTGGTGATTCAGTATGACGGTTGGCCTAATGGCTTAGCTGTTGATGCGCAAGGGAAGTTATGGGTTGCAGATCACAAAATTGGTTTACTTCGTATTGATCCACAAAATCCTGCTGTCGAAGTCATGATGGCTGGTGCTGATAAGCCATTTTTAGGTTTAAATGATTTGATATTTGATTCCAAACAAAATCTTTTTTTCACAGATCAAGGTCAGACAGGTTTGCACGACCCTATCGGAAAGGTGTATTGCTTAGAGCCTTCTGGAAAATTACACCAGATAGTGGATAACGTTCCTAGTCCTAATGGATTAGTTTTTGATAGTGCGGAACGTTTTCTATTTGTAGCTGCCACTAGAGCTAACAATGTTTGGCGAATGCCGATATTTGGGGATAAGACAACTGGAAAGGTTGGGGCATTTCAAACTTTCTTTGGTACAAGTGGGCCGGATGGTTTGGCAATGGACAAACAAGATAACCTATATGTAGCGCACGCAAGTCTGGGTGGAGTATTCCAGCTTAATAAATGTGGTGAGTTAATGGCTTACATCAAAACGCCAATTGGCCATACGGTAACCAATCTTTGTTTTACGCCTGACGGTAAATTAATTGTGATGACTGAGTCATCTTCTGGCAATGTTCTAACTGTTGCAATTCCAAGTTAACTCTATGAAACGAATTCTATTTTTAGCTCTATGCCTGCTAAGCAACATTTGTTTAGCCGCTTACCCAAATGGCCCGCTAAAAATGATTGTGCCGTTTCCAGCCGGCGGCCCTACTGATGTAATGGCTAGGTTGGTCTCGGTGAAGCTTGGCGAGGCTTTAGGGCAGCCTGTATATGTTGAGAATAAAGCTGGTGCTCATGGCGCAATTGGAATGCAAGCCGCACTAGCTGCCCCAGCTGATGGTCAAACTGTAGTGATGGTTTCAATTGGCACCAATGGAATCAATCCTGTTTTATATAAAAAATCTGCTTATGACGTTAACAAGGATTTCGTCCCGGTTTCATTGCTTGTAACTGTGCCTATTGTTATCGTTACGAGGGCAGATGCACCATATAGCGATTTGGCGGGTTTGCTTGCATATGCAAAAGCTAATCCAGGCAAGTTAACTTTTGCTTCAGCTGGGAACGGGGGTTCTTCTCATCTTGTTCCAGAAATGTTCATGATGCGCTCTGGCGTGGATATGGTTCATGTGCCATATAAAGGAACTGCGCCGGCAATTAGCGATGTTTTGGCTGGCCAAGTAAATTTAATGTTTGATACTTTGCTTACATCAACCCAACATATCCAATCTGGCAAGTTAAAGGTGATTGCATCTACTACCGCAAAGAGATTGCCAGATTATCCAAAGGTTCCTACAGTCGCAGAAAGTGGTTATCCTGGTTTTGAAGCATCATCTTGGTATGGTCTTGAAGTGAAAGCAGGCACTCGGCCTGACATCGTGAAGCGTTTATCAACAGAACTAGCAAAAATAATGAAAATGCCTGACGTGAAAGAAAGGCTTGATCAATTAAGTACTTTTGCAGTTGGCTCTACTCCAGAAGAGTTTGCTAAGTTTCAAAAGGCAGAGCAAGATAAGTGGGGTAAGGTAATTCAAAAGGGAAATATTCAACCAGACTGACCTGGTTTGTCGGGTAACCCGACATTTTATGTGCCAAAGTGTCGCGTTACGCGACACTCGAATATCTCTTGAGATGCTTATAGTCAGGTCGGTCACCCAGCGTCTAACATCCTCCTCTATCACGGTCCAATTGACCCCCCATTGTTACGAACAGTCGCCTACACATTCCATCCAACCAAAAGAAAAGGGACCACATTTCTGTGATCCCTTCGTATTACTGGTGGGTCGGGCGAGATTCGAACTCGCGACCAACGGATTAAAAGACTTAAGAATTGTGATTAACAGTAGCTAAAACATTAACTAAAACCTATGGGGAAAGTGGTGTGAGATAGGCAGGCGGTCTCTTGGTGCTGGATATGATCTCTTGGAACTCCTCTGGTGTCGACAGCGTCATAGCGGAGTGCCCGGTTACGTGCTACTTAGTTTATTGGTTTAATCGACATATACCAAGTGGATACTTAATTAAATTGACTACCTTCGGGTGGTTTCTATCTTGCAAGATGATGGGTTGGGTTATATAAGGCAGCATCTATGATTTGGAGACTTTTTTGGCAATCCGTTTGTTAATATCTTTGAGCATTGCTTCGTCGGGCTCTTTCCAGTTGGCTCCAGATTGGTTTGCCATATAAATAACTGCAGATGCAAATTCAGCGACAGTTAAGTCCGGCTTTCCTCCTCTTGGGGGCATTGCTCCAACGCCGTGATAACCATCCGAAGTAATGTGTGCCTGACCTTCTTTGATTAATTTTGCCCATTGTTTTTTATCGCCAACTATCGGGGCCTTATTTAATCCAGAAGCATGGCAATTAGAGCAAACAGCTTTATAAGTTTCTTCGCCGTTGGCCATGGTCAATGAGCTCAGCAAACACATACTTAGGAATAGTAAATATTTCATATTTTTTGTTGGAAATGTAATCAATGAAGTCTATGTCTAAATCTACTTGATATCAGCCCACATTATCTTATTGAATTTTGACAGATTTTTTAGGGTAAACCAGTAGGCATGTAAGTATTCAAAAAGAGCATACTTGCTCGATGATATCTAGATATATAGATGCATAACCAATAAAAATAATTAGGAGACAGGTATGAATGAGAATAGCGATCGCCGTCTTTTCTTAAAAGGCACTACTTTGCTTTTGGCACAAGCTGGCATGATCGGCAACGTATTCGCAGCAGGTGAAGCTAAAGCTAATGTAGTGGGTGAGGGTTTGACTCGCTACGTAGCAGAATTTATCTGCAATACCCAGTTTGACAATATTCCTGCATCGACCTTAGCACTTGGTAAAAAATCATTTCTGGATGGCCTGGGCTTAGCAATTTCTGGAAGCTCAACAGAGTTAGGTGACATTGTCCGTAAGCACATTGCTAGCCTCAATATTCGTTCTGGGCCGGCAATTATTATTGGCACTAATATCACCACCGCCCCTCGATTTGCGGCATTTGCAAATGGCATTGATATTCATGCTGATGATTATGATGACACTCAGCTTGCTGTAGCTAAAGATCGTGTTTATGGTTTATTAACCCATCCTACTGCACCCGTTTTACCATCAGCTTTGGCTATTGGTCAATTGACAAAATCAAGTGGTAAAGAAGTGATGCTGGCTTACCAGATTGGAGTGGAAGTCGCATGTAAGGTTGCTGAGGCAATCAATCCGCGCCACTACCAAGCAGGATTTCATTCAACGGGAACTTTAGGGGCTATTGGGTCTGCCGCTGCCGCTGCAAAACTATTGCATCTTGATGTCCCAACCACTATTAGAGCTCTGTCCATTGCCGCAAGTGAGGCAGCTGGCTTGAGGGAAAACTTTGGAACGATGACCAAACCCTTTCATGCAGGAAGAGCCGCAGAAAGTGGAGTGGTTGCGGCACAATTTGCTCAGGGAGGTTGGACTGCAGCCGATAAAATTCTAGAAGCCCCCAGAGGATTTTTTAATGCTGCTGGCGGTGGATATGATGTCAAGGCTATTCAAGGAAAGCTTGGCAACCCCTGGACATTTGATGATCCCGGAATATCGATTAAGCCTTTTCCATGTGGCTCACTAAATCACCCTGGTATGACAGAGATGCAAAGGCTTATTAAGGCAAACAATATAAAGGCAAAAGATGTAGTGCGGGTGCGAGTAGGTACGAATAGCAATATGCCAAACGCACTCATACACCATCGGCCAACTAATGAGTTACAAGCAAAATTCTCAATGGAATTTTGTATGGCAATCTTGCTCTTAGAGGGGCAAGCAGGCTTGGCGCAATTTAATGATCAGGTGGTTAATCGCCCAGATGTGAAGGCGATGATTGAGAAGGTAGATTTTGTCGTAGACCCTGTAGCTGAGGCTGCTGGATACGACAAGATGACAACTATCATCGATATCAAAATGGCTGATGGCCGAACAATCTCAGGTCGAGCAGACTTTGGTAAGGGTAGCCCGGCTGACCCTATGAGTTATGACGAGGTGGCCGTTAAGTTTTTACAAAATACCGATTTTGCTAAGTTCCCACACAAGAAGGCAGAGAACGTCATTGCACTATTAAGAAATTTTGAGAATATTGGGAACATTGATCAATTGGCCAAGCAGTTAACCAGATAGCATTCTTCAATCAGAGAAGGTATACAGGAGACAAAAGATGCACAAAAATAAATTAGCACAATATTTTTTAACACTAGCAGTAGGCTTTATTGCAGCAACTGCTCACGCTCAAACTACCTTGCCAGGCGGCTTTATAAAAATGACGCCTAGCGAAATTGTTTGGAAAGATGGTGAAAATGGAATTAAAAATACCGTTTTATTTGGAGATCCCAATAAGCCTGGTCTTTATATTGTGAGAAATATTTTCCCAGCTGGAGTGATGAGTACGCCGCATTCACACGATCAAGATCGCTGGGTTACGGTAATCAAAGGTACTTGGTACTCTGGAACAGATGCTAGCTGGGATCCAAAGAGCACTATTGTGATGCCAGAGGGAAGTATCATGTTCCATCCAGCCAATGCAGTCCACTTTGACGGTTCTTTAAAGGAGCCCGTGGAAGTTCAAATCATGGGTATGGGCCCCGTGAAGACAACTTATATTTATCCAAGTGAAGGCAAGTATGGCAAGCCCCATAAATTAAATTAAGTTAGTTTTTTTGGTTGATGCTTGCTTGCTGCTGCCCCTGCATCGGGCTTTAGTTTTAAGTATCCCCATAGAGAAATTAGGATGAGCGCTCCAACCGTAAAGAAGGTGATCCGAAAATCCATTGCCGAAGGGCTATTAATATCACCATCTCTTAGCATGACGGTAATGTGAACAATGGCTGCACCCAAAGCAACGCCTACGCCCTGTGCAAGCTGCCCAATGGTGCTAAAGAGGGTATTGGCGCCACTCATCTTTTCTGGGGGTATATCTACAAATGCCAAGGTTTGTATACAAGTAAATTGCATCGAACGACTAACGCCATAGATAAACATGGCTAGGACAATGCCAATAATGCTTGTATCAGGAGAGAGCATCCCGCAGATCATGGCGGCCATAGCAGCAATAAATCCGTTGCCAAGCATAATATTGCGAAAACCAAAGCGCTTTAATAGCATGGGTGTCAAAGGTTTTAAGCCAATATTTCCAAGCATTGCTGCTAAAAATAATAAACCAGACATAAAGGCGCTATAGCCAAACGCAATTTGAAACATCAATGGTGCCAAGAATGGGGTTGCGCCAATTAATACTCTTGTGAAGGACCCCGAAAAGAATGTAATGCCAAAGGTCGGTACTTTTAGCACCGAGAAATCTAATAATGGATGGGGGTGTTTTTTTGCATGAAACCAAGATGTAACCCCGCAAGCTATTCCTAGGGCGCTATAGCCTACGGCTGATTTGCTAAAGCCTTCGCTGCCAATTGATTCAACGCCAATGATTGTGAAGGCTAGCGCGCTGCCAATAATGAGAAAGCCAATGTAATCGAGCGGACGTTTTTCTATTTGGTGATCATTTGAAACGAATTTTCGGATAAGCCCTATACCCAGTAATCCTAGGGGCACATTCAGAATAAAGATCCAGTGCCATGAAAAGTAAGTAGTCAAGAATCCACCCAGGGGCGGTCCAATTACAGGCGCAACCAACCCAGGCCAGGTTATTAAAGCGATTGTTTTCACTAATTCCGATTTTGAGGTTGTTCTTAAAACAATCAGTCGCCCAACAGGGACCATCATTGCTCCACCAATGCCCTGAAGAATGCGAGCGAGCATAAATTGATTTACTGTTTGACTAAGGGCACAAAGGACCGAGGCAAAAGTAAAGATACCAACAGCAGAGCCAAATACAGTTTGAGATCCCAGGCGGTCTGAGAGCCATCCGCTTATAGGGATGAAGACTGCTAGCGTAATTAAGTAGGCTGTAATGCCGACACTCATATCGACGGCATTTACTCCCAATGTTTGAGCCATCTGGGGTAGTGCAGTGGTGATCACTGTGCCATCTAGGTTTTCCATAAAGAAGGCTGTAGCCACTATCAATGGAACAATATTTGATTTGTGTGCGGATGTATTCATATGCACATATTTTAGGATCTAATTGCATCAAGAATTGGGCTCATAATCCAATGAGGTTCACCGAGCCCGTGCTGGGTTAGTAATACGTTGGTGGTCGGCTGATGCATTCGCTGGGGATGGCTTGGAGTATGAAAAAATAATGGGTTTTTTCTAAGTTGCCTATAGTCGAGTCGGTTCCCCAGCATCCGCCATCCTGACCCATAACGACCCCATAGATCATCCATTGTTTCGATCAGTCACCGCATTCCATCCAACAAAAAGAAAAAGCCCCTAGATTTCTCTAGAGGCTTTTGTATTACTGGTGGGTCGGGCGAGATTCGAACTCGCGACCAACGGATTAAAAGTCCGC